>Ga0209768_10000171_pt1 | contig 42951 bp, 36 predicted proteins | sample LauGreSBDMM110SD_3_FD_187564 | JGI IMG/M metagenome (GOLD analysis project Ga0209768, IMG submission 187564) | Freshwater lake microbial communities from Lake Michigan, USA - Sp13.BD.MM110.SD (SPAdes) (version 2) | ecosystem: Environmental > Aquatic > Freshwater > Lake | place: Lake Michigan... | reverse complement strand
AGCCAGCAAGGGCGCCGCCATGCGCATGCCTGTCATGCAGGCGTGCAAGCAAGCCTGGCCTGCAATCAGTTTGATCAGATTTTTTTTCAAAACAAGGTGTACAGGCGCAGCTTAATCAGGGTCGTTCGGGTCTATGGCGTCCGACATATCGTCCATTTGCAATGGCAATCGCGCCAACGCTTCGGTCTCCGGCAATGCTTCCACTACTTTCAAAGCGCGACGCATTTGCTTGCTGCGTGTGTCGGCCTTGTCCAAGGTGTCTGCCGCCTTTTGCACTTGCTCGCGCACCTTGGCCACCCATTCGCCGTAACGTTCAAACTCGGTTTTGACCGCGCCCAACACCTTCCACACTTCAGAGGCTTGTTTCTCCAAAGCGAGCGTGCGAAAGCCCATGTGCAAGCTGTTCAATATGGCAAGCAGCGTGGTCGGCCCGGCCAGCGTGACCCGAAAATCTCGCTGCAAAGCGTCCATCAAACCTGGGCGTCGCAACACCTCGGCGTACAAACCTTCGACCGGCAAAAACAAAATCGCAAAGTCGGTGGTGTGCGGCGGCGCCAAATAACTTTCTGCAATGGTTTTGGCTTCCAAGCGAATACGCGCTTCCATGGCTTTGGCCGCGCTTTCTGCACCCGGCGCGTCAGAACGGTTTTGCGCTTCAAGCAAACGCTCGTAGTCTTCGCGCGGGAACTTGGCGTCTATGGGCAACCACACAGCGGCGCCGTCATCGCTGCGGCCGGGCAATTTGATGGCGAAATCCACACGTTGGTTGCTGCGCGGTTTGGTTTCCACTTGCTTGCCATATTGCTCGATAGTCAACACTTGGTCTAGAAGCGCCTGTAATTGCACTTCACCAAAGATGCCTCGGGTTTTCACATTGCTCAGCACTTTTTGCAAATCGCCCACGCCTTGTGCCAAGGTTTGCATTTGCCCCAAACCTTGGTGCACTTGCTCTAGGCGCTCGGCCACTTGTTTGAAGCTTTCACTCAAACGCTTTTCCAAGGTGGTTTGCAGTTTTTCATCCACCGTTTTGCGCATCTCTTCGAGCTTGGCAATATTGGTTTCTTGCAAGTTTTGCAATTGCCTGTCCAAGGTTTCGCGCACCTCGGCCATGCGGCGCGTATTGCCCTCGCCCAAGGTTTGCAACTGGGCATTGAGCGTGGCCTGCATCAAGGAGAGTTGCTCGGTCAAGGTTTGCTGAAACTGAGCCATGCTTTGCGACATTTCCTGACGGTTAGCGCGTAAGTTTTCGCTGACTTCAAAACGCATGTCACGCGAAATTCTTTCTAACTTTTCCTCTAGCTGCTCCAGGGCTTGGTTGCTTTGCGCTGGGACATTGGAGAAGCGGCGCATGGCATAAAAGGCCGCGCCAATAACGCCGGCCAGCACGATGACGTAGGTCCAATCGGTATTCATGGGCGGGTCAATACCTCGGGGTTAAGTGGCGTGAGCGCCGTGCCATTGCCGAAAAAAGCAATCAGGTTGTCTGCGGCCAGATTGGCCATGGCCAACCGCGTCGCGCGGGTGGAACTGCCAATGTGCGGCGTCAAAACAGCATTGGGGACTTTCAGCAAATCAAGGTGCAATTTGGGTTCGCCTTCAAACACATCCAAACCTGCTGCGGCAATTTGACCTGCAGCCAAGGCCTTGGCCAAAGCCGTATCGTCAATGATGCCGCCGCGTGCGATGTTCACCAGTGTGGCGGTTGGTTTCATCAGTGCAAGCTCTGCCGCGCCTATGGTGTGGTGCGACTCTTTGCTGTAAGGCAACACCAACACCACGTGGTCGGCTTGTTTCAACAATTCTTGTTTGCTCACATACGTGGCCTTGCATGCGGCCTCATCCGACGCGCTGAGACGGCTGCGGTTGTGATAAGTGACACGCATATTGAAGCCGTGCGCGCCACGCTTAGCGATGGCTTGTCCGATGCGCCCCATGCCGATGATGCCCAAGGTGCTGCCGTGTACCGCCATGCCAGCAAACGACTCTAGCGCCCATTTCTGCCAATGACCTTCGCGTATGTAACGCTCGCTCTCGGTGACACGGCGCGCTGCCGCCATCAACAATGCAAACCCGAAGTCAGCCGTGGTTTCGGTCAACACATCAGGCGCGTTGGTGGCTAACACCTTGTGTCGCGTCATGGCCGGCACGTCAAAATTGTTATAGCCCACGGACAAATTGGCGCAGATGCGCAAACGCGGGCAGGCGGTCAGCACCTCTTCGTTGACCGTTTCTATGCCCATGGTCAGCGCGCCGTCATGCTGACTCAGAGCTTGGGTCCAGGTCTGTGGCGTCCACTCAGGATCGGTTTGGTGTGCAGTGACTTCAAAATCAGCTTTTAATCTCTCGATCACATCAGGGTAGATCGGACGGGACACGATAAGTTTGGGTTTCATTCGTTCAGCATTTTCAATTTGGCAGCCCACCACGGGGTAATAGCGGGCAACAAGGTCAGCGTCCAGATGACCACCCAGGCAGTCAAGGGCATTAGCAGTGTCATAGCTGGAAACTGCGCCACAGTGATGACAGCCAGCACCACGGGTATGACACCGGTTTCACGCACCACGCACAAAAACAATTTTTCCTCCAGTCTGATGTTTGTCACCAGCAACGAGGCAAACACCGCCACCGGCCTGGCCACCAACATAAACACCAAGGCCACCAGAAATCCGGACACTGCCGTATCGGCCAGCATTTGCGGCGAGACGAATGGCCCTACCATCATGAAGATGACCGGTTTAGCCAGACTCTCTATGTGCGTTTCCATGTGATGCAAGCCACTCTGAAAATAGCTTTGCTTGTGGTTGAAATTGGCCAACAACCCCGCCACAAACGCCGCCAGAAAACCATTGCCGTGCAGCATTTGTGCCAGCAGAAAAGTCGCCAGCGGAATGAACAACAGCAGCGCAAAATCAAACGCCGGATGCGCCAGACCGCGTTGGTGCTCACGCTCTCTGAACTTTCCATAAGCCTGCGTCAACAGCCAACCGGCGATACCGGCGAGGCAACCAAACAAAAACTGCTGCCCCAAGTTGATCAGATTGTGGGAGCTGAACAAGGTTTGCGACAGCGCTTCAACGCTGTCCATGGGAGATTTATCTAGCACCATGTTGGCCACGGCAGCAGTGAAAATGGCGCCAACAGCGTCATTCAGCGCGCTCTCGGCCACCGACAGATTCACCACGCGCTGGTACACGTGTTTAAACATCAGGTGCTTCAATGTCGGTATCAATGCCGCCGGGTCGGTCGAACCAATGATGGCCGACAGCAAGGCAGCTTGCTCAGCGCTCAATCCCAGCCAGACCAGGAAAGGGAACATGACAAAGAAAGTGATGCCATAGCCGACCACGGCAATCATCAGCGTCGGCCAGGCGATGGACAGAAACTCTTTGCGGTCGATTTCATCGCCGCCGGATTTGAGTATCAAAGCTGCCAGTGCGGTGCACACCACAACAGCCAACACCAATTGCACAGACAGCGGTTGCAAGGCGTCATGCAAGACAATGCCGATCAGCAATTGCAGCGTGAAGCTGGGAAACACAGTGCCAGTGGACAGCTTGCTACAAGCCCAGCCAAAACCCAACATCAGCGAAATGCACCAGAGTGATGTCGCCAGAACAGACTCGGCGATTGCCATACCTTCCATTTTCAGCAGCAACTCAGGTGCAGCAAGATTGACCAGCCAGGCGAACACAAACAAAGCTAAGAGTTTCAAATAATTCATTTAGGGCGATGAAGATGAAGAGGTGGAATTTGCAGGTTGCGCAATGTCAAACACCTGCCGCAAATATGCCATGTAGTTAGCGTCTTCGCACATGTTTTTAGAGGGTGTATCTGACAGCTTGGCCACCGGCTGTCCATTGCATTCCACCATCTTGATAACGATTTGCAATGGCTCATAGCCAAGGTCGTTGGTCAAGTTGGTGCCTATGCCGAATGCCAGTTGGCAACGACCGCGAAAGCGTTGGTAAAGCTCTATGGTGCGCGGCACAGTCAAACCGTCGCTGAAGATCAAGGTCTTGGTCAAGGGATCGACCCGGTTGAGTTTGTAATGCTCAATCATGCGCTCGCCCCAGCTGAACGGGTCGCCGCTGTCGTGGCGCGCACCGTCAAACAATTTGCAAAAGTACATGTCGAAATCGCGCAAAAACGGCTCGATACCGTAGACGTCGCTAAGCGCAATGCCTAAGTCCCCCCGGTATTCACGCGCCCATGTTTCAAAACCGAACACTTGGCTATCGCGCAAACGTGGGCCTAGTGCTTGGCACGCTTGCAGGTATTCGTGCGCCATGGTGCCCAAAGGCGTCAAGCCCAAGCTTTTGGCAAACAAACAATTGCTAGAACCAGCAAAACGCCCAGTCGGTCCCGCCCCCAAACGCGCAGTCAGCACACGCAACACTTCTTCGTGCCAGGACTTAGAAAAGCGCCTGCGCGTGCCGTAGTCGGCAATTTTCAAGTCCCCCAGATCGACGGCCTGCAACTGCGCAACCTTGGTGTCCAAGCGCTTGCGCCCTTCCACGTAATCCGGCACCGGTTGGGTGCGGCGGAAATACACCTCGTTGACAATGGCCAGCACCGGAATTTCAAACAAGATGGTGTGCAACCACGGGCCTTTGATTTGAATGTCAATGGAACCATCGGGCAAGGCGTTGACGGTGATGTATTTTTCATTCAGCCGAAACAAACCTAAAAAGTCGACAAAGTCGCTTTTGATGAAACGCAATGCGCGCATCCACGCCAACTCTTGTTCTGAAAACTTCAACTGGCACAGCGATTTGATTTCGCTGCGTATATCGTCCACATACGGTGCCAGCACCACGCCAGGCGTTCGGCATTTAAATTTGTAAGACACCTGAGCGCCGGGAAACTGATGCAGCACCGCTTGCATCATGGTGAATTTGTACAAATCCGTGTCCAGCAGACTGGTAATGATCATGGCGAGGTCCGCTTTAATCGAGCCAACGAGTGAAAGCCGTCACGGGTTCGCGCGGCGTGCGAAAGGTGTTCACAATCTCGCTGTCGTCCGCATAGCCTAGGGCCATGCCGCAAACCAGCATTTCATCCTCACCCGCGCCTACGTGCGGCAGAACAATGCTGGCAAAGCCGTTCCACGCCGCCTGCGGGCAGGTATGCAAACCCATGCCTCTGGCGGCCAGCATCAGGGTTTGCAAAAACATACCGTAATCCACCAGCGAGCCGCGCCCCATGACTTTGTCCAGCGTGAACATCAGACCAACCGGCGCATCAAAAAAACGGTAATTGCGCTGGTGCTGCGCGTGCATTTTGTCTTTGTCGCCCTTGGTAATACCGAGCAAACCGTACAAGCTCCAGCCGTTTTCGCGCCGTCTGTCTATGAAGGGGCTGACCCATTTTTCCGGGTAATAGTCGTAGGGCTCGCGGTACTCGGCAGCTTTCTCAGGATGAGCTCTCACCTCGTCGTGCGCGGTACACACTTTGTCCACCAGTGTGTCGCGGCTGTGGCCTTGCAACACATAGACTTTCCACGGCTGGGTGTTCGTGCCCGAGGGCGCGCGCGCAGCCTGCGCCAGCAATTCAGTGAGAAGTTCACGCGCAACCGGTTGCTGAGTGAAGGCACGCGCTGACATGCGCGTGTCTATGGCTTGTTGAACGTTGGCGGCAATGCTCATGTCAATTTTTCTAAAACGTTTAAAAGAGCAGCAGGCAGTTGTGACACTGGCCTGCGCGTGAGTTTGTCTACATAGACATGAATGAAATGACCGTGTGCAGCGCACAGCGGCGCGTCTTCGGCAAAGATGCCGACCTCGTAGCGCACGCTGGAAGCACCGATGCGCCCCACTTTGATACCGGCTTGCACGGTTTGCGGAAAAGCCAGCGAGGAAAAAAAATTGCAATGCGTCTCAACCACCAGGCCTATGGTCTCGCCGCTGTGAATATCCAGCGCGCCGTTTTCAATCAAGTGTGCGTTCACCACCGTGTCAAACCACTGGTAATAAACCACGTTGTTCACATGCCCGTAAGCGTCGTTGTCCATCCAGCGGGTGGAAATGTTTCTAAAGCTTTTAAAGGCTGAGCGCTCTAGCGCTTGCGGGCGGGAGGAGGTAGATGTCATGGCTGCTGATTTTGCCAGTGTTGCCAGACCTCATAAGCCAGCGTGAATGTATTAATTTGCACCTGCACCGTGTCTGCCATGTCTTTGCCGTAGCCGCCGGCCATGACCATCGCTAAAGGAATGCGCCTTTTACCGGCCCATTGCAGCACCATGCGGTCGCGCATTTGCAGCCCCGCAAAGCTCAGTTGCAAGCGACCTAGGCGGTCGCCTTCGTGTGGATCAGCACCCGCCAGGTAAAAAATCAACTCAGGCTGACAAAGCGCTTGCAGTTGCTGCAAACCGGATTGCAACTGCGCCAGGTAGTCATCGTCGCCGCAGCCGTCGGGCAATTCAATGTCTAAATCGCTGTTTTCCTTGAGGAACGGGAAATTTTTGGCACCGTGCATGGAAAACGTGAACACCGTCGGGTCATCCCGAAAAATATGCGCCGTGCCATTGCCCTGGTGCACATCCAAGTCGATCACCGCCACTTGCAATTGCCTGCGCCGCACCCGCCCGGTTTCGGCTTGTAGCAAACGCGCTGCCACGGCCACGTCATTGAACACACAAAAACCGCTGCCCTTGTCGGCGTAAGCATGATGGGTGCCGCCTGCCAGGTTGGCGGCCACGCCTACTTTCATGGCGGTACGCGCCGCGCTGAGTGTGGCGCCCACAGACCGTCGCGCCCGCTCGACCATGCCCTCTGACCAGGGAAAGCCGATTTCGCGCTGGGCTGCCTCGCTCAAGCCGCCCTGCATGACTGCTTCTATGTAGTCAGGCGTGTGCACGAGTGCCAGTTCGCCGTCGCTGGCCGCATCAGCCAGTGCCAATTGCAATTGCGGCAACTCAGCCACCAGCCGCTTTCTCAGCAACTCGTATTTGCCCATAGGGAAACGGTGCCCGGCGGGCAGCGTTTGAATATGTGTAGCGGCAAAGTAAATGTGCATCCCGGATTATTGGTGACGACCACGACCAGCCGAAAAAACTGCTGTGAATGGCTTGAAATACCAACTTTTTTCAATTATCGGAAAAAATGTGTGCTATTAAAGGTGTATTTTTGATGTTAAACAACAACATAATTGTATTTAATAATTAATTATTGAATTTATTGATTTAATTGTTATTAACATTTATTTATTGAAATTTATTAATTATAGATTTTAATGAATCCGAAAATGAATGCTTTATCACACTATAAAACGAAGAAAGTGAGCCAGAGTTGCTGGGTGTCGCTGTTGCTCTGCCCTGTTCTGGCTCACGCTGGGCCTCAAGGTGCTCAAGTGGTCAGCGGTCAGGCCGTTGTCATACAGTCAAGCCAAGGCGGGCAAAGCGTCACCACCGTCACACAAACCAGCAACAAAGCCACGCTGAATTGGCAACAGTTCAATGTTGGCCCGACTGAGATTGTCAAATTTGTTCAACCCGGCGCCTCCTCCGTGGCCATCAACCGAATCAGCGACCCTAACGGTTCGCGCATCCAGGGAAAACTTAGCGCCAACGGCCAGGTGTGGCTGATCAACCCGGCCGGTGTGTATTTCGGCCCGGGCGCGCAAGTCAATGTCGGCGGCTTGGTCGCGTCCACCCTGAACCTGGCGGACAACACCAAACCAGCCCAGCTTCAAGGCGCGGTGTCGGCGGGCAATAACAAGGCATCCGTCGTCAATGAGGGCCGCATACAAACCGCTGAAGGCGGTTATGCCGCTTTGATGGCCGGCAATGTCAGCAACCCGGGCAACATCACATCACCAGGCGGACGCATTTTGTTATTGGGCGACAAGCAAAACGGCAGCGTGTCGCTCAGCGGCAGGCTGGACACGTCAAGCGCGGTCAGCAACACCCCCGGTTTCATTGAAACCAGTGCGGCTGTCGTGCGCATTGCAGATACAGCCAGGGTTTACGCCCGGGCTGCTGACGGCAGCAGCGGCGAGTGGCTGATAGACCCGACCGACTTCACCATCAGCAGCGGCTCCAGTGCGTCCACCAGCAGCGGCATTGGGGCGACCACGTTAAGCACCAGTCTAGACAGTACCAATGTAATCATTGCCACCGATGACACCAGCGGCAGCGATTCGGGCAATATTTATGTGAACTCAGATGTCAGTTGGAGCGCGGCCACTCTACTGACTTTAAGCGCTTACAAAGATATTTACATCAACGCGCCCATCACATCCAGCAACAGCAGCGGCAAACTGAAACTGATGTACGGACAAGGCAGTACCAGCGGCAGTATCAGCGGAGTCGTCTCGGACTATTACGTCAACGCCCCGGTCACATTGGCGGCTGGAACCAATCTATACACACAATTGGGCAGCGACACGACCAACCTGAAAAGCTACCAAGTGATCACCGGCCTGGGCAGCTCAGGCAGCACCACCGCCAGCGATCTGCAAGGTATGAACGGAGATTTAACGGCTAACTATGCACTCGGCGCAGACATTGATGCCAGCGGTACCACCTCCTGGTCGACCAGCACCTATGTCAAAGGCTTCACTAAAATCGGTAACAACACCACTTCTGCCGACTACTACAGCGGCACATTTGCCGGTCTGGGCCATGTGATATCAGACCTATACCTGTACCGCCCGCTTGTAGGGGTGAGCGGATTGTTTGCCGTACTCAGCAGCGACGCGGTGCTCAGAGACACCGGCATGGTGAACATGGCCATCACCACCAACAGCAGCGGCGGCTTGGTCGGGCGCAATTACGGCAGCATCAAAAACAGTTTCACCACAGGCAGCATCACCAGCCAGGCGGGTTTTGTCGGCGGCCTGGCAGGCGATAACGGAGACACCGGCACCATCACCAACAGCTATTCCACGGCCACAGTGACCGCAACCACAGATATCCCGGCCGGTGGCCTGATCGGGCGCAATTACGGCAGCGTGGTCAACAGCTATGCCTCAGGGTCGGTCTCCGGCACCTCGGGCTATACCGGCGGGTTGATTGGCAACCTGATGGCGATTGGCAGCGTCACCGACAGCATATGGAACACCCAAACTAGCGGGCAAAGCAGCGGTGCTGGCATCAACTCAGCGACCAGTGGCAACGACGATTTCACAGGCCTGATCCCTGCGGAAATGAAGCTTGTCAGTAATTTCAGTAACTGGGATTTCACTACGCCTTGGATCATTTACAGCAGCTACACCGAACCGCTGCTGCGCGCCTTCATGACGCCGCTGACCATCAGCGCCTACGCCTACGGCACCAAGGTGTATGACGGCACCACCACCACAACCGCAGCCAGCTACACCGACCCGGGCAGCTTAAGCAAAACTTTTTCAGGCAGCATCAGTTTTGCGCTGGACGGCGCAGATGTCGGTGCACATTCGGTCGTGGCAAGCGGTTTCTACTCAGATCAACTGGGTTACCAGATCAGCTATTCATTCAGCACCAACAGCGTGACGGTGACCAGCAGCGCCAGCTCTTCAACCACCGCTGTACCCAGTATCACCAACACCGACATCTCCTCCACCGCTTCAACTTCCACAACTCCCACTTCCACAGCAACAACTTCAACAGCCTCAACTTCCAGTGGCATAGCACCAGCAAGCGCCAATTCATCGAGCGCAACTTCTACCGCACCAACTTCCACGGCATCAACTGTTTCCGGTAGTGCATCCACGACCACTTCAACTACCGTTACTGCAACTGCGGTAGGCAACTCAACAACTGCCACCGTCACCTTACTGACTCCAGTTATCGAATCCGATACAACCAGCGCCCCTGCCAATGAAACCGTCAGCAACACCAATACCGAGATCAGTTCTGCGGCTTCAGATAAGTGCGATGACAGCAACAACCAGTCGGTTACCACTTACACAGCGATCAATACAGATTCGCAAGAGGAACAAACCCATGCAAGTGACACCCAGATATCCGGGCACAGCAATACCTGCGACTCAACAAACGTCAACACAACAGGCAACACCGCCAGCACTCAGTTCTATCCCGGCTATGCCTCGGCGAACGCTGACCAGGTGACAGCACAAAAACAATCGCAGCTGACGCTTCCCTCTATCAGCGATAAGCTACCCGGCGGCCGCACTGTCGAAAAAAATGCGGAATTGCCCGCCGGTCTGAACCACGCCTGGAACGCTGAATTCAGCGTCAATAACCATGGCAGCAGCTACACCGGAGAGACGCAAACCAGCCTGCGCCAGCAACATACACAGTTGCTGAGCAACGGTGACAGCCTGGACTTGAACCTGCTCGCCAGCTCGGGAAATATGCAATATGGCCGTTGGTCTTATGAAATGCCAATGAGGCAAGACGGATGGCGAGTCGGCGCTACCAGTGCCTACTTAAAATACAAATTAGGCGGCAGTGCGGCGTCGCTGGATGCTTACGGCAATGCCAGGCAAAACAGTGTCTGGGCCGATCAATTGTTGTTTAACAACCGGCAAACCCAGTGGAACTGGCGTACTCAGTACGACCGGATTGCGCTGCAAGATGTTGAAGAGGCAAGCAGCACCAACAATGACCGCTTGTTGCAAGTCTGGCATTTAGGCGCCAGTGGTGCACGCGCTGACAGCGTGGGCGGTGGCCGCACCTGGCTGAACCTGGATTTGCTGTGGAGCTATCTGCGTTTCAATGACACCACCGCGCAAACGACAGATGCATCCGCCGCCGAGACACAAGGCCATTCCAACCGCCTGACGCTGTCCGCCGGTCGCTTGCAACCTCTGGGCGACAACACACAGTTGATGCTCAACTGGCAGGCGCAATGGGCAAATCAAAACCTGGATACCACCCAAAAAATGTCATTCGGCGGCGCTCATAATGTGCGCGCCTATGCGCCCGGGGTGTTGTCGGGCGACGCCGGTCACCTGCTGACGGCTGAAATCAAACACCGGCTGACGCCGACCGGCAAAGCTGTGACGATTAGCGGCGACTTGTATGCCAGCGTGTTTGTCGACGCCGGTTGGCTCACGCTCTATCAAAACCCGTATGCCTCAGGCAGCAACCAGGCCCGCCTGGCCGGTGCCGGCGTTGGTCTGTCCTGGGAGGGTCCCCGGTATTGGCGCGCCAGTTTCAGTGTCAGCCAGCCAATTGGCAATGCACCCTCACAACTTAGCGGCAGCAGTTATTTACATGCCAATGCCTGGCTGGAGTTGAGCAAAGGCTTTCGCTGAGGCTATTCAGTTTTGCACACCGAGTTTTGCTTCTGAATCTTTTGACGCGATGGTTTTATTCAATAATTAATACAATTTATTTAATTTAAAGCTTTTTCAGTTAGGTATCCAACTCTAATATGCTGCAACGCAACAAAAAAAGACTTGATTGCGCTAGTACAAACCCTATACTTCTTGTCATGCTGCGGCGCAACATGAAAGCACGCAGTCACTAGTGAATCTCTTAACCACCTTGAAGGAAATTGCCATGATGACCGCAGAACAAATGATCGCCGCCCAAAAAGCCAATATGGAAACCCTGTTCGGCCTGACCGAAAAAGCCTTTGCAGGCGTTGAAAAAATGGTTGAACTCAATATGGCTGCCGCCAAAGCCGCCATTGCTGACACCCAGTCACAAGCCCATGCAGCCATGAACGTCAAAGACGTGCAGGAACTGATGGCTTTGCAAGCCGGTTACCTGCAACCCCTGAGCGAAAAAGCCGTTGCTTTCAGCCGCCACGTGTACGAAATCGCCTCCACCACCAGCAAGCAATTCGGCGAAGCTGTCGAAGGCAAAGCTGCTGAAGCACAAAAATCTGTTTTCGGTCTGGTTGATTCTGTCTCCAAAAACGCCCCCGCCGGTTCTGAAAGCGCCGTTGCCATGATGAAGTCAGCCATGTCTGCCAGCCAAACCGCTATTGAGAGCGTGCAAAAAGCGGTCAAGCAAGCTACCGAAGCTGCTGAAGCGAATATGCAAGCCCTGGCCACATCAACCGTTGCCACAGCGACTGCCAAGCCTGCTTCACGCAAGCGTTAATCAGCATGTAAATATTGTCTCCTCGGATCCTCAGGAACACTGGTTCAGGGATTCGTTTACAAGGCCCGCTCACAAGGCGGGCCTTTTTTTATTAAATAAATTAACCTCAAAATACTATTTATTTATGTAAAATACCAATCAATGATTAACATTGAAATAGCAAATGAAATAATTATGCGTCCAAAAATGATGGTCGCTGGGATGAAATGGATAAAAAAATTAAACCGAGGCGATGGCGCTTGGTACCAATTTGATAGCGCATTTCACTACCAAGACGATTCACTTGAGGTACCTGAGGGCTTGATTATTCGTGGCTTATGGAAACCGAATATTGCTGACAGACCATCCAACTATACATTTGGTTTATTTGTCGGATCAAGCCATGTATATGCAATTCATGTAAACCCTTCGGGCAGACATAAGAACACTATTGGAAAAAACAGACCTTTTCACGGACAAACAATTAGTGGAATCCATGAACACACTTGGTCATCTGATGGAGGTTATGGATATGCAGAGCCATTAAATGGATATGACATAGGGGATATTGGAAAAGGATGGAAAATGTTTGCGGAAAGAACAAACTTATTACAAGCAGACTTTACTCCGCCAGAGGAAGCTAGACAAGGAAGACTACTGTGAACTGTCAAACATTGATTTCAAATATGGGATTTGATTGCCAAAATCTTGGCAAAAACACCCTACGACTTTGGTCCCCATTTACTTATGGAAATGATGGCCAAGTTATTGGCCTCTTTATTGAATCTGTTAGTGGTGGCTTTCACATCACTGACAACGCGGAGTCCTTGATGCATGCAGCGTCCATGGGCATCCAAATTTCCAAATCTAAATTGGATGCACTTCGACGCGCTTGCGGAGATTTTGTCAACGTTTCTGATGGTGGAGAAATATCGATCTTTGTCGATAAAGAGCAAATCACTGAGGGTGTTGCTTCTGTACTTAATGCTGCAATGGCTGTCAGTCATTTTGAATTTTTTTGGACGCCTCGAAATAAGACTGAAAGCTTTACTACTCTGGTAGCTAATACGCTTGAAGATCAATTGGGAGGCAGATTACACCGTAAAGTGAGCGTTTCCGGTGCGAGCGGGCATCAAATCGAAATTCCTATGGCGATTCAAACTACAGAAAACTACACTTATATCCAGACAGTTTCGTCAAGCGATGAAAATCATGTTGATTGGCAAAGTGTCTATGCAGGGTTTGGAAAAATGATGGATTTAAAAAATGCTGGAGCTGTAGATGAATCAAGAATTGTTGTAATAGATGATTCAAGCAATGATATTGAGGTTCCCAAAGCAATTTCTTACCTAGCAAATTGTGCTTCTGTTGTGAGATATTCAAATTTGAGAGGCTGGGCTCAGCGATTGAATAATCCCATTGACCGATAATTCACTTCGTAAAGCTAACATCATTGCGCCAGCAAAGCCCGCAACTGCGGCATCGCCTGCTTCATGGCCGCGCGTCCGGCTTCTATGCTTTTCTTGCGCGCCGAAAATTCGGTGCTGCCTATGTCGGGCAAGGCCGGTCGCACCACCACATCGGCCTGGGTCAATTCCAGCTGGCTGATGCTCTTGCTCATGATGCTGAAGGTTTGTAAAAGCACTTTGAGCATGTCCGTGGTTTTAGCGTCCTCGGGGCGGCTGGAAATATCCACCGCCAGCACCAGGTCCGCGCCCATTTGCCGCGCATAACGCACCGGCACCGGTGACACCAAACCGCCGTCGACAAAATCTTTACCCGCAATTTGTACCGGCTCAAACACCGAGGGCACAGCGCTGGAAGCGCGCACTGCCGTGGCCACATCGCCGCGCCTGAACAAAATACCGTCGCCTGTGCGCAAATCGGTGGCGACTATGCCCAGCGGCAACTTCATGTCTTCTATCTTCATGCCGTTCAACTGGCTGTTGATGTATTTGCCCAGCGCTTCGCCGCGCAATATGCCGCGACCGCTGAACGGGTTGGCCCAGTCGGTGAACTGGGTTTCGTCCATGGTGTCGGCCAGCCACTGCAACTGCTGACCAGTTTTGCCGCTGGCATAAAAAGATGCCACCACGCTGCCGGCCGAGGTACCGACCACCAGCGAAGGCTTGATGCCTTCTTCTTCCAACACCTGCAACACGCCTATGTGGGCAAAACCGCGCGCCGCCCCGCCGCCCAGAGCCAAACCCAATTTGGGGATTTTTTTAGGCGGTGGCGGTGTTGTGGGAGCCACCGGCGGTGAGTTATCGGTAACAGGCAGCACAGGTTTGGCAGGCGGCGGCACGGTGGCGCAAGCGGCCAGCAAGAGCAGCACACAGGCCAGGTGAAAGCGCTGTAAGAGATTCATATAGACCTAGATCAACTTAGTAAGCAATAGCCGGATTGTGGCAGGCCGTCACTGCCATAATATTTGAGTTAGCGGCTGCAGGTGCAGCCGGATGTTCATTGAAAGGCTCTTATGCAAATTAAAAACAACGTTTTCATTGTCACCGGCGGCGCGTCCGGTCTGGGCGAAGGCACGGCGCGCCTGTTGGCGCAACACGGCGCCAAGGTGGTGATTGCCGATATGCAGGATGAAAAAGGCCTGGCCATTGCAACTGAACTCGGCGGTGTGTTTATGCACTGCGACGTCTCCAACGAGGAACAAGCCGCCGCTGTCGTTGCCAAGGCGCAGACCCTGGGCAAGCTGTCCGGTCTGATTAACTGCGCGGGTATCGCCACCGCCGAGCGCACCGTTGGTAAATCCGGCCCGCACGTGCTGGCAGGCTTTCAGCGCACCATCAATATCAACCTTATCGGCAGCTTCAATATGATCCGCCTGGCCGCCCAGGCCATGAGCACCAACACACCGGAAGACACCGGCGAGCGCGGCGTGCTGATTTCAACAGCCTCTGTTGCTGCCTATGACGGCCAAATCGGCCAGGCAGCTTACGCCGCGTCAAAGGGCGGTATCGTCGGCATGACCCTGCCGATTGCCCGCGATTTGTCCAAACTCGGCATTCGCAATATGACGATTGCCCCCGGCATCTTTGGCACGCCAATGATGTTCTCCATGCCCAAGGAAGTACAGGAAGCATTGGCAGCCGGTGTGCCCTTCCCGTCGCGTCTGGGTACGCCGCAGGACTACGCCAAACTGGTCATGCACATTCTTGACAACGACATGCTCAACGGCGAAGTCATCCGCCTTGACGGTGCCATCCGCCTGCCCCCGAAATAACTCTTAAGAAAACACACATCATGACAAACCAACTTCTTCCTTTCGCCGCCCGCTTGAGCGTGCATACCGCTTGCTTGTTGCTGCTCGGCAGTTCTGTCGTTTTTGCTAAAAACAAAGCACCGCAAGCACCTGCCAAAGCCGACACCGAAAAAGCCGGTATGCCGTTTCAACACCGTGGCGTGGCATCGGCCAACCCGTTGGCCAGCGCTGCCGGTTTGCAAATCCTCAAAGCAGGCGGTTCAGCGGTTGACGCAGCGATTGCTGTGCAACTCGTGTTGACCCTCGTCGAACCGCAGTCCAGTGGCATCGGCGGCGGCGCTTTTCTGGTGCACGACGACGGCAAGCAACTCCAAGTGTTCGACGGCCGCGAAACCGCGCCCTTGCTGGCGCCCTCCGACATCTTCATGTTGAACGGCAAAGCGCTAAGCTTTAACGACGTGGTGGCAGGCGGTCGTGCTGTGGGCGTGCCCGGTCTGTTGCGCATGATGGCGCTGGCACACAAACAACACGGCAAATTGCCTTGGGCCGCGCTCTTTAAACCGGCGATAAAAATCGCCGAAACCGGCTTCCCCATCAGCGCGCGACTGCACGCATTGCTCAAAGCCGAACCCACGTTGCTGAAAGACCCGCAATCGGTCGCTTACTTTTTCAAACCCAACGGCACACCGCTGCCGGTCGGCCATCGCCTGACCAACCCTGGTCTGGCCAAGGTCTACAAACTGATCGCCAAGGATGGTGCAGATGCTTTCTACACCGGAGCGCTGGCACAAACCATCGTCAACCGTGTGCAGCAGTACGCCAACAACCCCGGCCTGCTAACCATGGCAGACATGAGCAAATACCGTCCCGAAGTGCGCGAAGCTATGTGCTTCTCGAACAGCGGCACGCAATCTGACGGCAAAACCATGCATATCTGCGGTGCCGGTGCGCCTTCATCCGGCCTGATCGCCATGGGCCAGATCTTCGGCATGCTGTCGGCCCAGGCCCGCCCCGTCAACGATATGCAAAGCGTTGACTGGCTGCATAACTACAACGAAGCCGCCCGCCTGGCCTTTGCCGACCGCGCGCAGTTTGTCGCAGACCCGGCCTTTGTGACCGCGCCCGGCAAAGACTGGAGCAGCATGCTGCAACCGGCTTATTTGCAACAGCGTGCCGAGTTGATTTCTCCACGTCGCATGGTCGATGCACCGGCGGGCAAGCCGGGCAACACGACCACGAGTTATGCCCCCATGGCTGACCAGCCTGAATATGGCACCAGCCACATCAGCGTGGTCGACGCCCAGGGCCGGGCGGTGTCCATGACCACCTCCATCGAAAGCGGCTTCGGCGCGCGCCTGATGGTCAGTCCCGGCCTGCGCGGCGGCTTTTTGCTGAACAACCAGTTGACCGATTTCAGCTTTGTGCCGCGCGACGCCAACGGCGTGCCGGTAGCCAACCGCTTGCAAGCCGGCAAACGCCCGCGTTCTTCCATGAACCCCATCCTGGTCTATGCCAGCGACGCCGGCGGACAACGCGGCCCGCTGATGGCCAACCTGGGCAGCCCCGGCGGCCCAATGATCATTCACTACACCAGCCAGACCCTGTGGGCCATGTTGAACAACGGCCTGGACGCGCAAGCCGCCATCAAACAGCCGCACTCAGGTGTTGCCGCCGCCAACGGCCCGCTGTTGCTGGAAAGCGGCCGCTTCCCCGCAGCCACAGTCGATGGCCTCAAAGCCCGCGGACACGAAGTGCAGCAAACTCGGATGCATAGCGGTTTGCAAGCGATTCAACGCAAAGGTGAAGGCTGGCTGGGCGCCGCCGATCCGCGTCGCGAGGGTTCGGTCAGCGGCGACTGACAGCCATGGCGATTCCCCAGTCTTTCATTCAGGAGTTGATAGCGCGCACCGATGTGGTTGAAGTGGTCGGCCGCTATGTACAACTGAAAAAAGGTGGGGCGAATTACATGGGTTTGTGCCCGTTTCACGGCGAGAAATCGCCGTCGTTTTCTGTCAGCCCGAGCAAGCAGTTTTTCCATTGCTTCGGCTGCGGCAAAAACGGTAATGCCATCGGTTTTCTGATGGAGCACAGCGGCATGAATTTCATCGAAGCGGTGAAAGATCTGGCCCAGTCCTACGGCATGCAAGTGCCCGAAGACGAAGCCGATCCGCAGGAACGCCAACGCGCCGCCCAGCAACGCCAGCGCCAGGTCACGCTCAACGACGTGCTGGAAAAAGCCGGTGAGGCTTACCGCAAACAACTGAAAACCAGTCCCCGCGCCATTGATTACCTGAAGGGGCGCGGCCTGTCCGGCGACATCGCCAAGGCTTTCGGTCTGGGCTACGCGCCCGAAGGCTGGCGCAGCCTGGCCAGTGTGTTTGCCGATTACCAGGACCCGCTGCTGGTCGAGTCCGGCTTGTTGATCAGCAACACCGAAGACGGCGCCGAAGAAAAGCGCTACGACCGTTTCCGCGACCGCATCATGTTCCCCATCCGCAATGTCAAAGGCGAATGCATAGGCTTTGGCGGGCGCGTCATGGGTGAAGGCACGCCCAAATACCTGAACTCGCCCGAAACCCCGGTGTTCAGCAAAGGCCGCGAACTCTACGGTTTGTTTGAAGCGCGCATCGCCTTGCGCGAAGCCGGTTATGTGCTGGTCACCGAAGGCTATATGGACGTGGTGGCGCTGGCGCAATCGGGCTTTGCCAATGCGGTGGCAACGCTGGGTACGGCTTGCACCACTGACCATGTGCAAAAACTGTTTCGCTTCACCGACGCGGTGGTGTTTAGCTTTGACGGCGACGCCGCCGGCCGACGCGCTGCGCGCAAAGCGTTAGACGGCGCCCTGCCCTATGCCAGCGATGTGCGCAACGTCAAGTTTTTGTTTTTGCCGGCTGAACACGACCCCGACAGCTACATACGCGAGCACGGCAGCGAGGCGTTTGCACGACTGGTATCAGACGCCACCCCTTTGAGCCGTTTTCTGGTGGATGTGGCGCGCGACGGCTGCGACATAGACAGTGCCGAAGGCCGCGCCCTGCTGGCCTCGCAGGCCAGGCCGCTGTGGCTGGCGTTGCCCGACGGCGTGTTGAAAACGCAGTTGCTGAATGAGCTCGCCGACCTGGTCGGCATAGGCACGCGTGAATTGCAAAGACTGTGGCTGGGTGACAGCAGCGCCAAAACGCAGCGCTCTGCTGCGCCCGGACAAAGCGGCGGCAAACCGCGCGAGACAATCGCGCCGCGCAGATCATCAAGTCCCGTCAGCATGCGCCGCAAAGCGCCCGTACGCCAGGACCGGGCTTTGCAAATCCTGTTCACCGACATGGCACAGTGGTCAGCGCTGGCTTTGCCACAGCAACACATGCTGATGGACTTGCCGGCGCCGCACGGACCTTTGTTCAGCTGGCTAGACAGTCAATCGCAGGAGCATGGCGTGCAACCGCTGGCGGCCTTGCGTGAAGGTTTGCGCGGCCATGAAGACGAAGACATGTTGATGCAATTGCTTGCCAGCGCCCCGGTCGATATGGACAACGATGTCAGTGAATTGCAAAGCATCATGTTGGAGTTGGAGAAAGCACATGTGTCCACGCAAATCGACGAACTGACCCGGCGCATGGCCAGCGATCCGGCGGCTTACGCTCAGATCAAAATGTTAAATAGTCGTCTGGCGAGTTTAAAAAAATCCCCTCTGGTATAATAATTGCCACTGACAAGCGCGACAGCAACACCTCCGGGCCCGGCCAACCGTGACACACAGCTCACGACCCGCCATTCACCGCTAGGACTGCATTCCAAATGTTCGCCCCACCAGCTTGTTTGCCCTCGATGATCAGCCTTCACGCGCTCTGTGCTCGCGTGTAACCTTTTTTATTGCCTGAGGATTGACATGACTGCCAAAAAAACCGCCAAGCCCGTCGCCAAATCTGTAAGCAAAGCTATCACCAAGCCTGCGCCCAAGACCGCCGCCAAACCTGCGGCCAAACCCGTTGTGAAAGCCTCAGTCAAAACGGCGGCCAAACCTGCTGCCAAACCCGTTTCCAAAACTCCTGCTAAACCTGTGACCCAACCCGTGACCAAAGCCTCTTCTGCCAAACCCGCCGTGACAACTGCCGCTAAGCCCGCAGCCAAACCCGTGGCTAAAACTACCACCAAACCGGCAGCAAAACCTGTGGCCAAAACCGCAGCCAAGCCGGTTGCAAAAACAGCAGCCAAACCAGCTGCAAAAAGTACAAGCAAACCAGCTGCGCCCTCTGCCGAACGCGCCAAGCCGTCCAAAGCCGCCGCTAAGCCAGCGGCCAAAGGGACAGCCAGCAAAAAAGTCCTCACGGAAGTAGACGATATCGTTGACCTTGAAGCCGAGTTCGCTGAAGAGACGCCAGCCGCCAGCGGCGAAAAAGTCAAGCCTTTGCGCATGAAAATCAGCAAGGCCAAAGAACGCGCCTTGATGAAAGAGTTCGGTCTTGACGAAACTGTGTTGTCCGAAGAAGACCTGGCCAAGCGCCGCTCGCGCCTGAAAACCCTGATCAAGCTGGGCAAGACGCGCGGCTACCTGACGCACGGCGAAATCTCCGACCACTTACCCGACAAACTCGTTGACGCAGAAACATTGGAAGTGGTGATCACCATGTTGAACGACATGGGTGTGGCGGTGTTCGAGCAAACACCCGACGCCGAGATGCTGATCATCAACAACACCGGCCCGACTGTGGCCAGTGAAGAAGAAGCCGAAGAAGAAGCCGAAGCCGCCTTGTCCACCGTAGACAGCGAATTCGGCCGCACCACCGATCCGGTGCGCATGTACATGCGTGAAATGGGCACGGTTGAACTGCTGACCCGCGAAGGCGAAATTGAAATCGCTAAACGCATCGAAGGCGGCTTGATGGCCATGATGGAAGCCATCAGCGCATCCCCCGCCACCGTCGCAGAAATTTTGCGCATGGCGAACGATATCCGCGAAGACAAAGTAGTCATCTCCACCATCGTTGACGGTTTCACCAACGCCAACGAAGCCGATGACTATGTGGCCGAAGAAGACTTCGACGAGTTCGATGACTCTGACGACGACGACGGCAAAGGCGGCTCTAAAGCCCTGACCAAAAAACTCGAAGAACTCAAGAGCGAAGCGTTGACACGCCTCGACCGTATTCAAGGCTTGTTCGACAAACTACGCAAAAGCTTCGACAAAGAAGGCTACGGCACACCGGCCTACATGAAGATTCAAAAATCCATCAGCGAAGAAATGATGACCGTGCGCTTCACCGCGCGCACCATCGAAAAGCTGTGTGATCTGGTGCGCTCGCAGGTTGATGATGTGCGCAAAAAAGAACGCGAACTGCGCCGCATCATCGTCGACCGTTGCGGTATGCCGCAAGAAATGTTCATCAAAGAATTCCCCACCAATCTGTTGAACCTGAAATGGGTGGAAAAGCAATCAGCCGCAGGTAAAAACTGGTCGGTCACCATGACCCGCAATATTCCTGCCATTCAGGAATTGCAAACCAAACTGACCGATATACAAAACCGCGTGGTCGTGCCTTTGGCTGAACTCAAGGACATCAACAAGCGCATGAATGAAGGCGAACGCGCTTCACGCAACGCCAAAAAAGAAATGATCGAGGCCAACTTGCGTCTGGTCATTTCTATCGCTAAAAAATACACCAACCGTGGTTTGCAATTCCTGGACTTGATCCAAGAAGGCAATATCGGCTTGATGAAAGCGGTCGATAAATTCGAATACCGTCGCGGCTACAAGTTCTCCACCTACGCCACTTGGTGGATTCGCCAGGCCATCACCCGCTCTATCGCCGACCAGGCGCGCACCATCCGTATTCCGGTTCACATGATCGAGACCATCAACAAGATGAACCGCATCAGCCGTCAACACTTGCAAGAATTCGGCTTCGAGCCTGATGCGTCTGTGCTGGCGGAAAAAATGGAAATGCCGGAAGACAAAATCCGCAAGATCATGAAGATCGCCAAAGAGCCGATTTCCATGGAAACACCGATCGGCGACGACGACGATTCACACTTGGGCGACTTCATCGAAGACGGTGCCAACACCGCGCCTATCGAAGCCGCCATGCAAGCCGGTTTACGTGACGTGGTCAAAGAAATTCTCGACGGCCTGACTCCGCGCGAAGCCAAGGTGCTGCGCATGCGTTTCGGTATCGAGATGGACAACGACCACACGCTGGAAGAGGTGGGCAAACAGTTTGATGTGACGCGCGAGCGCATTCGTCAAATCGAAGCCAAGGCTTTGCGCAAACTCAAGCACCCCAGCCGCTCGGACAAACTGCGCAGTTTCATCGACACACTGTGACCCTGGACTACAACCGGCGTGGCGTGATCGCCATGTCGGCCGGCATGGTGTCGTTTGTCATGAACGACATACTGGTCAAATTCGTCAGCCATACCTTGCCCGCTGCTCAGCTTATTTTTTTACGCGGCCTGTTATCTGTCGTTGTACTGTTGTTGCTGGCACGCATGACAGACCCGCAAGCACTCACGCGGGAGTGGCGATTGCATATGACGCAACGCTGGGTGCTGGCGCGGTCCTTGTTGGACGGCGCGGCCAGTCTGGTTTATTTGAGCGCCCTGTTCAATATGCCACTGGGTAACGCCACCGCCATCAATATGTCTACGCCGCTGCTGATCGCTTTGTTATCCGGACTGCTGCTCGGTGTGCACGTGAGTCTGCTCAACTGGCTGATCATCGGACTGGGTTTTGCAGGTGTGTTGCTGGTGGTGCAACCGCAAGCTGAAGGCTTTAACGCCTGGGCCTGGGTTGCGCTGTGCGGCACCTGTCTGCATGCCATGCGCGATATGTGTGTGCGCTTTATTCCGCATCAAGTGCCCTCTAATGCGATCGCTACGGGAACAGCGCTGACCGCCACCGTCATGGCCGGTATCTGGAGCCTGTGGATTGATTGGGTGGCAGTGTCGCCCTTGCATTGGCTGATGATGGCCGCAGCGTCCGTGTTTTTGAGCAGCGGTTATTTCTGCCTGATCCTGGCCACGCGCATGGCTGACATGAGTGTGATCGCGCCGTTTCGCTATATGGGTTTGCTGACTGCTGTAGTGGCGGGCTTTGTCATTTGGGGCGATGTCCCAAATGGCATGGCTTGGTGCGGCATGCTACTTTTGGTCGGTGCCGGTCTGTTGATGCTGCGCCTGAACCGGCAGTTACCGGAGCCGGACTAAGCCAGACGCGGGTCGTATATAAATGGTCTGACGACTCTGGCTTTGATGTGTCGGGCATGCTTGTGACCGGGATTGATCAACAGATTGAATTCTTCGGGCACGATGACAGACGGCACCAGCAACAACAGTTCATTGGCATGGGTCAGCCAACGGTCACCAAGTCTCACGGTGTCCATACCGGCAGGTTCGGCCAGCCAAGTTTGAGGTAACTCTTGCGCGTTCAGCGTTTGACGTTCGGTCCACAGCCTGACTGGTATGTCTATGGCAACCAGAAAACGGTTGCGGCAATGTATGTCATCCCCTAGGTGCGCCAGGGTTTCCAATACGCAAAGCGAAACAGAAGTGGCCGCGTAAACCACATGCTTACCTTCGCTGTTCCAACGCCCGCCGACCGCGGCTGCGCCGCCCCCGCTCAGCTCATCTGCCGCAAATTCCCGGGTGTGTTTGGCAATGCGCCAGACGGTGACCGGGGCGGCCTCAGCTGAGGCCATCAGGCGACCACGCCGTACTCAATCCGACCCAAGGTCTTGATCACCAACTCATAACCGCTGTCAGTGTCCATCAATGAGACCGGCGTGACGCCGCCTAAGCTCCGGTTGCTGCGCTTAAACCATTGCGCTGCGGCCAGGTTGTCCTCCAAAACCTCTTGCGCCTTGCGCAAGGCTTTGGCAGATCGCAGTACCGCAGCGCCTTCGGCGCTGGTCAGCGGTGTTTTGTTTTTGATACGCGCCTCTATGGTGCTGCGCGGTAAATCCAGCCCCTCCAGGTACAAAACGCGAGAGATAGACAAAGCCTCGCTCATTTCAGCGACGTAGGCCGCCGGCAAACCCTCGCGGACTTGCAGGGTTTGTTGCCACAGATCCAGATTGATCAGGTCGAAAACGGATACGTCATCAACGATTGCGGCCTGCGCAGCGTTAACTGAAGCAGTGACAGCGAATGCCCCGGAGCCTGTTGCCCGCCCGCCCGTGTAAGTGGAAGTTATGTCAGTCATGGCTGTCCATTTCAGGAGATTATTAATCCTATTATAGATAATTCAAGCCGGTTTTGCCAAACAAATAAAAAACCCGCCCTCTGTGTGTAGCAGCAAAGGAACGGGTTCGGGTCATAGTGCAGACTCAGCCCTCAGGCAGTGTTGCGTGTCGCTCAGTGCGGCGGTTTCCAAGACGCGCCCATCAAAGAGTTTGAAGGCAAGGTTTCGTCCAGCAATTTGTGCGCGGTCTCCACACCTGCCACCGGCAAGCCTTTGGGGTCGAGCTTGCCGATTTGCACCAGCACGCTGGCCTGATCCCAGTAAATATGCTCGTGATAGAGCTTGTCGCCACGGAATTTCACGATCGCGATCAAAGGAATTTCCACGCGCTTGCCGGTCGGTGCAACCCCGGGCAGCATCCACGGCACTTCACAGGTGTGGGTGAAGCAAAACAGCATTTCATCGACAATTTGTGTGGCACCCACGGTGCGTGAAATCGGAATCAAGCTGGTGTCGGGCGGGTTGCTGTTGACGAAATGGTTTTGGTAGAAATGCGCCAACAGTTTGTGGCCGACACCACCGGTCATGGTCGGGATGTGGTTGACGTAAGGCTCATCCACCATGGTCGACATGGTGGCCGCCACATCGCGGGTGGCGAATTCGTATTCGCAATGTTTATCCCACAGCGCTGACAGGTTGAAGTTCGGGCCGATGGCGGCTTTGAATGCAGCCATGCTGCGCTGGTGCGCCATCAAAGCCGCCGGTTTGTCGAAATGGTCGCCGCCGTTGCGGGCAAACGCATGGTCAACACCGAAATACACATAAGTCTCCACCTGCGGATGAGCTGCCAGTGCACTGGTGATGGCAGCTTGCGCTTCAGGCGGACAGAACTGGTCTTTTTCTGCAATATGCAGCACCAGCTTGTTTTTGATATTGGAAGCTTCGTTCAAAGCTTTGTCTATGCCGACACCGTAGTAAGACACGCTAACCGAAGCGTCGGTACGACAAGCAGCAAGGTAAGCGAGTTTGCCGCCCAGGCAAAAACCCAGCACGCCGGGCTGACCTTGCACCTCGGCCATGGCACGCAGGGCGTTCAAGCTGGCCTGTATGTCTTCAACGCCCTTGGCTTCGTCGAAGCCCTGGTAAAAACCGAAGGCGCGTTGCCAGTCTTCGGGTGTGTAACCAAGTTGCACGCCGGGCTCCTGACGCCAGAACAAATCGGGGACTAGCACCACATAACCTTCCTGTGCGTAATAGTCGGCGACTTCGCGCATGGAAATGTTAACGCCGAAAATTTCTTGCGCAATCACCAGGCCCGGTCCGCTGCCACTGGCGGGCAGAGACAAATAGCCTTGAAACGTGCCGCTTTTGTCCCCGGCTTGAATGTCCATCATGCGTGTCGTCATTTGCTGGTCTCCTCAAAAAATTTACGTTAACTTGGATTTAATCACATTGCCTGCAAGCGCTCGCTTCGTCAAGGCACTTTCGCCTGCGAAGCTTCGTTTTCCACTTTCTTGCGCAATGCCGCCAATTGTGCGGCAGCGTTGTCTTGCCCGACCATTGCAGGTGCAGCTTGCAACAATCGATCAAATTTGCTGCTGCCGCGTGCATGCGTATCGCTGTAGCCTTTGACCAAACGGCGACAACGAATGACTTCAACGGCCAGCAAATAATCTGCGGGTATCAGCGCTTTGGCTGTGTCCAACCAATGCGTCAGATGAGCGTTTTCCACCGCATGCCGCTGGCTGTGGCGGCGAAACCGGCGCAAACTCGCCAAGGCATGCAAAACGCTATGACCAAACACGGTATGCGAGCGCAAGCGCTTTCCGTCGCCGATCAAAGCCAGCAACAGTTTTTTCAAGACAGACCTACCTTCTATCCAACGGCACCAGGACGCAGGCATCAGACCGTATACCTCTTCGATACGCGGGTGAAAAAACTCCACGCTGCCAACGACTTCATCCCTACCGGCACCGACCTCCTCGCGTAAGCGCTGCGTACGTTGCCAACGTGTTTTGAGTTCGGCCACGCGAATCACATCGTCGTAAGACATGGCCACCGCCACCCAGCGCGCCGCTTCCAGCGTAGCCAGGTGCGCGTGCGCTGCACCGCCGTGCGCCAGCCCGTGTTGATGCAAAGTTGACATGCGCTCCAGGTATTCACAGCCATAGGCGATGTCTTGAAACTCGAGCACGCGTTGCAAGCCTGCACCCAGCATGGCGTGGCATTCGCGTGGAAATTCTTTTTCAATGCGGGCACGCAAGGGCTCGACCTGAGCAGCGGCTGCACGAGCGGGCAAAGGACGCGGCGCGGTAGCCATGGGGTCTTGCACAAGCTCTTGCTTCACCGGTTGACGGGTTGATTGCAAACCTGCTTGAAAACAACGCAGACTGGCCTCCACGCCTATACCAGCACGCTGGATCGTGTCTTCGTAAGCAGCATCTTGAAACGGCAACTCAGCGGCACCGGCCAGCGCACCGAACAAAGCCGCCGACAAGACGCTGCGCTGTTGCGCGGCAATGGCTTGCATGTCGTCGTGCAAAAACCGTTTGGCATGCGTGACACCAGCGGTGAGTACCGCAGAGGCATCGGCAATACCGTTGCCTGGATTGACTTTCTCCAGCGTCGCGTAATCCCGGTGTGAAGAAGTGATGAGTGTGGTTCTGTCTGAAGTGACCAAGCCGCGTTGCATGGCGCGACCGGCTTCCATCAACTCGGAGGCGATGACGATATCGACCTCGCCGGGCACCGGCATTTGCGCCAGCACCGGTGTCTTACCGCTAGCGGCAATGTGCGCCTGCGCATACAACTCAATGTAATAAATCGTGGCGCCAGTGCGTTGCGCCACACCTGCCACCGAGGTGGCCTGCGCCAAATAGTGATTGTGCGTAGCCAGATCGACGATCCAGTCGACCAATACACCGCCACCCTGCCCGCCCATGGCGAGAATGGCGATGGTGATAGGAGAAGACGGGTCGGCGCCCAGTGTGCGCGGCGCGCTCATGCGTCAACGTCCTGGTACAAAGCGCGTGCGTTCAAGCTGCGCTGCTGTCGACGCTGCATCCAACCCACCACGGTTTGCTGCAAACCGTGAAACCATTTTTCAAATGCACCGGCGTTGCGCACCCACTCGATACGATAAAACGACGGGCACAACACTGCCGCGTCGGCCACTTCGCCGCAATGCCCGCAGGCCACACAGCCGTCGTCCACATGCGCCACCGGGTCCGGCTTGAGCGGGTCGCCGCTGTTTTTCAAAGTGAGAGACGGGCAACCCGAGAGTCGCATGCACGCGTGGTCGCCGCTGCACACCGAGGCGTCTACGCCAAATTTTTCTTTCACTACGCGGTCGCCGCTGTTCACCGCTGCGGCGATTTGCGGTTTGACGCGGCGTTGCTTGTTCAGCATGCATTCGCTTTGCGCGATCACTACCTTAGGGCCCTGGTAATCGGTGGTCAATGCATCGTTCAACACATCGCGCATGTGCTTGACATCGTAGGTGTAGTCCACGGTCTTCACCCATTCCACGCCTACACCGCGCACTGCGGCTTCGATGGGGTGTTGCATGCTGCGGTTGTCTTTTTGCGAGCGCGAAGACAGCAAGTCCTGACCGCCGGTGGCCGCCGAGTAGTTGTTGTCCACAATGACGATCACGCCGTCGGCCTTATTAAATACTGCATTGCCTATGCCGCTGGCCAGACCGTTGTGCCAGAAACCGCCGTCACCCATCACCGAAATGGAGCGTTTGCCCGCCTCGACATTCATAGCGGCTGCGCTTGATGCGCCCAGACCATAGCCCATGGTGGTCGCGCCCAAATGAAACGGCGGCATGGCGGCGAACAAATGGCAACCTATGTCGGCCGAAATATGGTGCATGCCCAAGTCTTGCTGCACCAAGGTCATGGCAGAAAAAATTGGCCGCTCCGGACAACCGACACAAAACCCGGGAGGGCGCGCCGGTACCACCGTGGCCAGTTCGGGCGCTGCCAAGCGCGTCATGGCAGCCACCGCAGCCTGCGCTTGCGCCGCGCCGCTGACTTGCGTTTTCACCTGATCGATGACGGCACCAGCCTGCTGCACCGCTTGCGATGGTTTGACCGGCATACCGATTGACACCGGTTTAGCCAGCGCCGCCGGGTGGTACTTGGAGAGAAAGGCTTGAAGCCCGCGCTTCAAGGTTTGCACCGTGTATTCACCGGCCTGCGGCAGCATGTCTTTGCCGTGAACCATGGTGCGGATTTGCGCGCGACCCAGCACCGTGTGTATGGCCTGTTCGTGGTACTCGGGCTGGCCTTCTTCAATCATCAAAATGGCTTTTTTGCCTTCACAAAACCGTTGTATTTCTTCGTCTATCACCGGGTAGGCGACATTCATCACATAAAGCGGAATACGCGATTTGCCGTAAATGTCGGCCATGTCGTAAGCCATCATGGCGCGCATCACGTTGTTGTACATGCCGCCCAGCATGACGATGCCTATGTCGTTCAAATCGCCATCAAAAAACTCGTTCAAGCCGCGCTCTTTAATGAAACGAACAGCCGCCGGCCAGCGGTCCAAAATTTTTTCATGCTCGTGCAAATAACTGGCAGGCGGCAGCACGATGCGGCTGGTGTCGCGCACTGGTGTTTCAAGCGCCTGCTTCAAAGTGAATGCGGGCGCTCGGTTGGCTTGTGTAACAAAGCTGCCGTGCAAATGGCAAGAACGCACGCGTAACTCCAGCATCACCGGTGTATGACTGGCCTCAGACAATTCAAATCCGTCGTGTACGGCTTTGACGATGGCCGGCAGATTCGGGCGCGGGTCAAGCAACCAGATTTGCGATTTCATGGCGAACGCATGGCTGCGCTCTTGCATGATGGACGAGCCCTCGCCATAGTCTTCGCCGATGATGATGAGCGCGCCGCCGGTGACTCCGCCCGAGGCCAGATTGGCCAGAGCGTCAGACGCAACATTGGTGCCTACCGTGGACTTCCAGGTGACCGCGCCGCGTATCGGGTACATGACTGATGCTGAGAGTGTGGCCGCTGCGGTGGCCTCGCTGGCGCTGGACTCGAAATGCACGCCGAGTTGTTGCAATATGGGTTGGGCATCGGCCAGCACATCCATTAAATGCGAAATCGGCGAGCCCTGGTAACCGGCCACGTAACCGACACCGCATTCAAGCAGCGCCTTGGTCACCGCCAATATGCCTTCGCCATGAAACACCGTACCGGGCTCGGCCAGCAATTGTTGTACTTCTTTGGTGAATGACCGTTCTGCCATGTTCGCTCCAGTCTGTCGCGCCTAAGCGCCTGCCGTGGTCTGACCGCGTTCCAGCCAGCCCGCATCGGGCTCGGGCAAGGCAATCGCGTCCATCAAATCCCGGGTGTATGCATGCCGGGGTTGCGAAAAAATCTGTGCCGCCGCGCCCTGCTCCATGACTTCACCCTGGCGCAATATCAACACGTCATCGCAGAGGCTGCGCACCAGCGACAAATCGTGGCTGATGAAAATCAGCGCCAGGCCCTCTTCGCGGCGCAAGGCTTGCAGCAGCGCCACAATACGCGCCTGCGCCGACACGTCCAGGCCCGAGGTGACTTCATCTGCAATCAAAGCCACCGGTTGCAGCGCGAGTGCGCGCGCAATGCCGACCCGCTGGCGTTGCCCGCCAGACAATTGGTGGGGGTAGCGCGCAGCCAAAGAACTGTCGAGACCGACGCGGCGCAATAACTGTATGACTTTGTCCAGTCGGTCTGATGCGCTCACGTCTTGCCCCAGCACTTGCAAAGGCTGGGCAATGATGTCGCTGATGCGCCTACGCGGATTCAGCGAAGACATCGGGTCTTGAAAAATCATTTGCAACTGGCTGCGGTAGTTGATGCGTTGCTGCTCATTGAAAGCCAACACAGACTCGCCGCGAAACAACAACTCGCCTTCTTGCGGCGGCATGATCAGCGTGAGCGCGCGCGCCAGCGTCGACTTACCGCTGCCAGATTCGCCAATCACGCCCAAGGAAGAACCTGCCTGCAACTCAAAACTGATGTTGCTGAAAATGCGCTTCATAGGCGCTGCTGCAAACAAGCTTTTGTGCGCCATGTCCGGTAGGCTCAAGCCCAGACCTTTGACTTGTAACAAGGGCGGGCTCATGCGCTCACCCTGCGTTCACTGTCGTACGCACGAGCTTGCGCGTTCAAGCTGTCGATCAAGCCGTCATCCACCTGCACCAGTGTGTGCTCAGGCCGGTCAAAACGCGGCGTGGCTGCCAGCAGCGCTTGCGTGTATGCATGCTGGGGCTGCGCAAACACGGCTTCGACGCTTCCTTCCTCCAGAATGCGCCCGGCGTGTATGACCGACAGGCTGCGGCACAGCTTGGCAACCACGCCCAAGTCGTGCGTGACCAACAACACGCCCTGGCCTTCGCCCGCCAGACGATGAATCAAACGCAGCACTTGCTTTTGCACTGTCACATCCAGCGCCGTGGTCGGTTCGTCGCAAATGATCAAACGCGGCCGGCAAGCCCAGGCCATGGCTATCACCACTCGCTGGCGCATACCGCCCGAGAGTTGGTGCGGGTAGGCCTTGAGCACCGCTTGCGGTTCACGCAGTTGCACTTGCTCGAGCAGGCCTACCAGCGTGGCTTCAATGTCTGCGCCGGCAGTGTGCGCGCGCAGCACATCGGCCATTTGCGCGCCGATGCGGCGCACCGGATTGAGCGCCGTCATCGGGTCTTGCAACACCATGCTGACCGCACCGCCGCGCAGCGTGCGCCATTGGTTTTCAGACCAATGCGTGACATCTTGACCATCAATACAAATGCTGCCGCCGCTGATGCGTGCGGCCTGCGGGAGCAAACCGGTGACTGCTTTGGCAACCATGGATTTACCGCCGCCGGACTCGCCGACCAGCGCGTGTATGCAGCCCGGTGCAACGCTGAAGTTGACGCCGCGCAATATGGGCAGCCAAGTGTCGGCGCGGCGAATTTCGACGTGCAAATCGCGGATCTGCAAAGCGGGTGTGGCATTGCTATTATTCATCGCGTCATCACCGGGTCAAACTCACGCCGCAAACCGTCGCCCAAGGCATTCAAGCCAAGCACCGCCAGCATCATCAAGAGCATGGGAAAGACCATCAACCAAGGCGCTTGGTTCACATACAAACGTCCTTCGCCGACCATGCCGCCCCAGGTGGCCGCGCCTGAAGACAAGGACAAGCCGACAAAACTCAAAATAGCCTCGACCACAATTGCCACACCCATCTCCAGGGTGAACAAGGTGATTAAGAGCGGCATCACATTCGGGCGTATCTCGTGCCACACAATTTGCCAGGAACGCATGCCTAACATGCGTGCCGACACCACATAGTCCAGCGCGGCCTGCGCCTGTGTTTCGGCCCGCACCACGCGGCAAAATCGGGTCCAGTCGACGATGACGATGGCAGCGATCACCGACCACAAACCCGTACCAAGCACCGACACCAGCACGATGGACAACAGCACCGGTGGAAACGACATCCACACATCGACCATGCGGGAAATCAAACTGTCGATACGCCCACCGTAAAAACCCGCCAGCGCACCCAGCAAGGTGCCCAGCAGCGCCGCCAGGGTGGCTGAAATAACTGCGACCAACATGGCAATGCGTGCGCCGTGAATCAAGCGCGACAACACATCGCGGCCCAGGTTGTCGCTGCCCAGCCAATAGTTGGGCAAGGCGGAATCCGAAGCGGCATAACCAAACAGCAAAGGCTTTTCAAACGAGGCCATCAACTCCTGCTGCCCCGGGTCTTGCGGCGCCAGCCAAGGTGCCAGCAAGGCGGTTAGCACCAATAGCAAACAAACAGCGCCGCCGAACAGCACACGCGGGTTGCGTCTGAGACGCAACCACACAGACACGGGTTTCGCGTCAGCCATGGCGGGCTTTCGTGTGCGGTATCAAAACGAGGCGCATGATCATCACGCAGTTTGAGAAGCGCGCAAACGCGGATTGAGAAACACCACCAGCACGTCGACCGCGATATTGATGGCGATGAACAACAGCGCAAAGGTCAACACGATGGCTTGTATCAATGGCAGGTCACGCCCGATGACAGCGTCAATCGCCAAACTGCCTATGCCGGGGTAGCTGAACAAACGTTCGATCAGCACCGTGCCGCCCAAAATGAAAGCGAATTGCACGGCCGACAAGGACAGCGTAGGCGTGACCGCATTAGGCAAAGCCTCGACCAGCAACACATGCCTGGTAGACATGCCTTTCAAGCGCGCCAGCATCACATAGTCGCTCGACATTGCTTCTTGCATGGAAGCTTTAAGCAGTCGCGCCAGCATGGCCGCCACCGGTAAAGCCAGCGACAGCGCCGGGGCCAGCATGTACAGCAACAAGGACTTGACCAGCTCTGTGCGCGCGTGAATCAGGCTGTCGATCAGCAAAAAACCGGTGCCTGCCTGCTGGCTCAAACCCGGGTCCAGCCGCCCGGAAATCGGCAACCAGGGCAACAGCACGCCGAACAACAGCATGAGCATCAGTCCCCATAAAAAATCGGGAATGGATTGAATGACAGCCACCAGCGCGTCTATCAGGTTGCTGACCCAACCGCCGTCGCGCGCAGCCGACCACAAACCGGCAGCACCTCCCAACAAGACGGCCAGCAGCATGGCGACACCACCAAGCTCCAGCGTGGCCGGCAAGCGTTCACCGATCAGCGTCAACACGTCCTGGCGAAAAGTAATGGAAGTACCGAAGCGGCCTTGCAGCACTTCGCCCAGCCAGATGACAAACTGTTGCGCAATCGACTTGTCCAAGCCGTACAAGGCCCGCATGTTTTGTATGTCCTGCGGGCTGGCACCGGGCGCAATCATCATGGCGATAGGGTCGCCGGGCACCACGCGCATGAGCACGAACACCACCAGGCCCACGCCTAGCAGCGTAGGAATGGCGATCAACACGCGTTTGAGATAAACCAGCGGATTCATGATCCTGCGAACCAACAAAAAACCGGTCCGGCCGCAGTTGTCTGCGGCTGAACCGGCGGGCAATCAGGCATTAAGCCTTCTTGACGGTTTGCGGCAATACAAAACCAGCTCCGTGCGGTGCGGCGTTTAAGCCTTTGCGGAACACCACGGTCTGGTTGTACTGGAACAAGGGAATCACACAAGCGTTTTCAGCGATGTACTTGTCTACCTTTTTGTAACCGGCGATGCGCTTGGCTTCATCCTTCTCACCCCACAGCGGGCCGATCAGGTCGTCCACTTCTTTGGTTTTCCAGGCCGAGTGCGGTGAATGCGTGAACATGGCAAAACCGGTGGAAGTTGACGGGTCGCCGATGGCATTGCCCCAGTTGTAAAAGGCCGCAGGTGCCAGCTTGTGCTGGGCGCGCAGTTCGTAATGCTTGGCGATCTCGTAGACCTCGAGTTCAGCTTCAACACCTATGTTTTTCCACATGCCGACCACGGCTTGCATGACTTCGAAATCCTTGGGCTTAAAGCCGCGTGTGGTCTGCACTTTGAAGCGCAAGGGGTTTTCTTTAGTGAATCCAGCTTGCTTCATCAAATCGGTGGCCTTGGCCACGTCGTAAGCCACTTTGGTGCTTGGATCGTAAGCAGCATAAGACGGTGCTTGCAGCGTATCAATAGGTTGAGCCGCACCTTTGAGCAGTTTTTCGGTGAGCGCTTTTTTATTGATAGACATGGCCAGCGCTTTGCGCACTCTGACGTCTAGCATGGGTCCCAGGCTGGTGAGGAAAATCATGCCAATGTCGGTGACCGGCGCGTTGGTGCCGCTAAAGCCCTTGGCTTTGAGTCGGTCGTATTCCTCGAAAGGGATTTCCATGGTCATGTCCGAGCGGCCGGATTCGATTTCTGCAATCCGCGCTGACGGGTCAGTGACGAATTTGACGATGACAGTCTCAAACGCCGGCTTGCCGCCGAAGTAGTCGGCAAAGGCCTTGAGTTTCATATGCGAACCGGCGACAAACTCTTCTACCATGTAAGGGCCGCTGCCAACAGGTTTTTTCTCGAAACCTTCTTTGCCAACTTTCTCGTAATAGGCCTTGGGCAACACGTAGCCGGTGAGGAATGCCATCCATTTGAAGAAGGCGGGTTCGAATTCTTTGACGTCGGCGGTGACGGTGTCGCCTTCAGCCTTCACGTTGGTGACCTTGCCCCAGACGAATTGAATAGGGTTGCCGGTTTTCGGGTCACCGGCTCGAATCAGCGACCAAGCCACGTCTTCAGCGGTGACTTTGCTGCCGTCGTGCCACTTGGCGTTTTTGCGCACGGTCATACTGATTTTGCTGCGATCGGCGTTCCAGCCCCACTTGGTCAGCAAATCAGGTTTGAGGCTCAAATCGGCATTCTGGTCGATGTACTGCGACAGCACAGCTTTGTACAGCGCTTGTATGGTCGGGTTGACGGCCGAAGGACCGACGGTCGGATCCCAGGAAGGCAGGCTGACGTTATAGGCAATCGTCAAAGTGTTGCTGTTTTGGGCCAGCACCTGCAAGGGGCCGCTGGCACCCAGGGCGGCCAGGCTCAAACCTGTGTGACGCAAAAACGCGCGGCGCTGTTCGGCAAATTCAGGGGTGTCAGTGAAATTCATGGTCATGTCCTTGAAGTGAAGGGAAAAAATAAATAGAAGGCAAAAAAATCAGGCGGGCAACAAAGCCAGTACGCGCAAAGGGCTACCTGAGCCGCCTTTGATTTTCAGCGGGGCCGAAATAATCAAAGCGCCGGTAGCGGGCAACTGGTCTAGATTGGTCAGGCATTGCAAACCGAAGCGGTTGGCGCCGTGCATCAAAGTGTGACAGGGGTAAGGCATGGGCCAGGCATAGGACTGGCCGGCGTCGGTGTTGATGGTTTCCACCGCAAAACCGTGCACATGGCGTTCCTTGATCAGCCATTCCACCGTGGCCTGTGTCGGGCCGGGGGTATGGGCGCCGTCTTCGCGCATATTCACATACGCCACCGGGTCGGAGATGCGCTTAGACCAGTCGGTGCGAAACGCCAGCCAGGCACCCGCAGGAATCTTGCCGTGCTTGGCTTCCCAGGCTTGCAAAAACTCGACCGTCAGCAGCCAGTCCGGGTTGGCCTTGACCTCGGCGCTGGCGTCAACCACCACCACGGGGGCGATGAAGTTGTCCGGCGTGATGGTGTCGACGGTGTTATTCGGGTGGTCTTTGCCGGTGACCCAGTGCGCCGGTGCGTCAAAGTGGGTGCCGGTGTGTTCGCCGCAGCTGAAGTTGTTCCAGTACCAGCCCGGGCCTGCGTCGTCATATTTGGAAATCTGCTCCATTTTGAAAGCCGCCACCTGACCGAATTGCGGCGGCAGTTGCAAAGGAGGAAAGTCGGAAGACAAGGGATGTGTCAAATCGATGATGCGAATCTTGCCGCTGGCGATATCGGCAGCAAAGGAAGCCAGAGAATTGCTCATTGAAAACTCCTGAAAGCAAAGGCAAATATCATTATGTGCAGGGGTAGTGGCTTTGGCAATCCGATTTTCGTTGACTCTTATCCGAAAAACGCAATAAGAACCTAGCACCTTCCCTGACCAGGCCCCCCAAATGTTTCGTTATGGAGCTTGCATATACTGTTTTATCTTTAACGGTTGGGCTCACCATGACCTTCCAGATGTTTCCCCGGTTTCAGGCAGACGTCCACCTGCTGGACAACTACCCTTTGATCCGCAGCCGCAAAGTCGAAGAGGCCAGGGAATTGATAGGCTTGGCGTTGTCGCCGCACCGGTTGGAAATCACCGGCCACGCTGCGCGGTTTGAGGCCCGCCATAACCAGGTGCGTCTGAACCAGGTGTCGCTGAATGTGCTGAGCTACGGCGCCGACGTCACCATAGACCCCGGCGTGCGCGGCGATTTTTATTTGTTCCAACTGCCGTTGCGCGGCACGGCCTTGCTCAACTCCAATGGGCAACAAGCGCAAGTGGACACGCGCACCATGGGCGTGCTGTTGCCGCACGCCAAAACCACCATGAACTGGAGCAGCGATTGCGCCATGTTGATGGTGCATGTGCCAAGCAAACTGCTGCACCAGCGCCTGCCGGCCGCGCCCGGTCAGGCTTGTTTGCCGTTCAGTCTGACGCAATCTTTGGACAACCCGGCTGTGTCCGCCTGGTGGGCGGCGTTGGTCGACATGACGCGCAACCTAGACCAACACGGCGAGCAATGGCTGAAATTACCAGCGGCACAGGCGGCGATGGAAGCGTTTTTACTCAGCGGTGTTTCTATGTTGCATTCCCCGGAGGGGGACAAGAAAGTACCCGGCACATCCAAGACAAATATTGCCTTGCAAAGATCGCTGGATTTCATTCACGCCCACGGACAACGCAGCCTGCGTTTGCACGAAGTCGCCGAAGCGGCCCGGGTCAGTCCACGTACGCTGGAGAGTATTTTTCACAACCGCTTCGGTATGTCGCCGCTGACCTACGAACGCTGTATGCGGCTCGATCAGGTTCACCAGGCACTGAAAACTTATGCTGCCTCAGGAGAGCATGCTTCGGTGACGCAAATCGCTTTGCAAAACGGGTTCATACACATGGGGCGTTTTGCGGCTTATTACAAAGCGCGTTTTGGCTGCTCGCCATCTGACACCTTGCGCCAAGTTTAAGTCGTCACTGTGCTCGTTTTTTAACACGGGCATCAGCATTGAACGGGGCGCTTTAGAAAGACTCGGTATCGACTTCTTTGGTGACTGCTTCGTTGTAGCGGTTGCCGCTCACGTTGTCATGGTTAATGGCTGCGTCCAGACGCGCCAAAATTTCCGGCGACAGTTGGATATTCGCCGCGCCCATGTTGTCTTTCAAATGGTCTATGCGCGAGGTGCCGGGTATGGTGACAATATTCGGCGCCTGGTGCAACACCCAGGCTATGGCCAGTTGCGCCGGTGAGCAACCGATGTCGCGCGCAATCTGCAAATAACCGTCCAGCAATTGCAGGTTTTTGGCGTAATTGTCGACATGAAAACGCGGCGAAGTGTGACGCCAGTCGGTGGGCAGCAGGCTGCCGATATCGAGCAAATCACCGCACAAATACTTTCTGGCCAAGGGACTGAAGGATACGAAAGCCACGCCGAGGTCACGGCAAGCGTCCAGCACTGAAATTTCAGGGTTGCGTGTCCACAACGAATATTCGGTTTGCAGCGCTGCGATGGGATGCACCGCAAAGGCTTTGCGCAAGGTAGCGGCAGACACCTCGGACAAACCTATGCTGCGTATTTTGCCGGCCTGAATCAAATCACTCATGGCGCCTACGCTGTCTTCTATAGGCACTTTTTTGTCCCAGCGGTGCAGGTAATACAAATCGATGGTTTCGGTTTTCAAACTGCGCAAACTGTTTTCGCAGGTCGCGCGTATGGTTTCAGGCCGACCATCGATGACGCGCACTTTCTTGCCGTCGCCATTCAAGTCCGCGCCATGCAAACCGCATTTGCTGGCCAGCACAAAACGGTCACGCTGCGACGACAAAGTTTTGCCGATGATGCGCTCGCTTTCGCCGAAACCGTAGAGTGCCGCCGTGTCCAGAAAATCCACGCCCTCGTCCAGCGCCGTCAGCAACAGCCGTTGCGCGTCGGCTTCAGCTGGCGGCGGCCCGTAGACCGGGCAAATATTCATGCATCCCAGGCCTATGGGATTGACGCGGAAAGGGCCGACTTGACGTGTTTTCATGACCGCATTCTAGGCCTTGAAAAAGACTGATGTTTGATGCGGAATCATCAAACATCTTTAGGATTCGACCATGCGCACCACCTTAGACATAGACGACGACGTGCTGTTTGCCGCCAAAGAAATCGCCAGGCGCGAGAAAAAAACCATAGGCAAAGTGGTGAGCGAACAGGCGCGCCGGGCTTTTCATATGCCGGCCCATCCCTTGCAAGCCAATGAACCTGCGCCGCTTGCCGAGGGGCCGTTAGCCAAATACGGATTTCATCCGCTGCCGCACCGCGGCGTCATCATCACCAATGAAATGATTGACCGTATTCGTGACGAGGTGGGCATTTGATCAGCTTATAAACCTCAAGCGCTTAATTGCTGCTCCAAATCATGCAGCACCTGATAGCAAGGCAGCACTTGCGCCACACTGCCGTTCGGTTCGCGATTTTCGCGAATAGCTGAGAAAAATTCTCTATCCTGCAACTCAATGCCGTTCATAGACACCGCCACCTGGGACACATCAAGTTTTTCCTCTTTGCCGTTGAATAAATCGTCATACCGGGCTATGTAAGTGGCGTTGTCTCCGATGTACCTAAAGAACGTGCCCAAGGGACCGTCATTATTGAAGCTGAGCGATAGCGTACACATCGCGCCATTGGCCGCTTGCAGTTGAATGCTCATGTCCATGGCAATGCCTAGCGCCGGGTGGATCGGCCCTTGCATGGCGTTGGCTTTCACCACCGGACTGCCGGCCTGGTAAGCGAATAAATCCACGGTGTGCGCTGCGTGGTGCCACAGCAAATGGTCGGTCCAGCTGCGCGCTTGACCCAGCGCATTCATGTTGGTGCGGCGAAAGAAATAGGTTTGCACATCCATCTGGTAGATGTTGAACTTTCCCGCCTGAATTTGCTGGTGTACAAACTGGTGGCTGGGGTTGAAGCGGCGGGTGTGGCCGCACATCGCTACCAAGCCAGTTTGTTTTTGCAGCTCCACCACTTGTGCGCCGTCGCGGTACACATCGCACAGCGGAATTTCCACTTGCACATGCTTGCCTGCATTCAAACACGCGATGGACTGCGAAGCATGCATTTGTGTGGGTGTGCACAAAATTACAGCGTCCACTTCTTTCAGCCCCAAGCTGTCGTTCAAATCGGTGGTGACATGGGTAATACCGTATTTGTCGGCCACCTCTTGCGTCTTGGCTAAATCACGCCCGACCAGCGACACCACTTCCACGCCGTCGATCAACTTGATACCGTCCAAGTGTTTGATGCCGAACGCGCCTGCACCGGCCAAGGCTACTTTGATGGTCATGGGAATCCTTTGTTATTGTTAGGTTCGATTGCTTGAGTTTAAAGAGGTTTCCAGGGCAAGACGGTACAGCGGCCTGCGCACCAAAACGCTCAAGCATGAGTGGCCAAATCTGCGCTTTTGAATTTGTTTAGGGGAATCACCAAACGCATGTCAAAGAAAAATCAGATCTTCAAACAGTAGTTTCTATGGCTCACTTAATGCAACGACTTGGTGTGATTGGTTCAGTTAGCAAAAAACCCTGCCAATTGCTTGGCAGGGAATCGTGGTCTTAATTAAAGCAAAAGGGAATCAGAATTTGTAACGTAGTCCAGCCATGTAAGTGCGAGGCGCTCCAGGCGCAACGAATTTGGAGGTGGAACTATCTGTGCCATCGTTTTCAATATTATTGATAGAAATCATGCCGTATGTTTCATAACTTTTATTGAACACGTTATTAATTTTTCCAAATAACTCAAACCCTTTTTGAACTGTGTAAGTGGTATTGAGATTAAATAAAGCATAGCCGTTTACCTTTGCATCCCCACTTAATGCGCTGGTTATGTAGCCGTCTTCATTTCCTTGTGAAACGATACTTGAATTGGCAATGACAGAACTGCCGAGAGTCCATTTATCAGAGGCATTCCAGTCAAGATGGATTTTGAGATTATGCAAAGGTATGCCGGCCATGCGCATGCCGGGTGTAATGGACATGGTTCTCTCTGCCCCTAATAAAGATGCTGAAGATTCGTAGGTGGCTTTCAAATAACTGTATGCGGTATTGAGCTTCCAAGCGCCCCAAGTTTTATTTGCGTTGATGTCAATCCCCATGTACTGGGTTTTAGAAAAATTATCAAAGTACCCTGTCGTACTTGTTTTAGAAATAAAAATGATGTCATCTTTGTTAATGGTTCGGTAGGCTGAAACGCTAAGGTTGTAGCCAAAGTCATTTTTCCAACGCATGCCTGCTTCTAGAGTTTGTGATGTGACTTGACTCAGGTAAGGGTCAGATTGCAAACCGGTTGGAAGTGCGCAAGCGTTGTCAGGATCAGCGCAACCGAGTTCAAGTATTGTTGGAGCACGGTTACTTTGCGCCCAATTACCAAATAACGTCAATTGTGTGCTAAGTTGATGTGTCATCCCTAATGATGGATTCAATTTACGGTAAGTAAAGGATTCTGAATCAGTGTCCGTCAAGGTTCCACTTGTGTAACTAGATAAGGTATTTGCTACAGTGGTTTGGTTAAACCTTCCCGCCATTGTTAAATGTGTTTGGTCATTTAATTTATAGGTATCCGCCAGATAGGTACCAAAAGCTGTTGTGGTTCCTGTAACGCCTGCTGTTGTTTCGGTGGAATCGGTGCAATCGGTAATGGAAACTTGGCGGTCAGAGGAAATAGTACAACCGTCTGTTTCAGATGCGCTGTAGCTCATTTTGCTGCGTTCCAATGATGCGCCAGATGTCAAATGGTGATTGTCCAAGATTTTAGTCAAATTGGTTGAAACCCCATAAGTCGTTTGAGTAGTATTATTTCTATTAATAACACCATCACTAGAGGCGATATCTTCGACGTCACCGCTTAATCTACTTTGCGTACCGTATTTGACATAGGCGGTCGTAGCTAATTCGGTATTGTTATCTATGATTTGTTGAATATTGAAGCTCAGCAGGTGTGCTTTGTTCAGAGTTTCGTCCGGCCATGAGTAAACCGAAGAACGACTCGCACCATAGAGTCCGGTAGTGGTGCTAGTGGTTGAGACGGATGCTCCATAACCGTAGTTTGTACTGGGTGTCAGGCCATTGCCCACCAACTTGCTGTTGCCAAACATGTAAGACACATCCCAGTTGGTGTCTTCTTGTGTTTTACCGATTTTGACAAACAAGTTTTGTAAGCTGCCACTGGAATGATCACGCCACCCGGCTTCATCGAAAGCCGTACCTGCGATAAAACGGTGCCAGCCATCTGCGGATTTGCTGCCGTGGGTGACATCCAATTTGAGCCGACCGTAACTGCCTATGGTGGAAACCACTTCATTGCCTTGAGTGGTTAAACCGGATTTGGTGGTGAACGCCAGTGCGCCACCCAATGTATTGAGACCATATATAGGATTGGAACCTGGAACCAGTGTGACGGTGTCTATGGCAGCTTCCGGAAACATGTCCCAATTAACCACATCACCAAATGGCTGGTTCATGCGAACACCATCCATGTAAATTGATAAGCCTTGAGAGGCACCAAGTGTTGCAGAAGCGCGCATACCACGGTAGGTGACGTCTGCCTGGTACGGACTGCCTTGAATGTCGTTGACGTTCACACCTGTCAAATTTTCATTCATGAACTCAGACATATTTAAACTGCCTGATTTGCGAATAGCCTCACTGTCTACAGATTGGACTTCGTAGGGAAGTTTGTATTTTTCAATGCCGATGCCTGGAAGCGGAGATGTATTGATAACCTGAACTTCTTTGAGCACAGGGGTATCCTCAGCCAACGCTGGATTTAGCACCAAGCCGATTGAAGCAATAACAAATAATTGCCAGCAAGTTCGGGGGCTATTGGTTTGATAAAGGGAGAGTTTTCTGGATAAAGAGTTAGTCATGTTCAAGCTGCAATCTTTAGGAAAGAAAGGGGAAAACCAGTGTACTTTTGAATCTATTGATTTGCGTCCACTATCTAGCAAGTATGAAAAATCAATTCATACTTAACAGTGTTAATTTGAATTGACTCAGGCCCCTCTATTAACAGTAATTACCCTCAACGGATTGATGTCAGGAAATTCTCCTGAACAATTTTGTGTTTTTTCATAATTTGAAAATTACAAAATCTAAAAGCAAAAAAGAAGTTCCAAATCACTTTCGCTGTACTCGTCTTTCAGGTCAAGAAACTCCAACACATTAGGGTCTTTGACAATGTCGGCCAAGTCCATGGCATCTTCTGCTTTGACCACTGCGGCTTTGCTAAGCACGGCTTTTTTGTTTTTAGACAGCAGACTGCGTTCAAAAAACTGACTGTCGATTTGACGCTTGAGTTGACGCACGCTCCAACCACTGCGCAGAGCTTCATGTTCGTAGAACTGGCGGGCATCTTCGCTGTCCACCGATAAAAGTCACACATATGCAGACCAGGACAATGGGAAGGCTTGGGAGAGGTCTTTCAGCATGAATTCAGCAGACGGTATCTGCGGAATGGGTGCGAGGACTTTAGCTCCCTTTGACTGGGTTACGAACATCTCGGAAGTTCCCTCAACTCCAAATTGTCCAGACAGTGTCTGGACAATTTGAGGGGCCGGCCAGCGCAAATAGAAGGCACACATTTGATGCAAGTTTTGCTTGCTGAAACCACGTCCAAATTCGACTGTTAAATCCACCGCCAACTGCTGGATCAGTTGCTCGCCGTACGTTGCTCTTCGTTTAACCGCTGGCCCTAAAATTTTGATTGCTTCAAGAGAAATGGTTTGAATTAAATTTAAAAGATCAGAAGGCATGTTTCAAACCAAAATAGCTCAGAATAAATGTGAGCCACTATGAATTACTTTCAGCCTTCTTATGAAATCATCCGAACTAACTTCTTTGCGGCATGTTGAGCGGTTGAATGCGCCGATTGAACTTGACCCAGACAAACTCAAACATCCTTGCAAATTGATACATCAACTATCAAAATGCAAGGACAAAATCAGCCGTTTGGGTTCTCCAAAATAAGATGCCCCACCGCCGTGTTACTGGCCGGCACGTGATAGAAACGGTGCTTCACTTGCGGCGCAGCACCGCCACTCACATCACTCATCGCACCGCGCGCTATCAGCCACATCACCAGCTCAATGCCTTCGCTACCCGCTTCGCGCACGTAATCGATATGCGGCATTTGCGCCAAGCCTGCCGGGTCGGCAATCAAGCGGTCTAAAAACGCGTTATCAAACTGTTTGTTGATGAGGCCTGCGCGCGGCCCTTGCAACTGGTGGCTCATGCCACCGGTGCCCCAGATCTGCACATTTAAGTCTGCATCAAAACTCTTGACCGCTTTGGCAATCGCTTTGCCCAGATTGAAACAACGCTGTCCGGAGGGCACAGGGTATTGCACCACGTTGACCGCAAACGGAATCACCGGACAAGGCCAGGCTTGCGGCTGGCCGCACATGAGCGAGAGGGGCACGGTCAGGCCGTGGTCCACGTCCATTTTGTTGACGATGGTCAGATCGAAATCTTGTTGAATCACTGACTGTGCGATATGCCCAGCAAGCTCAGGATGGCCATGCACCAAAGGTACTGGGCGCGGACCCCAGCCTTCGTCAGCCGGTGTGTATTGCGCGGCTGTGCCAATGGCGAATGTCGGAATCATGTCCAAGCTGAACGCGGTGGCGTGGTCGTTGAACACCAAAAAAATCACGTCCGGTGTGTTTTGCTTCATCCATTCTTTGGAGTATTCATAACCAGTGAACACGAGTTGCCAATACGGCTCTTGCGTTTTGCCCATGTCCAAAGCCGCGCCGATGGCCGGCACATGCGAAGTGAAAACCGATGCGCTGATGCGTGCCATGTTTATGCGCCTCCTGTTCTGTTTTCATTGCCTGCGCTACCTTGGGGCTGTTTGTGCGCTTGTGCCGTACCGTCTTCGCCGATGTAGCGGTTGCCCTCAACCGAGCGCCCGCCGCTGATCATCATGTTTCT
>Ga0209768_10000168_pt1 | contig 43174 bp, 39 predicted proteins | sample LauGreSBDMM110SD_3_FD_187564 | JGI IMG/M metagenome (GOLD analysis project Ga0209768, IMG submission 187564) | Freshwater lake microbial communities from Lake Michigan, USA - Sp13.BD.MM110.SD (SPAdes) (version 2) | ecosystem: Environmental > Aquatic > Freshwater > Lake | place: Lake Michigan... | reverse complement strand
GCTTAATCGTTGACATTGGTCTTCGTGGATTCTTACCGGCATCACTAGTAGAAATGCGTCGTGTACGTGATTTAACCCCGTACATCGGCAAGCAAGTTGAAGCACGAATCATTGAACTTGATAAGAACCGTAACAACGTTGTTCTCTCTCGCCGCGCATTCTTAGAGCAGACTCAATCTGAATCACGCACAACGTTTCTCAATCAACTTGAAAAGGGACAAGTTCGCTCAGGTGTTATCTCATCAATCGTGAACTTTGGTGCTTTCGTTGATCTTGGTGGAGTTGACGGCCTCGTACACGTTTCAGAGCTTTCTTGGAAACACATCGATCATCCCGGTGAAGTTGTAGAAGTTGGTGATGAGGTAACTGTTGAGGTTCTAGAAGTTGATTTCGAACGTGAACGTGTTTCACTTTCTCTAAAGGCAACTCAAGAAGATCCATGGCAAGCATTTGCTCGCACACATACAATTAATCAGGTTGTCCCTGGTGTTGTAACAAAGCTTGTTCCATTTGGTGCATTTATTCGTGTGCATGAAGGAATCGAAGGTCTTGTTCATATTTCAGAGTTAGCAGAACGACATGTTGAAATTCCAGAGCAAGTTGTTCAAGTTGATGATGAACTATTCGTAAAGATCATAGATATTGATTTAGAGCGACGTCGTATTTCCTTGTCATTGAAGCAAGCCAACGAAGGTCACGAAATTGAAATTGAAGCATTCGATCCATCTCAATATGGAATGTCTGCTCGCTACGATGCTGCTGGTAACTTTATCTATCCAGAAGGCTTTGACGCAGATACTCAAGAGTGGAAGCCGGGATATGAAAGCCAGCGCGAAGAGTGGGAAGGTCAATACTCACTTGCGAAGGAACGCTTCATGGCACACAAAAAGCAGAAAGCCGAAGCAAAAGTTGCTGACGCAGCTGCCACGCCAGAGGAAGCAACCCAAAGCGAATAATTGGTTCGAATGGAAAAGGCCTAGCGATCATGCTGGGCCTTTTTCATTGTCGATCAATAGATGCTAGATCTGCAATCTTTACAAGTAGAAAAGATACGATTAGCACATGCGAGTAATTGCTTTAACTGGCGGAATTGGAAGCGGCAAATCTTTGGCCGCGCAATATTTCGCTGAGCTAGGCGCTTTTGTAATTGATGCCGATCAACTTGCCCGAGAAGCCATTGAGCGCGGATCTAAGGGATTTGATGAAGTAGTAAGTATTTTTGGAGACTCAATTTTACTTAATGGCGAAATAAACCGTAAAGCGTTAGCTGAATCAATTTTCAAAGATCAAGATTTAAAAACAAAACTCGAAGCAATAATTCACCCCTTTGTGAGAAAGAAATTTGAGTTTGCTGTCTCTTCTTTAAAAGATAGTGAAGTACTGGTTTATGAGATTCCATTATTAGTTGAGACAAAATCTCAAGATCGTTTTGATCTAGTTATTACCGTTGAGTCCGAGTATGAAAATAGAGTTGAAAGGTTGCGTTCAAGGGGAATGCAAAAATTAGAGATCGATGCCCGAATGGCGGCGCAGGCCACCCGTCCTGAACGCGAGGAGGTTGCTGATTTTCTGATAGAAAATAACGGAAATGAAGATGAACTTCTGCGCCAAGTTGAAAATATCTGGGATAGCATCAACGAAACTTTGTAAGTAGGCTAGGAAAATGCGCCCGGTATCTGATCTGCAACGTTCAGTTGCTCCATTTCAGGTGATTAGTGACTATGTTCCCGCCGGGGATCAACCAGAGGCTATTAAAGAGATCACTCGCCGAATAGAAGCTGGTGAACAAGATGTCGTACTTCTAGGTGCTACCGGAACTGGAAAATCAGCGACAACTGCTTGGCTGATTGAGAAGTTGCAAAGACCAACGTTAGTGCTGGCACCCAACAAGACATTGGCTGCTCAGTTGGCTAATGAGTTTCGCGAACTCCTTCCAAACAACGCCGTTGAATACTTTGTTTCCTATTATGACTATTACCAACCAGAGGCCTACGTGCCACAGACCGACACTTTCATTGAAAAAGATTCATCAGTCAATGAAGAGGTCGAAAGGTTACGACACTCTGCTACTAACTCACTGTTGACCAGGCGAGATGTGATTGTTGTTGCAACAGTTTCTTGTATTTATGGCCTTGGAACACCGCAGGAGTATGTAGATCGAATGGTTCGCCTTCGCGTTGGCGATGAAATTGAACGAAACTCGCTATTAAGAAAATTTGTTGATGTTCAGTACAAACGAAATGACATGGCCTTTGAACGTGGAACCTTCAGGGTGCGGGGCGACACAATCGAGATTATTCCCATGTATGAAGAGCTAGCCATACGAATTGAGATGTTTGGAGATGAAATTGAGAAGATATCAACACTTCATCCCTTAACCGGTGAGATCATCGCCGATGAGCAAGAGATGTATATTTTTCCGGCAACTCACTATGCAGCTGGACCTGAAACCATGAAGCGCGCAATAGGTGATATTCAAGACGAACTCCAAGTGCAATTGAATCTCCTTGAGAAACAGGGCAAATTGCTAGAGGCTCAGCGACTTCGCATGCGAACAACATTTGATATAGAGATGATGGAACAAATTGGCTTTTGTAGTGGAATCGAAAACTATTCTCGCCATTTAGATGATCGTCCAGCAGGTTCTGCTCCACACTGCTTACTGGACTATTTTCCAGAGGATTTTCTAGTAGTAATCGATGAAAGCCACGTAACTGTTCCGCAATTGGGAGCTATGTTCGAAGGCGATGCATCGAGAAAAAGAACCTTGGTCGAACATGGCTTCAGACTTCCGAGCGCACTAGATAACAGGCCTCTCAAATTTCCCGAATTCATTGAAAGAACAGGACAAAAGCTCTACCTATCTGCAACACCCGGTAAGTATGAATTAGAAAAAGTTAAAAACGATGTGGTTGAACAGGTTATTCGACCAACCGGTTTGGTTGATCCTGCGATTGTAATCAAGCCGATTAAGGGTCAGATTGATGATCTTCTGCTGGAGATCAACATTCGAGCTGCCCGTAATGAACGTGTCTTAGTTACAACTTTAACCAAAAAAATGTCAGAAGATCTCACTGATTATCTTCAAGAGAAGGGCGTAAATGTTCGCTATCTTCATTCGGAAGTAGATACTTTGCGAAGAGTCGAATTACTTCGCGAACTAAGAACAGGTGAATATGATGTCTTGATTGGTATCAACCTGTTACGTGAAGGCTTGGATCTTCCCGAAGTATCTCTTGTCTCTATTCTCGACGCCGATAAAGAAGGCTTCCTGCGTTCTGCAACATCCTTAATTCAAACTATCGGTCGCGCCGCGCGAAATGTCTCCGGCGAAGTACATATGTATGCCGACAACATAACTGCATCAATGGCCAAAGCAATAGATGAAACCAATCGACGCCGAGCTAAACAAGTTGCATACAATCTGGAACGTGGGGTCGATCCTCAACCGCTTCGTAAAAAAATTGCCGATATTACAGATTTAATAAATCGAGAGAGCGAAGATACCGAAGAGCTTTTGGCTCATGAAAAATCAACATTCAAGAAATCGGCAGTTTCAGGTCTATTTGATGAGAATTCGATTTCGCTTCCTCGCAAGGATTTGATTGCGTTGATAGGCTCTCTGACTGACCAGATGAAGAACGCTGCAGCTGAACTTCAATTTGAAGTCGCCGCTCGGTTGCGCGATGAAATCAAGATCTTGAAGAAAGAACTGCGAATGATGGAAGAAGCAGGAGTGTGAAGTGAGTATCGACAAGTTAATTGTGCGTGGTGCTCGCGAACACAATCTTAAAAATGTTTCGATTGAACTGCCTAGAGAATCACTGGTAGTTTTCACTGGATTATCTGGTTCGGGTAAATCATCTTTAGCATTCGACACAATCTTTGCCGAGGGCCAGCGACGCTATGTCGAATCTCTTTCGGCCTATGCTCGCCAATTTTTGGGTCAATTGGACAAACCAGATGTTGATTTCATTGAGGGTTTATCTCCAGCTGTTTCTATCGATCAAAAATCTACCAATAGAAACCCTCGCTCAACAGTGGGAACTATCACGGAAGTTTATGACTATCTACGACTTCTTTTTGCACGCGCTGGTACACCACATTGTCCAAAATGTGGCAAAACCGTAACTCGACAATCGCCTCAACAAATTGTTGATCAGATTTTAGAACTTCCTCCCACAACAAAGTTTCAGGTGCTGGCACCTGTTATTAGAGCCCGAAAAGGAGAGTTTCTCGAACTCTTTAACGATTTGATAACCCAGGGCTATTCAAGGGCGCGAATTGATGGGGTAGTGGTCGCGTTAAGTGATGCTCCAAAACTTAAGAAGCAAGAAAAGCACACTATTGAAGTTGTCATTGATCGCTTAACTGCTAAACCTGAAAGTAAAACGAGGTTAACGGATTCGATTGAAACTGCATTGCGATTAGCATCCGGAATTGTTGTCTTGGATTTTGTGGATGCAAAGGGCAAGGATAAGGAACGCACATTTAGTGAACATCTGGCCTGCCATGGGTGCGAACTTTCATTCGAAGAGTTAGAGCCTCGATCGTTCTCATTTAACTCGCCATTTGGAGCATGCTCCGAGTGTTCCGGTATCGGAACAAAATTAGAAGTTGATGAAGAGTTAATCATCCCAGATGATTCAATTTCGATTAATGATGGAGCGATCGCCCCATGGTCGGGAGGTCAGTCATCTGACTACTTCCTAAGATTATTAGAGGCCCTGGCAAAAGATCTTCCATTCTCTTTAGATACGCCGTGGAAAAAGATCTCTGCAAAAGCTCGCGAAGCAATCTTAAATGGGTATGAATATGAAATAAAAATGAAGTACAAGGGTAGATATGGGGCCCGTAACTACACAACTGGTTTTGAAGGCGTAGTTCCATTTATTCACCGTCGTCATAGTGAGACCGATAGTGATTACAGTCGGGATAAATATGAAGCGTATATGCGTCAAATTGCATGCGAGGCATGTAATGGAGCCAGGTTAAAGCCTGAAGTTTTGGCTGTGACTATAGGTGATAAAAACATCGCTGAGATTTGCGAACTTTCTATCGCCGATTGCGCAGTATTTTTGAAACAGATCAAGTTAAATAAACGTGAGGCGCAAATAGCAGAGCGGGTGATGAAAGAAGTACATGCACGACTTGGCTTCCTACTTGATGTTGGTCTGGACTATCTCTCTTTAGCAAGGCCTGCCGGTTCTCTTTCAGGCGGTGAGGCTCAGCGCATTCGACTCGCAACCCAAATTGGTAGCGGCTTGGTCGGTGTTCTCTATGTTTTGGATGAACCCTCTATTGGATTACATCAAAGGGACAATAAACGTTTAATCGAGACTCTTACTCGTTTGCGTGATTTGGGTAATACGTTGATTGTTGTTGAACATGATGAGGAGACAATTCGCACGGCTGACTGGATCGTAGATATCGGTCCAGGGGCTGGTGAGCATGGTGGGCATGTAGTTGTTTCTGGAAGCTATGAAGATCTCATCAATTCAAAAGAGTCGATAACTGGTGCTTATCTATCTGGTAAAAAGTCAATTGAGATACCGAAAAAACGTCGCGCCATTGATCCTAAACGTAAACTTGTAATAAGAGGTGCCAAGGAAAACAATCTAAAAGATATTGAGGTTGAAGTACCTCTAGGTGTTTTTGTTGCCGTAACTGGTGTGAGCGGATCTGGAAAATCAACCCTTGTAAATGACATTCTCTACGTAGTTTTAGCTAACAAACTAAATGGTGCACGCTTAGTTCCCGGAAGGCATCGAACGGTAGCTGGTGTTGAGCATCTAGATAAAGTTGTTCATGTTGATCAATCTCCAATTGGACGAACACCTAGATCAAATCCCGCCACATATACAGGTGTATTCGACAAAATTCGAGCACTTTTTGCCGAAACTAGTGAAGCAAAAATACGTGGTTATCAGCAGGGGCGTTTCTCATTTAACGTTAAAGGTGGACGCTGCGAGAACTGTTCAGGTGATGGAACAATAACAATCGAAATGAATTTTCTTCCAGATGTGTACGTACCCTGCGAAGTCTGTCATGGAGCGCGATATAACCGAGAAACTCTTGAAGTTCATTACAAAGGAAAAACCATTGCCGAAGTTCTAAACATGCCTATTGAACAGGCGGGCGGATTTTTTGAATCTGTTCCAGCTATTGCGAGATATTTGAAGACGCTTAACGATGTTGGACTTGGTTATGTTCGACTAGGTCAGTCAGCACCGACGCTCTCTGGAGGAGAGGCACAGCGCGTAAAGCTAGCCACCGAGCTACAACGTCGTTCTACTGGCCGAACAATTTATGTTCTTGATGAACCTACAACTGGATTGCACTTTGAAGATGTAAATAAACTCTTGACTGTTCTAAACCGATTGGTAGATACAGGAAACACAGTTGTAGTAATTGAGCACAACTTAGATGTTATTAAATGCTCTGACTGGGTCATTGACATGGGACCTGAAGGTGGATTCCGCGGAGGAATGGTAGTAGCAGAGGGCACTCCTGAAACGGTATCTACAGTCAAAGAGAGTTACACAGGTCAGTTCTTGGGTGAGATTCTAAAAACTAATCGAAAAATCACAGCGAAGAAGTAGTCCAATGGCAGATCCAAAGAGTTATCGGCCGAGTAACATTCCTGAGCACCCAGGGGTTTATCGCTTTTATAACAAGCAGGACAAAGTAATCTATGTTGGTAAAGCAAAAAATCTTAAAAATCGCTTGAGTAATTATTTTCAAACAAATCTTGCTACAAAAACCAATCACATGGTGCATGAGGCGGTTCGTGTTGACTGGACAATCGTTAGTACAGAGTTAGAGGCGTTAGCCTTAGAGTTTAGTTGGATCAAGCAGTATCAACCGAAGTACAACGTCCAATTTAAGGATGACAAGTCCTATCCATACTTGGCTCTCTCCCTAAATGACGAATTCCCCATGATCTTCATTACGCGCAAAGATAAGCGTGCGGGATTGAAATACTTTGGTCCATATACAAATGCTTGGGCTCTTCGAAATACCTTCGATGTCCTGCTTAAGGTTTTTCCCGTTAGATCCTGTTCTTCATCCAATTTCACTCGTGCTCAACGCAGCAAACGTCAATGCTTGTTGGGTGATATCGGAAAGTGCGCAGCGCCATGTGTAGGTTGGATTTCTCAGGAAGAGCATAAGAAATTGGCCGGTCGACTTAATGAGTTCATGGAGTCAGGCATGGAGAACATTCTTCCTAAACTTCATGAAGAGATGAATGCAGCTGCAGCAAATGAAGAGTTCGAAAGAGCGGCTCGACTGAGAGATCAGATCGAATCATTTGAAAAGGCGCAAAAATCTACTGAAGGAAATTTCTCTGATGATTTAGATGGAGATTTCATTTCTATTTATCACGACGGTTTCCATGCAGCAGGCTCAATTTTTTCCATGCAACGAGGATCGGTAAAAGGCTCAAGGTCGTGGATAGTAGATCAAGAGATGGTGCTTGAAGGCCAAGATGAGTTGACTGCTCTTTTGTATTCGATCTATGGAACTGGAGCAATAGCAGTTCCACGTAACATTTACATCAGCTCAGATCACGCAGATAAAGAACAACTAGAGCAGTGGTTGGGTCAAATTGGTTCTACCAAAGTAGAGATCAAATCTCCACAACGAGGCGAGAAAGTTGAGCTCTTAAGCACCGTCAAAAGAAATGCTCAATACTCCTTGATTCAATACTTAAGCAAACGAGCAACAGATGCAGCTGTAAGCGGTAAGGCTCTGACTGAGATAGAAGAGCACCTTAATTTAGGGCGAACTCCACTTCGAATTGAGTGCTTTGATATCTCAAATATCTCAGGAACTTCAGTGGTGGCATCCATGGTGGTTTTCGAAGATGGAATGATTAAAAAGAGTGAGTACCGACGATTCATTATTGATACAAGCGCGGGCTTTGACGACACACGAGCAATGCATCAAGTTATTACTCGCAGGTTGAAGCGTCTACTTGATGATCGTAAAGAGAATGAGGCAGAGGTGGCAGAGCTCGGTGGAAAGCCCAGCAAGTTTGCCTATCCGCCTCAATTGATCGTTGTCGATGGTGGGCAACCACAAGTCAATGCAGCTCAACGTGCCTTGGATGAGTTAGGAATAACAGATATTGCATTATGCGGACTAGCAAAACGATTAGAGGAGGTATGGATACCTGGATCGAAAGATCCACTTATTCTTCCCCGAAATAGTGAAGGTCTATATCTCCTGCAACGAATTAGAGATGAGGCTCATCGCTTTGCAATCACCTTCCATCGCTCCAGGCGCTCAAAGATAATGTTGGAATCGATTCTGGATGAGATTCCACAATTGGGTTCAGCGCGAAGAGCCTCCTTATTGGAGCGTTTCGGTTCAGTCGCGGCAATTCGAAAAGCATCCGTAGAGGAGATCGCTGCTACACCAGGCATCGGGGGAAAGATTGCATCAGTAATTGAAAGCTATTTAGAGGGAATTTCTACTCAGAAAGTGAACACCGAAACTGGCGAAATCAGCGATAATTAATCCATGAGTTCAAACGAAACCCTGATCCTCACTGGCATGTCTGGTGCTGGTAGATCTACGGTTGCGCACGCTTTGGAAGACTTGGGTTGGTATGTCGTAGACAACCTGCCACCAGCTTTGCTATCTGCCTTAGTTTCAAAGGGGACTGGACCTCAAGGTAAAGAGTTAGCCGTTGTCGTAGATGTACGTGGGGGAGAGTTTTTTGATGAACTCTCACTTGCATTAGCGCAGTTAAAGTCAGAGTCACTTGAATATCGTTTAGTTTTTCTCGACGCTACAGATCAGGCTTTAGTACAACGTTTTGAATCAACTAGGCGCCCACATCCACTACAAGGGCAAGATCGTATTGTTGATGGGATTTCTCGGGAACGTGAAAAACTTGAAGAGGTCCGTTCACAATCTGATGTTGCCATCGACACAACCAATTTAAATGTACATCAGTTAGAAAAAAGAGTGGGCGAGATTTTTGGCAAAGGAAAAACTCAAGGTGTGCGCATTAATGTGCTTTCTTTTGGTTATAAATATGGAATACCAGTGGATGCAGACCTAGTCTTGGATTGCCGCTTCATTCCCAATCCCCATTGGAATCCGGAGTTACGCCAATTAACAGGGTTAACGCCTCAGGTTAGCTCGGCGGTTTTAGATAGTGATGGTGTTGCCGAATTTGTATCCGACTATGTTCATCTAGTGAACTCAATGTTGACTGGATATCTGCGAGAGGGGAAGAAATTTGTAACAATTGCAGTCGGATGTACGGGTGGTAAACACCGAAGTGTTGCGGTTACAGCCGAAATTGCTCGACAGCTCAATGAATTAGGAAGTGAAATTTCGGCGCACCCAACTCATCGAGACGTTGGTCGCGAGTAAGAATTAAGGATATTGAATAAAAAAGAGAATGCGATTGAAGTATCAACCTTAGGTTGAGAGATCTCAGGTCAGAAAATAATTTTAGTTTGAGCCACATTCTCCTTAACTAACTGGTTGGATTACGCCATGGCAATGACTGCATCAGTAAAGGATGAGCTTTCGCGCATCGCAATAACTAAGCCTTGTTGCCGAAAAGCCGAAGTCTCCGCACTTCTTCGGTTTGCTGGGGGATTGCACTTGGCAGCCGGCAAGATAGTTATTGAAGTTGAACTAGATACTTCTCAGAGTGCCAGAAGGTTACGTAAAGATATCTCCGACATTTATGGTCATGATTCTGATTTAGCAGTTTTATCATCTGGAGGATTACGTAAAGGTTCTCGCTATGTTGTGCGTGTAATTAATGAGGGAGATGCACTTGCGCGTCAGACAGGACTTGTTGATTCAAACGGTCGCCCAGTAAGAGGTCTTCCGCCACAAGTAGTCTCTGCAGCAATTTGTGATTCTGAGGCAGCATGGCGCGGAGCCTTCATCGCACATGGTTCACTAACCGAACCGGGCCGTTCATCCTCATTAGAAATTACCTGCCCAGGCCCAGAGGCTGCGTTAGCACTTGTTGGAGCAGCGCGTCGAATGGGAATTGCGGCTAAGGCGCGTGAAGTACGTGGAGTAGATCGAGTTGTTATCCGAGACGGCGATGCTATTGGCGTTTTACTAACACGACTTGGCGCACATGAAAGTGTGATGGCGTGGGAAGAGCGTCGAATGCGCCGTGAGGTAAGAGCTACGGCAAATCGTCTTGCAAATTTTGATGATGCAAATCTACGTAGATCGGCAAGAGCTGCAGTTGCTGCAGCTGCTCGAGTACAAAGAGCGATGGAGATTTTGGGACCAACAATTCCTGATCACTTAAAAGAGGCCGGGGAGTTGCGCATTAATCACGGACAAGCATCGTTAGAGGAACTGGGCTCATTGGCAACTCCTGCTATGACTAAAGATGCGATCGCTGGGCGCATTCGTCGCTTGTTGGCAATGGCTGACAAGCGCGCTGCTGAGTTAGGAATTCCTGATACTGAGAGTGGATTATCTCCAGATTTACTCAATTGATTGTAAGAGAAGGGGATGCGTAGGTTCTGTCACTGATAAGATTTATTTCACGACCCCAATGTTGTGAAAGATGCACAAACCACCAATAACTGGGTTTCTTCATTTTTTACCCAGAGCCCCACTAGTACGAAGGACTCAATCATGATCAATGTAGGAATCAACGGTTTTGGACGGATCGGGCGTAATTTCTTTCGAGCCAGCCTGACCAATCCAGATATCAATATTGTTGGAATCAACGACCTAACTCCTAATGAAACCCTTGCCCACCTACTTAAATACGATTCGATCCTAGGACGCCTTGGTCTACCAGTGACTTTTACTGATGACTCGATCACGGTTGATGGCAAAACGATCAAAGTTTTTTCCGAAAGAGATCCAGCAAATCTTCCATGGGCCTCTGTTAAAGCTGACGTGGTAGTTGAATCAACCGGAATATTTACTAAAGCTGCAGATGCGCAAAAGCACATCACCGCAGGTGCAAAAAAAGTCATCATTTCAGCTCCAGCATCCGATGAGGACATCACAATTGTTATGGGTGTTAATCACCTGAAATACGATGGAAGCAAACACCACATTATCTCTAACGCCTCATGTACAACTAACTGCCTTGCTCCTATGGCAAAAGTACTCAATGACAACTGGGGAATTGTTAAGGGCTTAATGACGACAATCCACGCCTATACAAACGATCAACCAATCTTGGATTTTCCTCATAAAGATTTGCGACGTGCGCGTGCGGCTGCAACTAACATGATCCCTACCTCGACAGGGGCTGCAAAAGCGATCTCACTAGTTCTGCCAGAGCTCAAAGGAAAACTTGATGGTTATGCAATGCGCGTTCCGATTCCGACTGGATCTGCAACTGACTTAACCGTTGAGTTGGCGAAAGAAGCGACTGCTCAAGAGATTAATGCTGCAATGAAGGCGGCGGCAGAGGGAGAGCTCAAGGGCTATCTTTCTTACACTGAAGATCCAATTGTCTCTTCAGATATTGTGACAGATCCTTCATCGTGCGTCTTCGACTCAGATCTAACAAAAGTTATTGGCAATCAAGTCAAAGTTGTCGGTTGGTATGACAATGAGTGGGGTTATTCAAACCGCTTAGTCGATCTAATCGGTTATATTGGCAAAACTCTGTAATGCCAGAGCTTTCAACCATTGATTTAAAAGGCAAGCGGGTTTTTTTGCGCTGCGATCTTAATGTGCCAATAAAAGATGGTGTTATTAAAGATGACGGTCGAATCAAAGCCAGCTTGCCAACTATTCAACTTTTGTTGAATAAAGGTGCATCAGTAGTTATAGCAGCACACCTTGGGCGTCCAAAAAATGGTCCCTCCACGGAGTTTTCCTTGGCACCTGTAGCAAAGCGACTCGGCGAACTGTTGAAACAAGATGTTAAATTCTTGGGCGAGATCACTGGAGATTCTGTTGCCGAAATGGCTGGCTCATTAAAAACAGGAGAGATCCTACTTCTTGAAAATATTCGATTCTCATCTTTTGAAACTAGTAAGGAAGATGTCGAACGTGAAAACTTTGCTAGAGAGTTAGCATCGTATGCAGATTTTTATATCGGAGATGGTTTCGGGGCGGTACATCGAAAGCACGCATCCGTCTTTGATCTTCCTGGACTTCTGCCTCACGCGGCTGGTTCTCTAATTAGTGCTGAAGTTAAAGTTCTCAAAACGCTAACGGATAAACCTGAGCGACCTTACGGTGTTGTACTTGGCGGGGCGAAAATATCGGATAAATTAGCCGTAATTGAAAATCTTCTGAGCAAAGTAGATGTTCTTGCTATAGGTGGAGGAATGGTTTTCACATTTTTAAAGGCACAGGGAAAAGAGATCGGTACCTCTATAGTAGAAAATGAGATGCTGGATGTCGTAAAGGAGTTAATCCAGAAGGCAAAAGATAACGGAGTGCAATTACTTTTGCCTACGGACATAGTAGTTGCACCTTCTTTCTCACCCGATGCGGTTCCTACATTGGTATCAGTTGATCAAATCCCTGTAGATCAGATGGGCCTAGATATTGGTCCAAAATCTGCAGAGAATTTTGCATCTGCGATTGTTAAATGTAAAACAGTTTTCTGGAATGGACCTATGGGAGTATTTGAGTTTCCTAACTTTGCGGCAGGAACAAAGGTAATTGCTCAAGCATTGACGCAGGTAAAGGGCATTAGTGTTGTTGGCGGAGGCGATTCAGCTGCTGCTGTTCGTGCTTTGGGCTTTGAAGATTCACAGTTTGGCTACATCTCAACAGGCGGTGGCGCTTCACTCGAGTACTTAGAGGGAAAGAAACTTCCAGGTTTAATTGCATTGGATTTGGCTTAATTGATATTAAACTTCGAAGTAACTAGAGGAGACAAAGATGCGTAAGCCATTGATGGCCGGTAACTGGAAGATGAATTTAAATCATCTAGAGGCGATTGCAGTTGCGCAAAAACTTGTCTACGGCTTAGGTGATAAAGATTATGACGCCGTGGATGTTGCCGTCATTCCCCCATTTACCGATATACGCTCCATTCAAACCTTGGTAGATGGAGATCGTTTACGACTTCAGTATGGAGCGCAGGATCTATCTCCAGACAGCAGTGGTGCCTTTACTGGCGATATCTCTGGTGCGATGTTAAAAAAGCTTGGTTGCACCTACGTCATTGTCGGTCACTCAGAACGTCGCGCTATTCACAATGAAACCGATTCCTTGATCAATCGTAAGATTAAAGCGGCGCTAGCAAATGAACTAACTCCAATATTTTGCGTAGGAGAAGAGCTCTCTATTCGCGAATCGGGTATGCATGTTTCACATGTTGTTCGTCAGCTCCGAGCCGGTTTAGAGGGTTTCACAAAGCCAGAGTTGAAGAAAATTACAATTGCTTATGAACCGGTATGGGCCATAGGAACTGGCAAAACTGCAACGCCTGAAGATGCTCAAGAAGTTTGCGCTGCAATTCGTGAAGAGATCGAAAACATTGGATCTGCAGATATCGCGAGCAATATGCGTATTCTCTACGGTGGATCTGTGAAATCTTCGAACATCGTTGAAATCATGAAAAAAGAAGATGTCGATGGTGCTTTGATCGGTGGGGCTAGCCTGGATCCTGAGGAATTGGCTAAAATAGCCAAGTTCTACGCGGTATCCGAGTAAACGTTTAGCCTTTTAGGCGGGTATCCTTACCCTCTACGAACTAGGAGTTTTAGAAAAGTGATACTAGGTCTCTCAATTGCATTAATGATTACAAGTACCCTCATGATTCTTTTAGTGCTTCTGCACAAAGGCAAGGGGAGTGGACTCTCTGACTTGTTTGGTGGAGGGATATCTTCGAACTATGGAGGATCTTCAGTAGTAGAGCGAAACCTTGATCGAATAACGATCGTTGCCGGTGGCTTGTGGTTCTCTCTTGTCGTAGCTCTCTCGCTCTTGCTTAAGTAGTTCAATTCTTAATTCATAAAATTTTTGCACATTAACGAAGGAGTTCGAAATGGCAAGTGCAATTCGTGGAAGTCGTGTTGGTGCTGGCCCAATGGGCGAAGCAGAGCGCGGAGATTCGATTGCTCGTGCCTATGTCTCTTACTGGTGTGCTAACGGACATGAAGTTCGCCCATCTTTTGCAGTTGAAGAGACAGTTGTAATCCCAGCTGAATGGGATTGTCCAAAATGTGGCTACCCTGCTGGTAGAGATCGCAACAATCCGCCGAGCCCAATCAAAAATGAGCCATACAAGACGCACCTTGCATACGTGAAAGAACGACGTACTGATTCAGAGGGCGAAAGGCTTTTAGAAGATGCACTGCGTAGATTACGTGGAGACGACGAGTAAGTATTATTAAAGCGATTTTGCAGAGGCAAGCAAGGCCGCAATTCCTTCTTTTCTTTTCGTAAAGTTAAATCGAAGTAGTGGATACTTTCTTAAGGTTAAAACATTTGCATCACCCAAGGCTTGTGCAGCGATAAGTGTGCCTAAATCAAATTCAGCGCCAGGTATTTTTATCTCAACCTGGTGACTGCCTGTAATCTGTAGAAAAACCCCGTTTTGTTGTCCGCCTTTATGAAATTGTCCTGTTGAATGTAAAAAACGTGGGCCCCAACCAAAAGTGACAGGTCTATTAGCTTTTTCTGAAAGTATGGATTGAATTTCGGTAAGAGCCGAGTCATTTGATCTATCAAGATAAGCCATGACGGCGATATATCCATCAGTTGGAACCGATGCTATTAAAGTGTTAAGTGCATCTTTAACGCTGGAACCTTTTCCATATATCTCAACAGCTGCTTCAACATGATCTGCCGTAAAGACGGGTTTTGTCCCATTCCACTGCGACAGGAGAGCAGAAGCAGCAACCTTTGCCTCAGTTACATTTGGTTGATTAAAGGGATCCACCTTAAGAGCAAAACAAAGTAGGGAAGTGACCCACTCCCAAAGAATAAACTGCGCAGATAGATCAGCCTCGACTATTAAATCGGCATTTCCGCTAAAAGCTACCTTCAAACAATTGCCGAAATGTACATCCTTAAAATTCTTGACAACGATCGGTAATCTTCCACATTGATTTTTTCCAGTCGATTCGGCAATCAGTTGTTCTATCCAATCACTTAACCCTGGCATCCCGCTGCCAGAGTCATTGAATGCAATGTATTGATCGCTTTGGTATGCGAGCAAAAATGCAATATCACATACAAGATGTGGGTCTAGTAGAAAAGATTCCTTGGCATCGTTTGCTTCATCTAATAAAACCGAAACATCTATGCCGAGTAATGATGCGGGAACAAGTCCAAAGGCACTGAGAACACTAAATCGACCACCAACATGAGGATCGGCTTTTACTACAGAGTATCCATGTTCGCGGAGCTGTTGATCTAATGGTGAACCAGGATCGGTTACAAAAACCATGTGTGCCGTGGGTTCTAGGGATTGCTTCCGAAAAGCCTCTTCAAAGATTGATCGATGAGAGATAGTTTCAATGCTCGTGCCTGATTTAGAACTGATAATGACTAAAGTTTTTGCTAAATCATTTTTCAACGCTCTTTGGACATGATCAGGATCTGTGGAGTCCAAAACAAACAATTGCTTTTGATGAGTTGTCGCAATCACTTCAGGGCCTAAAGAGGACCCACCCATTCCGCAAAGTACAAAAGAGGTCTTATCGCGATCTTTTGCCGCAAGAGCATCTAAAGTGGGCAAAAGATCACGCGAATCATTGGGTAGATCTACCCAATTTAGCCGGATCGCTGCCTCTGCCTCCGCCTGTTTTCCCCAGAGTGTGTTGTCTTTCTTAGCCAATCTTGCATGGGCCTCTAATAAGGCTTTGTACTCCGGGGAAGATCGATCGATTTTTGCTACAGCGGTACCACTAACTTTAATCATGCTTGCAGAGCAGCTTCGACATTTTTTTGAAGCTCTTTCCAAGCCTGTGCAAACTTCTTAACTCCATCCACCTCAAGTTCAGTTGTGACATTATCGAGTGAAACATTTAAATCTGATAATCCCTTAAGAACTTGTACTGCTTGTTGGTAATTTCCCGTAACAGTGTCACCACGTAGAACCCCGTGATCAATGAACGCATCTAGTGTGGATTGCGGCATTGTGTTCACGGTATTTAGCGCAATTAGCTCCACTACATAGTGCGTATCTGGATATGAAGGATCCTTCACTCCAGTTGAAGCCCACAATGGTCTTTGTTTGTGGGCACCTTTGGATTCGAACGCCCTCCATGATGGTGAATTGAATTTCTCTTCAAATAATTGATAAGCCAAATGAGCGTTGGCAATAGCTGCCTTGCCCAATAGCGATAACGCTTGAGGTGATCCTATTTCCTTTAGTTGGGCATCAATTGAAGAATCAATTCTGCTGATGAAGAATGATGCGACCGAGTGTATTTTTGATGGATCGCTGCACTCTTGTACACCTTTCATGTAGGCATCAATCACCTGCCCATATCGTTTTATAGAAAAAATCAATGTTACGTTAACGCTAATTCCAGCTGCCAAGAGAGCTGTGATTGCTGGCAACCCTTCGATCGTTGCTGGCACTTTAATCATCACATTGGCTCTGTCGATTATTTTCCAGAGCTTTTGACCAGCATCTATGGTTGCTTGCGTGTCATGTGCAAGGGTTGGGTCTACTTCAATACTCACGCGACCGTCTATGCCCTTACTGCTCTTAAATATTGGGTACAAAAGATCACAAGCCGCGCGAACATCATCTGTCGTCAATTTTTCTATGACGTCATCAACGGTAGATCCCTTCATAAGGTTGATGTCCTTGGAATACTCAGAGCCAGAGCTTATTGCTGAACTAAATATGCTGGGATTTGTTGTGACACCCACAACGGCCGATGTGGCGATTCGTGAGGGTAAAGAATGAGGATCTGAGCCGGTAATTTTTGCTCTCGATAAATCATCGAGCCAGATGGAAGTTGGACAATTCATCAGTTCATCTAAGTTCACTTAAGAATCCCCTTAACTTGGGCGACTACATTGTCCACGGAAAACCCAAACTCTTTGAAGAGTTTTTTTGCATCCGCTGATGCTCCGTAATGTTCTAGTGATATGGCCAATCCTTTATCACCGATGTATTTATGCCATCCCTGCGAAATTCCCACCTCAATACTTACTTTGATGACACCAGGGGAGAGCACACTATCTTTGTAACTTTGATCCTGCTCATCAAACCATTCAAGGCATGGCGCACTTACAACTCTTACTTGCACTCCTTGCGATTCAAGGGCAATCGCAGAATCGATTGCAAGGCTAACTTCAGAACCAGTAGCAATTAGTATCACGGAGGGTTTGTCTGCATCTTTTAATACATATGCACCTTTTGAAACGCCGTCTGCAGAGTTATAAATGGTGCGATCAAGAACCGGCAAATTCTGGCGAGAGAGCAAAATGCCTACGGGGCGATTACGTCTGATTATTGTTTTCCATGCCTGTGCAACTTCATTTGCATCTCCAGGACGCACTACGTCTAATCCTGGAATAGCTCGCAATGCGGCAAAATGTTCAATCGGTTGGTGCGTCGGTCCATCTTCACCGACTCCAATTGAATCGTGTGTCCACACAAAAATAGAGCCAATATTCATTAATGCTGCTAATCGCACGGCTGGGCGCATGTAGTCACTAAATACCGCAAAAGTTCCACCAAAACTGCGCGTTAAACCATGAAGTGTTATTCCGTTGAGGATTGCACCCATTGCATGCTCTCTAATTCCGAAGTGAATAATGCGACCATAGGGATTTGCATTGGCAATTGAACTTGTAGTTGGTAGGAAAGATTGCGCGCCTTTAATACTTGTATTGTTTGACCCAGCTAAATCGGCAGATCCACCCCAAAACTCCGGTAGCTGTTCTGCGATTGCATTGATAACTTCACCCGAAGCTGCGCGAGTAGCTAAATCTTTCCCTGGCGCAAAGACCGGAATGTCTCGATCCCAATTACTTGGTAATTCCTTTTTCCTCAAGCGCGCCAACAATGCAGCTTTTTCTGGCTGAGCCGCTTTCCAAGTTTCAAAGGATTTCTCCCATGCAATTCTGTTAGTAGCGCTACGTTCCTTTACCTTTCGGGCATGGGCTAGCACCTCGGCAGGCATTGCAAAATCTTCCTCAGGATTTAAACCTAGAACTTGCTTCGTGGCTTTTATCTCGTCGGCTCCTAGCGCAGAACCATGTGAAGCAGCTGTTCCCTGCGCTTTTGGTGCAGGCCATGCAATTACAGATTTCAATCGAATCAATGTTGGTCGGATCAATTCAGCCTTTGCTGAATTCATGGCCGCATCAAGTGCAACAAGATCGACATCACCATTTGCCTGTGCTGCTACGTCGATGACATGCCAACCATATGCGACGTATCTGGCTGAAACATCTTCAGTAAAAGCATTATGCGTATCACCTTCAATTGAAATTCTGTTGTCATCATAAATAACGTTGAGAGATCCAAGGTTTTGTGTGCCAGCTAATGAAGATGCCTCAGCACTAACACCTTCTTGCAAGTCCCCATCCGAACAGATAACCCAGATGCGGTGATCGAAAATTGACTGCGATTGCGGTGTATTCGGATCGAGCAAACCTCGCTCAAATCGAGCCGCCATCGCCATACCTACTGCGGTTGCAACACCTTGACCTAATGGACCAGTTGTCATCTCGACTCCCGCAGTATGACCAAACTCTGGATGTCCAGGAGTAAGAGAACCCCATGTTCTAAAGCTTTCTAAATCTTTCATCTCTAGCCCATAGCCGCTTAAGTAGAGTTGAATGTACAAAGTCAGTGAAGAGTGGCCACATGAAAGGATAAAACGATCACGGCCAAGCCATTGTGGATCGGAAGGATCGTGAACTAAATGTCGTTGAAAAAGTGAGTATGCAACTGGCGCAAGAGACATTGCAGTACCTGGATGTCCATTTCCTACCTTCTGAACCGCATCAGCAGCTAGAGCTCTTGCATATGAAACAGCCCGATCATCAAGGTTTGTCCAACCCGCTGGTGTACTCATTTTGCATCCATTCTTATCCTCGACGATAGAAACACTCTCCATGCACTTATCCAAAGAACTGCAGCGCCCAATAGGTGTAGACCAACTATTAACGCAGGTACCCCTAAGAAATATTGAACATAGCCGATAATGCCTTGTGCAAGAGCAATTATTGTGAATGTTCGAAGTTTGATTTTGGTTTGAGCTGATGTGCCAACTGCAACAAAGAAAGCGATAGTTACGCCAAAAAGAAAAATAACAAAGTCAGCGTGCAGAATTGCGACAGTTCGAATATCAAATGTAAAACGCTCAGCTTGTGCATCGCCAGCATGAGGACCAGAGCCAGTTACCACCGTGCCAAGAATCATTACTAAAAACACAATCAAGACATGCAAGATAGCAAGTGATCTCGTTAATTTGCTGGTTTCGATATTGATTGAGGGTTCAAATCTACGAATGTGAATTGATGTAGCTCCGGCTATCAGGACCATCGAGAGTAAGAGATGCAAGGCAACAGTGATTGGATGTAAACCTGTAAGGACAGTAATTCCGCCTAGAATTCCTTGACCAAAAATTCCTAAAAACTGTCCAACAGCTAATGAACGAAGGTCTCGTCTTCCACTTTTCAACACAGTTACAATGAGCACCAAGGAGGCTAGAACGAGTGCGAAGGTCAGCATTCGATTTCCAAATTCAATCCAAACATTAAGTACTGGTTCGGCTTGATGGGGAACCGGGGTGTAAGAACCTGGCGTGCATTCTGGCCATGTAGGACAGCCAAGACCCGAGCCTGTTAACCGAACCGCTCCACCTGTTACAACAAGGGCGGCCTGCAGAAAAAGAAGGACGGCACTAGCCGGAATGAGAATCCTCGCAGCCGAAAATCTGGGCCTTGCCACTGCGGAACGGGACATGGGTCAAGCCTATTGACTGCAAGGGTTGGCGCGTTCCAACTGGCAAGAGGTGTCGAATTACGACACAATAGTGTTGTGAAAATGACGGGTTCAATGATTGCCGGTGATGACGTCCGTACACGTGATCTCGTGGCACGATCAATTCTAGAAAATGGTCCCTCAACTGCAGCAATTCTAGGGGAGCGGCTTGCGCTTACGCCTACAGGAATTCGAAGACATCTAGAACTTCTAATCGCTGATGGATTGATTGAGGCACGCGAACCAAGATCTGCGGCAGTTCGCGGAAGAGGCAGACCCTCAAAAGTATTTATCATGTCAGATAAAGGTCGAAGTCAGTTTGAACATTCGTATGATGACTTGGCAGTAGCTGCACTTAAATTTATGTCATCACAATCTGGCGATCAACTAGTTAATCAATTTGCGCAATCACGTGCAGATGACATTGAACGAAAAGCGTTGGAATCAATCGCAAAGAGTTCAAATAAAACCGCAGCCCTAGCTTCGTTCTTAACCGAACAGGGATACGCAGCGAGCGTAGACGATAAGCCGATGGGTCAGGAATTGATTCAGCATCACTGCCCAATTGCACACGTGGCTGCTGAATTTCCTCAACTGTGCGAGGCAGAAACATCTGCACTTTCTAGAGTCTTAGGAACCCATGTGCAGCGACTTGCAACTATTGCTCATGGTGATGGTGTTTGTACAACTTTTATTCCAAAATCTTCCACAACTACAAGCAGATCGAAAACATCAAGAAACGGGGAACGCGCATGACTACAGCACATCCAGAGCTAGAGGGTCTTGGCAACTATGAATATGGTTGGTCAGACAAAAGCGAAATTGGAGAAAATGCAAAGCGTGGAATCAATGAAGATGTAGTTCGAGATATCTCTGCAAAGAAATCAGAGCCAGCCTGGATGCTTGAGCTTCGGCTTAAGGGGCTTTCACTTTTTGAAAAGAAGCCAATGCCTAACTGGGGTTCGGATCTATCTGGAATATTTTTCGACACAATTAAGTATTTTGTTCGCTCTACCGAAAAACAGGCAACTACTTGGGATGATCTGCCAGATGAGATCAAGAATACTTATGATCGTTTAGGTATCCCAGAGGCAGAAAAACAACGTTTGGTTTCAGGTGTTGCAGCTCAGTATGAATCTGAAGTTGTTTATCACTCGATTCGTGAAGATTTAGCAGCACAGGGAGTGATTTTCCTAGACACAGATACGGCTTTGAAAGAGCACCCCGAGCTTTTCAAAGAGTATTTTGGAACAGTTATTCCGGTTGGAGATAATAAATTTGCGGCCCTCAACACATCCGTTTGGTCGGGCGGCTCATTTATCTACGTACCAAAGGGCGTTCACGTAGATATTCCTTTGCAGGCATATTTCAGAATTAACACTGAGAACATGGGTCAGTTCGAAAGAACCTTGATCATTGCAGATGAGGATTCTTACATTCATTATGTAGAGGGATGTACGGCTCCAATCTATAAGTCAGATTCACTTCACTCTGCAGTCGTTGAAATTATTGTTAAAAAAGGCGCCCGAGTTCGCTATACGACTATTCAAAACTGGTCAAACAATGTTTATAACTTGGTGACAAAGCGCGCCACATGTGCAGAAGGTGCAACTATGGAGTGGGTAGATGGAAACATTGGCTCAAAGGTAACCATGAAGTACCCAGCAATTTTCTTGATGGGACCCCATGCAAAGGGTGAAACTCTTTCACTTGCATTTGCTGGTGAAGGTCAGCACCAAGATTCAGGCGCGAAGATGGTTCATGCCGCCCCTTACACATCATCATCAGTTATCTCGAAATCAGTAGCTCGCGGTGGCGGTCGAACTTCATACAGAGGTCTTGTACAAGTACAAGAAGGCGCGCATCATTCAAAGAGCACAGTGAAATGTGATGCATTGTTAGTAGACACAATTTCACGATCTGATACATACCCTTATGTTGATATCCGCGAGGATGATGTATCTATGGGTCATGAAGCTACTGTTTCAAAAGTTAGTGACGATCAACTCTTTTACCTGATGTCACGAGGACTAAATGAGGATGAAGCAATGGCCATGATTGTTCGCGGATTTATCGAACCGATTGCTCGTGAACTTCCTATGGAGTACGCACTTGAACTAAATAGATTAATTGAACTACAGATGGAAGGTGCCGTAGGTTAATGTCAGTTTTAACAACAAACTATCTCACCCCATCTGGTAGGGAAGAGGCGTGGAGATTTACTCCACTCAAACGCCTTCACGGATTACATGATGGTGTTGCAGTCATTTCAGATCGAGTATCTCTTTTCGTTAAGAATGGATTACCTAGCGGTGTTTCCTTCACTCGTGAAGATTTAGATCCTTTAGCCCAAAGCGATGATGTGATTATCGAACGAATTAGAGGTGCTTCAAAGAGTGTTTCTCACTTATCTATTGCAGCTAATTCAGAGATCGCCGAGCCAATTTTTCTATCAAGAACTAAAGGGGCCGTAGATACTGCTGAGTTTTCGCGTGTAAGAATATCTCTCGGATCAAATGCCAGAGCTATAGTTATTGTGGAAAACACAACAGATACTGTCTTGGCTGAAGATCTGGAAATATCTTTGGCACCAGGATCTGATTTGAAGTTTGTAACTCTTCAAGAGTTTGAAGCCGAATCTGTTTACGCTGCAAGACATCACGCGGTAATCGACAAAGATGCAACATTTAAGTCAGTTACGGTTACCGTCGGAGGAGATGTTGTACGGATACTTCCAACAGTTGAATTCATTGCTCCTGGAGCATCAGCTAATCTCTTAGGTGTTTACTTTGCAACGGCCGGGCAATTCTTTGAGCATCGTATTCATGTTGATCACGCTGTGCCACATGCAAAATCAAACGTTAACTACAAGGGCGCACTTGCCGGACAAGATGCGCACACAGTGTGGATCGGGGATGTGCTCATACGTGCTGCTGCAGAAGGCACTGATACTTACGAACTGAATAGAAATTTACTTCTTAGTGATGGTGCTAGGGCGGATTCAGTTCCAAACTTAGAGATCGAAACTGGGGAGATTATTGGAGCCGGTCACGCCAGTACAACAGGTCGCTTTGATGATGAGCAACTTTTCTACTTAATGTCTCGAGGAATTTCGGTAAACGATGCTAGACGCTTAGTTGTTCGTGGATTTTTCAATGAGATAGTTCTAGAGATCGGGGATCAAGTAGTCCAGGATCGAATTATGGATCGAATTGATTCTGAGTTAGAAAAGGCGGCAAGTAATGTCTGATTTGCAGCTTGACCAGATTCTTGAGGGTAAGCCAGTACTTCTAGAAAAAAGCGGTAAAGCAATCTGCGTTGCACGAGTTGGTCAGGAAGTTTTCGCGATTGCAGATACATGTTCGCATTCAGAGGCTTCACTTTCTGAAGGCGAAACGGATGGTTTTAAGATTGAATGTTGGCTTCATGGAGCAGAGTTTGATCTGCGAACCGGCGAAGCATTGACATTGCCTGCAAACATTGCGTTGAAAACATATTCGGTAAAAATAGACGGAAACTCCGTCACGGTTGAGATTTAATCACTAGAGAGAAGAGAAAAAAATGAGCACACTAGAAATCCGCGGGCTTGAGGTTACAGTCGATACTGATAATGGAGTTGTTGAAATTCTCAAAGGAGTTGACCTAACAATCAAGTCAGGAGAGACCCACGCAATTATGGGTCCAAATGGATCAGGAAAATCAACTCTTGCTTATTCAATTGCGGGTCATCCAAAGTACACAATTACTCGTGGAACAGTGACTTTAGATGGTGCAGATATTCTTGAAATGAGTGTTGATGAAAGAGCAAAGGCTGGTCTGTTTTTGGCGATGCAGTATCCAGTTGAAGTTCCTGGCGTGTCAGTATCAAACTTCCTTCGCACTGCCGCAACAGCTCTTCGCGGAGAAGCTCCAAAGCTTCGTACGTGGGTAACAGAAGTAAAATCTGCAATGGAAGCTTTGAATATGGATCCGGCATTTGCAACGAGAAATGTTAATGAAGGTTTCTCGGGTGGAGAGAAAAAGCGCCATGAAATTATGCAGCTCGAACTTCTAAAGCCAAAGATGGCAATTTTAGATGAAACCGACTCAGGCTTAGATGTGGATGCCTTGCGCATTGTTTCAGAGGGCGTAAATCGGGCAAAAGAGGCCAATAACTTAGGTGTTATTTTGATTACTCACTACACACGAATCCTTCGCTATATAAAGCCTGACTTTGTTCATGTCTTTGCAAATGGTCGCATTGTTGAACAAGGCGGACCAGAACTTGCTGAGAAACTTGAAGCGAACGGTTATGCCGATTACGTTAGTAAGTAAGTAGTTTCATGAGTTTAGATGTCGCAACTATTCGCAAAGATTTCCCGATCTTTAACCGAACGGTTCGCGATGGAAAAAAACTCATATATCTGGATAGTGGAGCGACCAGTCAAAAACCAAATTCGGTAATTGAAGCCGAAGGCGATTTTTATAGGTTTCATAATGCTGCGGTGCATCGCGGAGCTCATCAGTTGGCAGAGGAGGCTACAGATGCATATGAAAGCGCTCGTTCAAAGGTTGCTTCGTTTTTAGGAGCAAAAGCGGAAGAGATAGTTTTCACTAAGGGCGCAACTGAGTCTTTGAATTTGATCGCATATGCAATGGGAAATGCACCTTCTGGTTCCCGTTTTGCGACAACGCCTAAGGATCGAATTGTAGTTACGGAGATGGAACACCACGCAAATCTGATCCCTTGGCAGCAGTTAGCGGCGCGCACGGGTGCACAACTGTCTTGGTTTGATGTTCTTCCTAATGGCCGGTTAGACCTTAGCTCCATTCATACGGTGATTACAGAAAATACAAAGGTTGTCGCTTTAACGCACCAATCAAATGTTTTAGGAACAATTAATCCGTTGGATGCAATTGTGGCTCGCGCACATGAAGTTGGCGCAGTTGTTGTACTTGATGCATGTCAATCTGTTCCTCACATGCCAATAGATGTAAAAACGCTCGGAGTAGATTTTCTTGTTTTCTCCGGACACAAAGCAATCGGCCCAACTGGGGTAGGAGTCCTTTGGAGTTCTGTCCTAGAAGATCTACCGCCATTTCTTTTTGGCGGATCAATGATTGAAAACGTAACTATGGAATCTGCCACTTGGGCACCAGCGCCTAAACGATTTGAAGCAGGCGTTCCGAATATGGCACAGGCAGTTGGCTTAGGAGCTGCAATAGATTATTTGAATACAATCGGAATGGAAAAAATTCATCAACACGAAATGCAATTGACGAAGTATTTTTTAGAACAGTTACAAAAAGTCCCAACTTTAAAGATAATCGGACCCACCGATCTTGATCTTCGTGGTTCCTGTATTTCATTTACTGTGGGCCAGATCCATCCTCATGATCTTGGTCAATATCTAGACAGTCAGGGGTTAGCTGTCCGTACTGGGCATCACTGTGCTTGGCCTTTGACTCGAAAATTAGGTGTACCGGCAACTACCAGAGCGTCGCTATATCTCTACAACCAAGAAGAAGAGTGTGATCTACTTGTGGATGCAATTGTTAACGCACAGAAGTACTTTGCATAATGGAGTTAGATAGCCTCTACCAAGAAGTGATCTTGGATCACTATAAACATCCACTTAATAAAGGGCTTTCAGAAAAATATGGAGTTCAGGTTCACCATATAAATCCAAGTTGTGGGGATGAAATAACTCTCAATCTCTCTTTAGAAGCTGGGATCGTCAAATCAATCACTTGGGATGGGGTCGGTTGCTCGATTTCGCAGGCAAGTGTCTCAATCGTCAGTGATCTGCTAATCAATAAAACACTGGAGCAAGCAGGTTCCATCACAGATGTTTTCGTTGAACTGATGCATAGTAAAGGAATGAAAGAGGGAGATCCTACGATCCTTGAGGATGCAGTAGCGCTGGCCGGTGTCTCAAAGTTTCCCGCTCGAATCAAATGTGCTTTGCTGGGGTGGATGGCCTTTAAGGATGCAGCGGTTAGAATTAAACAGTTAAAAGAGTCAGAAAATAGAGGGAGCAACTAATGACAACTTCAATCGAGGATGTAACTGAGGCGATGAAGGACGTAGTTGATCCAGAACTTGGAATCAATGTTGTCGACCTAGGTCTTATTTACGATGTCATGGTAGATGAAGCTAACATCGCGATACTTAACATGACGTTAACCTCAGCAGCTTGCCCTTTACAAGATGTTATTGAAGATCAAACAAGGGCTGCATTGGCAGGAATGACTAATGATGTAAAAATCAACTGGGTATGGATGCCACCTTGGGGGCCAGACAAGATTAGTGATGATGGGAGAGATCAGCTTCGTGCTCTAGGTTTCACGGTTTAAAAATGTCTATGCATGGTGCATGGCTGAACTACCGTTCAATGACGGCAGACCCATCACTTAAAGAGCAGAAGTTAAAGCCAGGAACAGTCAAGCGGATATTCTCCTTTGCAAAGCCCTACCAAGTAAGCATCTGTATTTATTTGGCCACAGTTGTTGTAGATGCAGCATTGATTGTTGCAACTCCACTTTTATTAAAAAAACTGATCGATGATGGTGTTATTCCAAAGGATTCATCGGTAGTTACTCAATTAGCATTTTTTGTAACTCTTATTGCAATTGCAGACGCTGCCTTTAATATGTTGGGAAGATATTTTTCCTCAAGAATAGGTGAAGGCCTTATTTATGATTTGAGATCTTTGGTTTTTGCCCATGTCCAGAAGCAGTCGATCGCATTCTTTACCCGCACTCAGACGGGTGCGCTTATATCTAGGATTAATTCTGACGTTATCGGAGCGCAACAAGCATTTACTGCAACCCTTTCTGGTTTAGTAAGCAATGTTGTCAGCCTCTTACTAGTTGGAATCACAATGTTCATCTTGTCATGGCAAATAACTGTTTTCTCTTTGCTCATGCTGCCTTTGTTTCTGATTCCAACCAAATGGGTAGGTCGTCGATTGCAATCACTTACCCGTGAATCTTTTACCCTTAATTCAGAGATGTCCAGCACTATGACAGAACGTTTTAACGTTTCAGGTGCCATGTTGGTTTCACTCTATGGACAGCCAATGCGTGAGGAAGCTGGTTTTCGATTACGCGCGCGTCGAGTGGCAGATATCGGTATCAGAACCGCCATGCTTAATCGACTTTTCTTTATTGCCCTAACAAGTGTGGCCGCAATTGCAACGGCAATTGCGTATGGAATTGGTGGCCATCTTGCAATCAATGGTGGACTAACAGTTGGAACGCTGCTCGCAATCACTGCCTTGCTAGCGCGCCTTTATGGTCCATTGACAGCGTTATCGAATGTGAGAATAGATGTCATGACATCACTTGTTTCTTTTGAACGAGTTTTTGAAGTCCTGGATCTCGAACCTATGGTTAAGGACAGAAACGGCGCAATCACCCTCAATACTTCACGGGGAAAAATCGAATTTAAAAATGTTGGATTTTCATATCCGAACGCGGATGAGATTTCTTTGGCTTCACTTGAATCAGTGGCAAAGGCTGAAACAGTTGCATCTGGGAATGTTCTAAAGGGATTATCTTTCATTGTTGAACCCGGTACAACAACTGCATTAGTTGGGCCATCGGGTGCAGGCAAGACGACAATTAGTGCACTTATTCCACGGCTCTACGATGTAACTGATGGAGCTATCACAATCGATGGAAATGACATTCGTGATCTGACCTTGGAATCACTTCGAAATTCAATTGGTGTTGTTATGCAAGATGCACATCTATTTCACGAGAGTATCGCCGAAAACTTGCGGTATGCAAAACAAGATGCAACGCAGGATCAGATGCAAAGTGCATGTGAGGCGGCGCAAATTTGGGATCTTGTAAAATCACTACCAAATGGGTTTGAAACCATGGTGGGCGAACGCGGACATCGCCTCTCTGGCGGTGAAAAACAGCGATTAGCCATTGCGCGATTGCTCTTAAAATCTCCATCGATTGTTATTCTCGATGAAGCAACTGCTCATCTAGATTCAGAAAATGAGCAGCTGGTACATGCCGCACTTTCTAATGCACTTAAGGGAAGAACCAGCATTGTCATAGCCCACCGGTTAAGTACAGTACGTGAGGCTGACCAAATACTTGTTCTGGACAAGGGTGTGATTGTCGAACAGGGTAAACACGATGAACTTATTGCACGCTGCGGATTATATTCAGAGCTTTATAACAGACAAGATCTAACGGGAGCGACGAATTAAAATTCTCCCATAAATGATTAACCCGCCAAAAAATAACCACTGCAGCGCATAAGCCATATGAGGACCATCGCTTAACTCAGGCAACTGCGCTGGGACTGCAGGAGTTAATTGCGGGAGAGATCCACTTATTAAGTCGATGTAATATTTCTCAGTTTCTAGTTGCGATTGTGCATTTAATTTACTGACAATTCCTTCTCCGCTAGAACTGATTGCAAAGAATGCACCTCGCGGTAAGGATGAATCCAGACGCACTCGACCTTCAATTTCTACTTGTCCTAGAGGAAGTGAAGGGATCGTAGGTTTTGTGAGTGCAGTTTCACCAGCTTGAACCCATCCACGGTCAACCCAGAATTTCTCGCCCGTAACAACCCGAAATAAAGTTAAAACTTCAAATCCATATTTACCTTCAAAGTATCGATTTCTTAGGAGTATCTGTTGATCTTCATCAAACTCGCCACCGGCACGAACAATTCGCCACTCATAGGATTGGGCTGTTTCCGAAAGATTTGTGACCTGATCAAGTTCTATAGATTGCTGCGTAATACGTTCTTTAATAACCGTATTTCTCTCATGTCGGTCAACGCCACGTTGATACTGCCATTGCGCAGCCCATAGACAAAGCACAAAAAGCAGAATGGCTATAAGCGACTTGAAAATTGGCCATGATTCTTTTTGGTTAGAATCTGTGGCTTGCTTCAGCGACATTATTCAATTGCCAGTGGTTTATCTTTTAAAACATCTTCTCGAGTGGAGATCGTTTCACGCCCAGCATTGGCTATGACCACTGCGAAATAGGGCAAAGTTACGGCTCCTAAAAGTGCAAACCATCGATATGGGCTAGGCAGAATTACCGTCAGTAAAAAACAAGCGGTTCTTATCATCATTGAAATAAAATAACGTTTTTGTCGACCGGCTTGATCTCTCGTCAGAGCAGAAGGCGCCGTGGTGATTTCAAAAACCTTCTTCTCTTTACCCATTTCTCAAGGGTAGTGCTCGCTGCTTCAGATTTCCTGCTGGGTAAGAAGGATGGGAAGGCTCAATTCGTGCGGAGATTTCCTCTTTTGAGGCGGAATGGGTAATCTTGGGCCCAGACCAGTGGAGTAACAACCACTGCAAGAGGAGTTACCGCTCCCACCTTCATCGCCACTAGTGCGGGCTGGTTTGTCGGATTAGAGATTTCTCTCTTCTCCTTGCGGTTTTCTTTTGTAGCGCAGTTACACCAAAGCGTTAACGAACCGAAGGAGCACAAAGTCACCACTGAACCTCGCATTAATGATCGAATTCGCACGCCTCAAATTCGTTTAATCGGTTATACCGGTGAGCAAGTTGGAGTTGTAGATATCGATACCGCACTAAAGATGGCTGATGAAGTGGGCCTTGATCTTGTCGAGATCGCTCCTGAAGCTAATCCACCTGTTTGCAAAATCATGGACTTCGGAAAGTACAAGTACGAAGTTGCTCAGAAAGCACGGGAAGCGCGGCAAAACCAGACCCACATCGTGGTTAAGGAAGTGCGGTTGACGCCAAAGATTGAAAATCATGACTATGAGACTAAACGTTCTCAAGTTGAGAAGTTTCTTAAGGGCGGAGACAAAGTGAAAGTGACAATGAAGTTTCGAGGACGTGAACAAACAAGACCTGAACTGGGTTACAAAATGTTGCAACGTCTTGCAGAAGATATTGCAGAAGTTGGTTTCGTCGAATTTGCTCCAAAGCAAGAGGGACGAAATATGACAATGGTTCTTGGTCCAACGAAGAAAAAGACAGAAGCAGTTGCAGAGGCAAAGGCAGCGCGCAAGGCGAAGGCCGATGCAGCTGTGCAAACAATGGATGGAGCTTAGAAGATGCCAAAAATGAAGACACATAGCGGAGCGAAGAAAACTTTCCGCGTTACAGGTTCTGGAAAAATCATGCACGAGCGTGCAGGAAAGCGTCACTTACTCGAGCGCAAGTCATCTCGTGTAACGCGCCGACTTTCTACAGAGTCAGCCGCTAAGCCAACCGTCGCAGTTACAGCCAAGCGCATGCTTGGTTTGAAGTAAGGGGTCAGTTAGATGAGAGTAAAGCGCGGAGTTCACGCAGCCAAAAAGCGTCGTACAACATTAGAGCGTGCCAGCGGTTACCGTGGCCAACGTTCACGCCTCTTCACAAAGGCAAAAGAGCAAGTCACCCACTCTATGGTTTACGCATTTAATGACCGTAAAGATAAGAAGGGCGATTTCCGCCGTCTGTGGATTCAAAGAATCAATGCAGGATGCCGCGAACATGGCCTTACGTATAACCGTTTCATTCAAGGTCTAAAAGCTTCAGGTGTTGAGGTTGATCGTCGAGTTCTATCCGAACTTGCAACAAATGATCCAGCAACTTTCAAAACACTTGTAGATGTTGCTCGCAAGAGCCTTGCATCACTATAAAATCGTCTAATGATTGAGAGCCTTAACTCGCCGCATATCGCGCGAGTTAAGGCTCTTACTAGTTCAAGAGGTGCAAAAGAGCGAAAAAATGCTCGCCAGTTTGTGGCAGAGGGTTTGCAGTGTGCAAAAGAGGCTTTGTCGGCAGGAAGTAGTGGTTCTAATTTTCAGGCGCCCTCGGTAGAGGTTCTTTTTTTAACTGCTAATGGTCGTTTAAAAATCGAGCAAAACCTGGATCTTGTATTACCTAGTTCACTCAATGTAATTGATGTCAGCGATGAGGTCATGAGGCAAATGTCAGAGACCATCACTCCGCAAGGAATATTGGCTATTTGTTCCATCGCTGAAAATGACATCTCATCTATAAAACTAAATGGAAAGCGTAGATTTATTTATCTATCAGAAGTTCAGGATCCGGGTAATGCGGGCACTATTTTACGTTCGGCCGATGCATTCGCAATGGACGCAGTCGTAACCTCTCCAGGAAGCGTAGATATGTTCTCTCCAAAAGTAGTTAGGAGTACAGCTGGGTCTTTGTGGCACATTCCTGTATTTGAAGGAGTAGAACTAGCAGATATTTTGAAACTCAACGTACAGGCGCTATCTCTAGGCGCAGATGGCTCACGAGAATTAATTGACTATCAACCAAGTGGTGATGTGTTGGCCATTTTTGGAAATGAAGCTCGAGGTCTTTCACAGTTAGATTCAATTTCTGGAGTCGAATTAGTTAAGATCCCAATGCCTGGCAATGCAGAAAGCCTGAATCTTTCAGCAGCTGCAACGATTGTGATGTATCACTTGTCATTAGCTTGATTGGTCATCTGCTTGATGAGGTGGGAATTCATTCTGACTGGCCCAAGATTGACGAAAATACCGTCCTAATAAAGGCTCACGAGATAGAGTTTGACCATGCGAGCCGAGGAAATTTCAGAATGGGTCGAACAAGCCCAAGCGGCATGCGCTTCGGCAAAAGATCTTGATGGCCTAAAGCTTATTCGCACGGCTCACTCGGGGGACAAGTCACCAATTGCTTTGGCCTCCCGAGCTTTGGGAGCTATGTCTGCTGAGGAAAAAGTAATTTTTGGAAAATTAATAGGAGATGCAAAAGCGTCGGTAACGCAATTTCTAGCTGCAGCCTTGCTGAAATTAGAGGCGCAGAGAGATCAAAAAATACTTCTCGAAGAAATCGTTGATATAACACTTCCCGTCAATCGGGCTCACCGAGGTGGTTTACACCCTATTACCATTATTAAAAACGAAGTTTCTGATTTCTTTATCGAGCAAGGATTCTCAGTTGAGGAAGGCCCCGAACTTGAATCGGGTTGGTTAAACTTTGATGCCCTAAATATTCCGCCAGATCATCCGGCTCGAACAATGCAGGATACATTTTTTATTGAACCGATTGAATCAGGGATGGTACTTCGGACACACACCTCACCTGTTCAAGTAAGGACAATGCTCACACAAGAGCCACCGATTTATGTTGTATGTCCAGGTCGAACTTTCCGTGCCGATGAACTTGATGCCACACACAGTCCTGTGTTTCATCAAGTTGAGGGACTTGTAGTCGACAAGGGCATAACTATGGCCCATCTAAAAGGAACGCTAGATAATTTTGCGCGTCACATGTTTGGCCCCGATGTAACAACACGTTTAAGACCATCATTTTTCCCATTTACTGAACCGAGTGCAGAAGTAGATGTTTATTTTAATAACCGCTGGATTGAATGGGGCGGTTGTGGAATGGTAAATCCCAAGGTTTTAGCAACATGTGGAATAGATACCGATCTTTACAGTGGGTTTGCCTTTGGTATGGGTCTGGAGAGAACTCTTATGGTTCGTCACGGAATAACGGATATGCATGACATCGTTGAGGGAGATATCCGTTTCACTAGACAGTTTGGTGTAGGCCTCTGATGCGTGCTCCCTTATCCTGGATTAAAGAGTTTGTGGACATACCTGCAAAGGTAACTGTGCAACAGATTTCTGATGCACTTGTACGTGTTGGTTTTGAAGTAGAAGAAATTATTACTCAGGGTAATGATTTAACAGGACCATTGAAATTCGCAAAAGTTCTTTCGATAGAAGAGCTCTCAGGTCACAAAAAACCGATCCGATATGTTGGTCTAGATTGTGGTGAAGGCGCAGATCGCTATGTTATTTGTGGTGCAACAAATTTTGTCGTGGGAGACATAGTTGTAGCGGCTTTGCCAGGTGCCGTTCTGCCAGGGGGTTTTGAAATTTCCTCCCGCGAAACCTATGGTAAAACTTCAAACGGAATGATTTGTTCTGGTCGCGAGTTAGGAATTAGCGATGATCATGCAGGAATTCTGGTTTTCACCCAGGATCAAGCAGATATTGGAAGCGATGCGATTGGCGGACTCCAAATAAATGATGTCATCTTTGATATTGCTGTAAACCCAGATCGTGGCTACGCCTTAAGCATTCGCGGAATTGCACGTGAGGTTGCGGGATCATTAGGGTTAAAGTTTACAGATCCGGTTGAAGCGCTTCGCACATTAAAGTTCGAAGAAACAGGCAAGGGTGTACCTGCAAAGATTGCAGATAGATCAACTGCATCTGTTTTCTACCTACGTACTTTGTCTAACTTTGATCCAAAAGCCACGACGCCTATATGGATGCGCCGACGTATTGAAAAAATGGGTATGCGCTCTATTTCATTAGTTGTAGATGTTACTAACTATGTGATGCTCGAACTAGGTCAGCCTTTGCACGCATTTGATAAATCAAAGATCAAGGGTGGCTTAACTGTTAAGCGAGCAGGAAAGGCGCAGAAGTTTGTGACCCTTGACGGTCAGGAAAGAACATTAAATACCGATGATCTAATGGTCTGTGATGATGATCAGCCGTTAGCACTTGCCGGAACCATGGGTGGTTTGTCATCTGAGATTACAGAAAAAACAACAGAGATCGCACTTGAAGCTGTGCACTTTTGTCCTGTGTGTATTGCAAAGAACTCTCGTCGCCACAAGCTTTCCTCTGAAGCATCACGTCGCTTAGAGCGAAGCGTGGATCCATCCTTAGCTGAGTTCGCATCTGCTCGATTTGTGCAGTTACTTACCGCCCATAGTTCAGCCAAGCATGTGGCAACAGTGGTTGATGGGGAGCCAATATATGCTCCATTAGTCGCCATAGATCCTGCTTATGTTTCCAAGGTTTTAGGCTTTGATATTCCAGCAAAGAAGGTCGCCGAAACGCTACGTGTTATTGGATGCGATGTGGATGAGAAGAGTTTCACCATCGATCCACCATCTTGGAGAACAGATCTTTTGACGGCGGCCGACTTTACCGAAGAGGTAGCCAGAATGATCGGTTACGACAAGATCCCTTCCATTTTGCCGCCCCGGCCTTTGCATGCAACATTGACGCCGAATCAAAAACGTCGTCGCGCTGTTGCAACAATGCTTGCAAGCCGTGGTTTGGCAGAGGTTCAAACTTTTCCATTTACAAATCAAGCAACTATTGATTCTATGGGATTTGTTGGCGAAAGAGCGGCTACATACAAGCTGGCCAATCCAATGTCAGAAGAGTTTCCCTTAATGCGGGTGCATTTAGTTCCAGGATTGATTGAAATTGCTGCGCGAAATATAAGCCGCGGCGCCAAGGATTTTGCAATATTTGAAATGGGATCAATCTTTCGTAGTTCACAAAAGTTGGTCCCTGCAATATCTCCAGACCTTTCAAAGCGTCCTAATCAGAAGATCATTGATGAAATCTTCGCAAATGTTCCGCCACAGGCATATCACGTTGCAGGATTACTTGTTGGTAAGACTGAAAATGAAAATTGGCAGGGCAAAGCACGTGCCTATAATTGGCAAGATGCGATCGCATACGCCCAAGATGTTTTAGCGCTATGCAATCTTGAATGGACAGTAGCTCGCTCGGATTTAGCCCCCTGGCATCCAGGTCGGTGTGCAGAATTAATTGTTAATGGAAAAGCAGTTGCACATGCTGGCGAACTTCATCCACGCATAGTTTCCGCATATGGCTTACCCGAACGTAGCGTTGCATTTGTAGTTGCATTAGGTGCGCTGCCAAATTCAGAAATGGTTCGACCTAAGACAGTGGGAACGATGCCGGCAGCAGTTCAAGACGTTGCACTGATTGTCGATGAGGCAGTCACCGCCCTAGAGGTAGAGGAAGCGCTTCGCAAGGGAGCAGGTCCACTTTTGGAATCGGTAACGCTGTTTGATCGCTACGACAAAATCGGTGATGGAAAGATCTCGTTGGCCTTCACCTTGGTTTTTCGAGACGCCAGCCGAACCTTAACTGGGGAGGAAGTGGCCGTATTGAGGGAGAGCGCCACATTGATGGCTTCAAAAGCTTGCGGAGCAGTCCTTCGCACCGCATAATTATGCATCTTGTTGCATAATTATAGATCATGTAATAACCTTTGACCATGAAAACAGCAGTGATTGGTGGAAGCGGTTATGCCGGCGGGGAGCTTCTGCGGTTGCTTACCCTGCATCCGATTTTTGATCTAACTGTTGTTAGTGCTCATTCCAACGCTGGCGAGCTGATTCAATCAGTCCATCCTCAACTTCAAAGCTATAAAGACCAAAGATTTGTGAGCAATGACCAGATCGATTTCTCTGAGATTGAAATTGTTTTTCTTGCTTTACCGCATGGCGAATCTGCCGCTTTGATTGCCAAGATTCCCGCACAGGTCAAAATCGTTGATCTTGGAGCTGACTTCAGATTAGAAGATAAAACTGCTTGGGATAAATATTATGGGGGCAATCACGCGGGCTCATGGATATATGGATTACCAGAACTATCCAAAAACCAAAGATCAGCCATAGCCAAGGAAAGCAGAGTTGCAAATCCAGGTTGCTATGCAACCTCTATCGCACTTGGTGTTGCACCTTCTTTATCGATTATCGATGCATCCGACATTGTGGTGGTTGCCGCATCGGGAACTACGGGTGCTGGCAGAAATGCGAAAATTAATCTGATTGCGAGTGAAGTTGTAAATTCATTAACATCTTATAAATTTGGTGGCCTCCATCAACACACACCGGAGATCGAGCAGGCGATTTCAGCTCTGGGAAAAAAGAAGGTAAAAATCTCATTCACTCCAATTTTGGCACCTATGCCCCGGGGAATTCTTTCAACAATCACTGCCAAGTTAACGAAAGCAGTGTCGGTAGAACACGTTCACTCTATTTACTCTGATTACTTTTCAGCCGATGCTTTTATTGATGTATTACCGCTGGGGCAACTACCAAAGACTAGCGCCGTCACGGGTAGCAACAAAGCAATGATGCAGGTGGCAGTAGATGAGCATGCAAATCGCTTAGTTGTATCTGTTGCTATAGACAACCTTGGTAAAGGTGCAGCCGGGCAGGCAATTCAGAATGCGAATATTATTTCCGGCATCGCCGAAACGACTGGACTTACCCATGATGGGATCGGCGCATGAATCTTCCTCAGGGATTCATCGCTGGTGCAACATCGGCAGGCCTTAAAAGCAATGGTGATTTAGATTTAACTCTTATTCAAAACCTTGGACCGAGATTTGACTGTGCCGCAGTGTTTACATCAAACAAGGTAGTAGCAGCACCGGTCATCTGGTCGAAGCAAGTTGCTTCATCTGGTGCTGCCAAAGCTATTGTGTTGAATTCTGGCGGCGCTAACGCATGTACTGGGCCTCAGGGTTTTGCAGATACTCATCAAACTGCAGAGTACGTAGCAGATCAGTTGCAGATTTCCTCAAGTGATGTATTGGTATGTTCTACAGGATTAATTGGTGAGCTGCTCCCAATGGAAAAAGTTTTAAAGGGAATTTCTTATATCTCAAAAGAAATGGATGGCAATGGCTTAAAAAAGAGCGCACAGGCAATAATGACGACTGATTCTGTTCCAAAGATTGTCGAGCTGGCTAGCGATGGCGTCACATTTGCAGCCATTGCAAAAGGTGCCGGCATGCTTGCACCGGCATTGGCAACCATGCTTTCAGTAGTTATGACTGATGCAGTTGTCTCCAGTAATGTTCAGGAAATTTTTGAAGAAGTCACAGATCGCACATTTAATCGTATGGATTCAGATGGCTGCACCTCTACCAATGACACGGTGGTACTGATGTCTTCGGGTGCTAGTGGAATCCCCATCACCGATGAGAAGCTACGTGAAATGCTGACTCATGTCTGCTCAGATCTAGTTGCACAGTTGATTGCAGATGCAGAAGGTTCCTCTAAAACAGTGGCGATAACCGTTAACAATGCAGATAGTGAAAAAGATGCAGTAGAAATTGCTAGAGCATGTGCACGCAATAACCTACTTAAAGCTGCAATCTTCGGAGGCGATCCCAACTGGGGTCGAGTTTTGGCCGCAGTTGGAACTGCATCAGCCAAAATGGATCCATTGACAATTGATGTCTCTTTGAACGGTATTCAGGTGTGCAGGAATAGCGCACCTGATCAGGATGAATCAGCAGTTGATTTCACAGATCGCTTAGTTGCGATAAAAATTGACATGAAAGTTGGTTCATCAACAGCCACTGTTCTTACAAATGATCTAACTCATGCATACGTCCACGAGAACTCGGCGTATTCAACATGATCGTCGTTAAATATGGTGGAAATGCAATGCGCGATGAAAATGGTGATTTTTCTAAAGCTATTGCAGATGCAATTGCTGATGGAATAGAAATTGTGATTGTTCATGGCGGGGGACCCCAGATTAACCAGGCTCTGGAAAGCAAAGGGATTAAGAGTCAATGGGTTGCAGGCTTGCGAGTAACGACACCGGAGACATTTCAAGTTGTTGAGGAAGTGTTGGTCAAAAACGTTGGACCTTCACTTGCTGCGTCGCTAAAAATAGCAGGAGTAAATGCGCAATCGATCTCTGGCCGAGCATTACCTACATTACTTGCAGAGAGAATGTCGGTCGAGATCGATGGGAACAGTCATGATGTTGGTCTGGTAGGTGAGATAACACGTGTAGATCCAGCACAGGTTCTCGAACTTCTCAAAGGTGGGATAACTCCTGTGGTTGCGCCTATCTCTTCATCTGTGGATGGGTTGGTTGGATACAACGTGAATGCAGATTTTGCTGCTGCAGCAATTGCATCTGCGCTCCAAGCTACAACTTTGATTATGATGACTGATGTTTCAGGCATTTATAGAAACTGGCCAGATAAAAACTCACTGATTGACAAAATTAGCGTCTCAGAGTTAAAGGAAATAATAACTACTTTCAACGATGGAATGCGTCCTAAAGTTCAAGCGGCCCTAGAGGCACTTGCTTACGGTGTTAAGGCAGTTCGAATTATTGATGGTACCAACACAGAGGTTTTTTCACAGGCCTTAGCCGGCACCGGTGGAACTTTGGTGACGGCATGAAAAACAACGTATTTGCAAAACGCTGGAGCAAAGCAGTTCAAAACAATTACGGCGTGCCAGAAATTACCTTGATAAAAGGTAAGGGCCTAAATGTTCAGGATGTTGAAGGCAAACTCTATTTGGATTTTCTCGGTGGTATAGCGACAAACATTTTAGGGCATGCTCACCCGAGCATCATTAGCGCGGTGTCAAAACAGGTGAGAACCCTTAACCATGTGAGTAATTTTTACTCACATCCGAATGCAGTTTTACTAGCTGAAAAACTAGTGTCATTAACCAAAACGAAGAACGCAAAGGTTTTCTTTTGTCAGTCAGGTGCAGAGGCAAATGAAGCAGCGATAAAGCTTTCACGTAAATCTGGTCGCAGCCATATTGTTGCCGCTCAAGGTTCATTTCATGGTCGAACTATGGGCGCTTTGTCACTAACCGGCCAACCTTCTAAACGTGAACCGTTTCTGCCGCTCCTAAAGAATGTGAAACATGTTCCTTACGGAGATATCGAGGCTATGAGGCGATCGATTTCGAAGAAGACAGCGATGGTAATAATCGAACCAATCATGGGTGAAGCCGGAGTGATTGTTCCACCAACTGACTACCTTCAAGGCTTGAGGCAACTCTGCGATAAGAACGGTGCGCTATTAGTTATTGACGCGGTTCAAACTGGGATGGGCAGAACTGGTGATTGGTTTGGATATGAATACTCTGGCATTACTCCAGATGTCATTACATTGGCTAAGGGCTTAGGAGGCGGCCTTCCTCTTGGGGCCATGATTGCGATTGGTGATTCTGCAGATCTTTTCAAACCAGGAGAGCATGGATCAACGTTTGGTGGCAATCCAATAACAACTGCAGCAGCTCTTGCTGTCATCAAAACTATCGAGAAGCAAAATATCCTCAAGAAAGTTAGAAGACAAGGACAAGTATTGATCCAAGAGTTAGCTTTAATTCCAGGTGTTAGCCAAGTAAGAGGAGCTGGATTACTCATTGGCATCGAACTTGAGAATGCAAATTCCAATGAAATTGCTCGCAAACTTGCAGATGCTGGTGTTCTAGTCAATGCCGCCAATTCTTCTACTATTCGAATTGCTCCAGCTCTAATTGTTAGTGATTCTCAAATAAGGAAATTCATAAATACTTTTAGGGAGGTGCTTACAAGTGGCAATTAATGCACAATCAGTTTCCGCGCGAAGAGCAAAGGCTATTGCGCTTATTCAGAGTGGAAAAGTCCATTCACAAAACGACTTAGTGCTGCTTTTGAAAAAAAGCGGATATGAGGTAACCCAAGCAACTGCAAGCCGGGACCTTGAAGAGATCGGTGCTGTCCGTTCCCGTAATAGCAGGGGAGAGAGCACATATGAGATAAGCGAAAGTGTTGATGGAGCGATCACAAGGAGTACGCCTTTGCCATCAAAGTTAATTTTATCCGTAGATTCAAGTGCCAACTTGGCAGTCATACACACCCCACCTGGTGCTGCGCAGTTTCTTGCCAGTTCTTTGGATCATGCGAATTTAACGGGAGTAATTGGAACTATCGCTGGCGACGACACGATTATTTTGGTCTCTAAGAAAGCAACTGGTGGGGCACACTTAGCCAAAGAACTTCTTGCATATGCACATTCAGATGGGAAGAGGAAGTAATGGCGCTCTGGGGCGGTCGTTTTTCAGAAGGACTACAGGATTCCGTCTTCGCATTGTCTCGAAGTGTGCACTTTGACTGGCGGCTCGCTCCCTACGACATTCGATCTTCAAAGGCTCATCTAGCTGTTCTAAAAAAGAACAAACTGATTGAAGAAAAAGATTCGAATTTGATCTTGAATGCATTAAATGAACTTGGCAAGGAAGTTGCATCTGGAGTATTCGCACCGATTGCCACTGACGAAGATGTTCATAGCGCACTGGAACGTGGCTTAACCCAAAAACTTGGTGCCGTCGGGGGTTCGTTGCGAGCAGGACGCTCTAGGAACGATCAAGTAACTACAGATTTAAGACTTTATTCAATTGATCATATGTTGCAATTAGCCGCGCTATTGGTTGAATTACAGGCCTCTATTTTAGATAAGGCCGCTGAGTATGTTGATGCACCATCGCCAGGCTTTACTCATATTCAACATGCACAACCCGTTTCATTTGGCCATGAACTTGCAAAGCATGCTCATGCATTTGCACGTGATGTAGATCGAATTAATGATTGGCTATTGAGATCTTCGGTGAGTTCCTTGGGCGCTGGCGCACTTGCCGGATCATCGCTCTCACTAGATCCAGAGTTCACAGCAAAAGATTTAGGGTTTGAGAGGAGTTTTCAAAATAGTATCGATGCTGTAAGTGATAGAGATTATGTTGCCGAAGCACTCTTCATCTGTGCAATGGTTGGAAATCATTTGTCTCGAATTGGCGAAGAATGGAGCTTGTGGGCCTCTACTGAATTCTCATGGGCGAAAGTCTCTGATGCCTATTCAACTGGCTCATCGATCATGCCTCAGAAAAAAAATCCCGATGTAGCAGAGTTGGCTCGCGGCAAGTCAGGCAGATTAGTCGGAAATCTCGTAACTGTTCTGACTGTTTTAAAGGCTTTGCCATTTGCATATAACCGCGATCTTCAAGAAGACAAAGAGCCTCTATTCGACAGTTTTGATACCTTATTCCTAACGCTTCCGGCAGTAACAGGAATGATTGCTACCACCGATTTTGATCGGGCAAAAATGTTAGCTGCTGCTCCAACAGGATTTTCGCTTGCAACAGAGATTGCAGATTACTTGGCTAAGAAACACATTCCATTTGCTCAAGCTCATGAATCGGCGGGAAAGTGTGTTGCTTTATGTGAAAGCACCTCACGTGAGCTTCATGAATTAACCCCCGCGGAATTGCAGTCGATCCACCCCTCACTTGATGAAGGAGTTTTGGGAGTCCTTTCAGTTTCTGGAGCGTTAAACTCACGCACAACTTCTGGAGGTACCGCACCTTCCCTGGTTTTGACTCAGATCAAAACCGCGCAAAGTGAAAATGATGTGACCCGCAAGGAAATCTCCCGCAAGAGTAAGAGCTTTTCCGAGATGATGAACCAATGAATCTGATTGAAGATCTGCGTTGGAGAGGCCTATTGTCTCAGTCAACCGATGAAGCGGCTCTGGCTGAGTCTTTAAAGAAACCGCTGACTTTATACGTGGGATTTGATCCAACTGCACCATCGCTTCATGTTGGAAACCTGGTGGTCTTATTAGTACTTCGCCGTTTTCAATTGGCCGGACATAATCCGTTGGCGTTAGTTGGAGGAGCAACAGGTCTCGTGGGGGATCCAAGCGGCAAAAATGAGGAGCGGACCCTTAACAGCTCAGACACCGTTGCAGAGTGGGTCGGAAGGATTAAAGAGCAGGTATCAGTATTTTTGGATTTTGATTCTAAAAGCAATCCAGCGAAAGTTGTGAACAATTTAGATTGGACTGCGCCATTGAGCGCAATTGAATTTTTGCGCGATATCGGTAAGCACTTCAGTGTTAATCAGATGCTTGCTCGTGATTCTGTATCTTCTAGATTAGAGGCAGGTGGGATTTCTTATACAGAGTTTTCTTACCAAGTTTTACAGAGTTATGACTACCTAGAATTGTTTCGGCGCTACAACTGCACTCTGCAGTTGGGGGGATCTGACCAATGGGGAAATATAGTTGCTGGTTTAGATTTGATTCGCAGAGTCGAACAGGCAAGTGCGCATGCAGTAACAGTTCCTCTGTTGACTAAGGCAGATGGTACTAAATTTGGAAAAACCGCAGGCGGTTCTGTTTGGTTAGATCCCGAAATGACATCGCCCTATGCTTTTTTTCAATACTGGTTGAATACCGATGACAAAGATGTAATCAATTTTCTGAAGGTCTTTTCTTTTAAATCCCACGCCGAAATTACAGAGATGGAAAAAAATCATCTTGAAAATCCAGGGTTACGGGAGGCTCATCGCGAGTTAGCCAGAGAGTTAACAACCCTCGTTCACACCCAAGAGGTATCAGATAGAGTCGAATCGGCAGCGAAGGCACTTTTTGGCCAAGGAGATCTTTCGCAATTAGATTTAACTACCTTGAAATCTGCTTTATCTGAACTTCCACAAACAAAGGTTTCATCTCTTGAAGAAATACCAACATGGGTAGATCTAATCGCTGCGACGGGGGTTGTTGAGTCCAAATCTGCAGCTCGTCGTATCGTTAAAGAGGGTGGCGCATATCTCAATAATGAAAAAATCTCCGGAGAAGATTTCAGACCTTCAAAAAACGACTTTTTATGCGGGAAATATGCAGTTTTGCGAAAAGGGAAAAGGGACTTAGCTGCCATCGAATTGGTCTAATCCATAGCTGAGTTTCCTGAAAGCTGTTTAAGCCTTTACAGAATTTTTTGTCGGATCAAAAAAACGCTAGCGGGCGTGGATAATTAAGCGTTTTTAAGAGAACTGTGTTTCATTGGGGCAGCCGCCGGACACGTAACGAATAAGGATTTCCAAGGGGAGCGCCTACGCTTCTCAATTTGACCCCCCTCACCCCCGTGGGTATAGTTACGCTCCTTGCTGGGAACGGACGATTTAGGCCGGACAGTAGGCGAAAATGCTCATTTTGATGAGTATTAGCCAGATTCAGGACATCATTTAGGCCGGTTTGACCGCGCCTGCGTGCGTGCACTAAGTTTGGCGGTCTGCCCTGAAAACTAGGAGGAATCCTGGGGACCAGTGCGCATCCGTACCTTGAGAACTCAACAGCGTGCCATAAGTCAATGCCAATAGTGGCTTAATTCGTCATGCTTTTAATAGCGAAAAAACATTGTTTTACACTGTTTTTTGATTGATTCTGCCACGGCAAATATATAAATACCTCAATGAGGTATAGCCATAAAAAGCTATACCCGTTGATTTCCTTTGGTATATAAATGACAAATTAAACGACAGTTTGTTTGTCTGATCGCCAAGATGAAAACTTTCTATGGAGAGTTTGATCCTGGCTCAGGACGAACGCTGGCGGCGTGCTTAACACATGCAAGTCGAGCGATGAAACACCTTCGGGTGTGAATTAGCGGCGAACGGGTGAGGAACACGTGAGAAATCTGCCTTCAACACTGGGATAACTCCGGGAAACCGGGGCTAATACCGGATACGAGACCTGCAGGCATCTGCGGGTCTGGAAAGTTTTTCGGTTGAAGATGATCTCGCGGCCTATCAGCTTGTTGGTGAGGTAATGGCTCACCAAGGCGACGACGGGTAGCCGGCCTGAGAGGGCGACCGGCCACACTGGGACTGAGACACGGCCCAGACTCCTACGGGAGGCAGCAGTG
>Ga0209768_10000166_pt1 | contig 43428 bp, 39 predicted proteins | sample LauGreSBDMM110SD_3_FD_187564 | JGI IMG/M metagenome (GOLD analysis project Ga0209768, IMG submission 187564) | Freshwater lake microbial communities from Lake Michigan, USA - Sp13.BD.MM110.SD (SPAdes) (version 2) | ecosystem: Environmental > Aquatic > Freshwater > Lake | place: Lake Michigan... | reverse complement strand
ACGGTGCCCTCTTCTTCCAAGCGCTTGGAGGCGCTTGGGTACTCGGGCTTCTCGCAACTGGAAGCGCTGATCACGGCAGCAGTTTGCACGGGAGGTGCAGGCGGTGCGGGTGGCGCAGGCGGCGCCGTCATTTGCACAGGCAAAGGTGATGGCGGTGCCACAGGTTGCGGCGTGTTGGACACAGCGGCAATGGCATTCGTCGGTGTGGGCGCATTCACCGGAATGTCCACGGGCGGAACATAAGAAGGTGGCGGTGGCGGCAAATTCTTAGGGGGCGGAGGCGGTGGCGGCGGTGGCGGAATCTCGGGCTTGGTTTCTTCCAAAAGGACGGCTTCCACCGGCCCTTTGATGACCTTCACAAACTTGCGCGCAAGTCCGGAATTGATGGCCCAAAACAGCAATCCATGCAGCACCACCACCGCAGTCAACCCGATCACATGCTTTCTGGGCCCGCGCTGCCGGCTGGCGAAGTCAATCATTTGCTACTTTCTTATGTTTATATTTAATCATTAGGTTGCAAGATATTGATTAAATCTCATCGCCTCGTGCGTTTCGAACACATCCAATAAAGGCAACTTTGATTTAAGAATACTCGCTCTTAACCTAGAGACAAGCCTGCCCTCTCGGCACCACAACATCCAATTGCACATGCAGGTACAACTTAATTTGCACTCAAAATGAACAAAAAACAACATTTTTGGCATTGAAACTGCCTATCGATCAAAGAAATAAGGACAAGAAATCATATGCCAAATATTTGTATGGACAACTTATTTTATTCTGTTAATATTTGTCCGGACATGTTGTAATTTCACTTTTAAAAAAATTGAGGAGACCTCTATGCGATTAATTAAGATGTTTTTGCTAACCGCGATAGCATCTGCAGCGTGTCAAGTGATTGCACAGACTGCTGCGGTGCCGGCGACCGCAGGCAATGCTAAAGCTGACGAAAACAACGACGCCCTCGATACACTTGTTGTTAGCTCACGGCGCGTAGAAGAGCGATTGATTGATGTACCTTTGTCAATTCGAGCTTTGTCTGGCAAGGAAATTCAGGACCGCGGCATCACTTCGATCACGGAATTGTCGCTGTTCACACCTGGTTTGAGTTACTCGCCAGACTTCGGCAGAACTGCCGAGCGCCCCGTCATTCGAGGTATTTCCGCACTGCGCCAAGAGGCACCGCAACCCGTTTCTGTGTTTGTTGACGGCATCTTCATGCGCGACGGCACCTTGGGTCTTGCGCTTGACGATGCACAGCGCGTTGAGGTGATCAAGGGACCACAATCGGCCCTTTACGGCCGCTCAACTTATGCAGGCGCCATCAACTACATCACGGCAAAGCCCAGTCAGACAGTCAAAGGCACGGTGTCCATCACGGGTGCCAGTGCGGGTGAACACACCGTCTTTGGCGCGTTAAGCTTTCCAATATTGCCAGAGGTATTGTCAGCGAGAGTCAAGGTCAAAGACTATGCCTACGGGGGGCAATACACCAACAGCCAAACTGGCAACAAAATTGGTTATGAAAACAGCACGGGAACGGGTATGCAGTTTTTCTTCACCCCCAATCAAGACTTTAATGCACTGCTGTCGTTTGACGCATCCAAAGACCGCGATGGCTTGTTTGCTGCCACGCTGCGGAGCATTCCAACCCAAGCCAACAATGCGGTGTCAAGTCTGAACGGGTCCACCAACATTGCCAACGGCGCCTCTTGCAATGGCCGCACTGTGAATATCGTCGGCAACAACGCAAAAGGACTGCCTGATGCCTCTGTGCCTGCCAGTTTGTCAACCAAGCTCAACGGCTGGCCCTGTGGCGCGGCGGTCTTCAGCGGTACCACGGTGATTCGCAATGAAAAAGATTTGGCCAATTACGTCGACCCAAAGACTGGTAAAGCCTATGGCGACATTGCTGGCTTAGACCGCCAAATTGACCGCACGTCATTGACCATGAATAAGTATTTCAGCAATGGCTACACACTGACTTCACAAACTGCTTCCACACGACAGCAGTCCAATGTGGGTGCAGATCAGTCCTACAACAACACGCAATTTGTACCCTCTTTTTTGGGCGGCTCATCATGGACGTCCTATGACCGCGACAAACTTGCCTATTACTCACAAGAGATTCGGTTGAGCTCCGATGAAAAAGGCCCCTTGACTTGGTTGGTTGGCGGCTTTTTGTACCAAGAAGACGGTGAGGGTCTGACCGGTAATGGCGTGATTGCCAAGGACTCGGCAGGCAAGGTCATCACAGCGCCACAAGGCTTGACACCCAAGTCTGAATCGCACGTGCACAACGAAGCCTGGTTTGGACGGGTGCAATACGAACTGACAAATGCCGTTCGCGTCTCGGCTGAAGGTCGCTCGAGCACTGAGCGGGTGCAAGTTGGCGGCACAGCATTGGGCCTGGCCAGTTACACTGTGGGCACCTGTGTGGCAGGTCAAGTTTGCTACATCAAGGGCGACAAAACATTCAAAGACTTCGCGCCTCGCTTTACCGTTGACTACAAACCCAGCAAGGATATGTTGGTCTACGCTCAAACGGCCAAAGGCAGCAAAAGCGGTGGATTTAACACCACGCCCGGCTTGCCTGACAGCGTTTTCGCTTACAGCGGTGAAAAAATTAACTCCACAGAGGTGGGATTTAAAACGGTGCTCAACGGCGGAAAGATCGGCTTTAACGTTGCAGCGTTCAAGAACAACATAGACGGCTTGCAATTGTCCAACCTGTCTACTGTGACGAACCCTTTCACTGGCCAACCGGCCACCACCACCATCGTGAACAACGTGGGCAAGGCGCTAACTCAAGGTTTGGAGTTTGACCTGTCTATGCGTGCCACAGATTGGTTGACATTGGCAGCCAATTACGCCTACACCGATGCCAAAGTTGTCGAGGGAACAGAGATCACCAATGGCACCGTTTTTGGTGGCAACATGTCGGCCGCCGGCTTCACTTTGCCCCGCACACCCAGGCACTCCGCAGCAGGATCTGCAGCTGTAGACTTCCCTATTGAAGGGTCTGACAAACGTGCCTTTGGCCGCATTGATGTTGTGTACCAGTCGCGCCGTTACGCCGAAATTCAAAACATGATCTGGGCTGACCCTTTTACCCACGTCAACCTCTCGGCTGGCGTTCGTGCCAAAGGCTGGAAAGCCAATCTGTGGGTGAAAAATGCCACGAATGATCCCACATCGCTCAACGGCTTTCGCTACCTCGACCCCTCCACTTATCGCAGGTCTGCCGTTGACTTCTTGCCTCGCTTGCGTCAAATTGGAGCCACTGTCACTTATGACTTATGATTCAAGTCTATGCGGCCTGTCGCAGATGGCTGCTGGCTGCTGGCTTGAGCTTGGGACTGTCAGGGGCAGCTCAAGCGGATTTATCGGTTGATTTGCAACAGCTGGCCTCATGGTTTTCTGGCGAGTGGAACAACAACGAGCAAGTCTGGCAACAAAAAATTGACGCGGGCGATGTCAAGCTGTTGGTCAAGCAAGACTTGGTTGAGCATGTGCATGAGGTGGTATCGTCATTGAAGCTGCCCCAGTTTGGCACTCATGTTTTTTATGTCCAGCAGTCCTCAGGCATGGAGCGCACCCAGATCAAAAGTCAGCGTCTGCTGCGCTTTGAAGTTGATTCGGCTGCACAAGCCATTCGGCAAGACAGCTTTGCGCTGAAAGAGCCTGCGCGCTTTGTCGATTTGCATTTAAACCCCACAGAGATGTCCCGCCTGACAAGCGCGGACTTGATCCCCGTGCCGGATGGTTGTGCCATTTATTGGCGTTACGATGCTGCTATGAAAACATTCCATGGCGCAAGCCAAACCGGCAAGTGCTTTGACTCAGCGATTCGGCCAGGCCAAGTCCTCGTAGTCACCCATTCGTCGACTTTGAATGCAACTTTTTTCTCCCAATTGTCTCAAACCCGCGATGCCAGCGGTCAACTGCTTCAGGGCAACCGGACCGACACGGCCGTGCGCAGCCGCAAGGCGCGTTTCTTTGAAGGCTGGTTATGGTTTCGCAATGCGGGGCCCAGTTCTTCTCCCGAAGATAAAAACACCAGCTTCACAGCCAAGTACATGATGCATACAGAAGGTCAGCGCATGCCTGTGCTCTTCCAAGATGGCAGCCCCAGCCCTTACCTGATTGAACTGGCCACATTGACTTATCAAAACACGCGCAAGCCGGTGCTCAAGTTCACCCTGATGGACAGCACCACATTAAAAACTTTGACTTATGTCTGGGCCAATGCAGATGCGCACACTTTGGGCATGAATCTGGGCTGGTTTCAAGCCGGAGTGGCACAAAAATTAGAGGGAGTTAGCAAATAATGGTTGACATCATTAAACGCACCACATTGATGGTTCGCGATGCAAACGCTGCAGCGAAGTGGTATGCCACAGTGTTTGGCATGCGCCGCTGGATGGATGTGCCTTTCACCCTTTCCGGGGAGCAATTGGCAGTTGGCAAGAAGGGAGATCAAACACGGCTCATCATCATGCAAGCTGAGCATGATGTGATTGGCATGATTGGCTTGCTAGAGTGGCTTGAGCCTAAGCAGCAATTTCCGGCGCAAGTGCCCAAGCAAGTCAGTTTTGGTGCGCCCATTTTTGTGGTGGCCGCATTGGATTGTCGTGCCACCACTGTTCGCGCGCGAGCAGGCGGCTCGCATGTGCACTGCGAGCCACGCGCTTGGACAGTCACGGGCGCCAATGGTCAACCCAAGTCGATGCTAGGCGCCAGCTTTTTTGACTTGGATGGTTATTTTTATGAAGTCAATGAGACGCTTGCATGAACCTTCTAGCCTCCTTTGACGAACTGGCTCGAGGCAAAGTCATTGACGAAGATCGCAACTTTCAATGGCGTGTGGCGCGCAAACCTGCGGGTGAACTGAGCCCAGCAGACTTTGAGTGGCACACAAGCGATATTCCAGAACCAGGCCCGGGCCAGGTGCTACTTAAGACGCACTACTTGGGCTTGGCCCCGGTGATGCGCATGTACATGCAGGGCACCGGCGCAGCTGGCGAAGCTGCCTTAAAGCCTGGTGATGTGATTCACGGCCGCGGCGTTGCGCAAATTGTTCGATCACGCCACCCTGATTGGGCAGAAGGTCAGATGGTGCAGGGGCAAATGGGCTGGCAGACCTACAAGGTCTCGGCCATGAGCGCACAAGAAAAAATGTTCAAGGTACCCCAGCAAGGCGTGCCTGCCATGCTCTCATGTAAAACATTGAGCATGACGGGTTTGTCGGCTCACGCCGGACTGTTCGCTTGCGGTAAGCCTCGGAGCGGCGAGACCTTGGTGCTATCTGGTGCTGCCGGTGGCGTGGGCTCCATCGTCAGTCAGTTGGCCGCCAATGTGGTGGGCTGCGAGGTAATCGGCATTGCCGGAGGCGCCGAAAAATGCGCACTTATTTTGGAGCAAGCCTGCACAGCTGCCATTGACTACAAAAAAGATAACCTGTCAGAGCGTTTGACCGCCTTGTGCCCTCAAGGCATTGACTGCTATTTTGACAATGCGGGAGGCCAGACGCTTTCAACTGTTTTGGACCATCTGGCCCTGCGCGCCCGCATCGTGCTGTGTGGCTCGATTTCTGAGTATGCTTTGGAGCAACCCTTTGCTCTGCCCAACTACACTCGGCTGCGCACCAAGGAGGCCCGAATGCAAGGGTTTTTTGTCTACAACCACATTGACAGATGGGAGTCCGTGATGAACGAGTTGACCAGTTGGATTTTGTCAGGGCAGTTGCTGCCGAAAAATGACATCACTCAAGGCTTTGAGAACATGCCCAAAGCCTTGGCCCGCATGTATGCCGGGCTTAACCGCGGCGCAGCGATTTGCGATGTGCGCGGCGAACCCCAGGACTGGTCATGAGCGGCGTGCGCTTTCAGCGGGGCAACCATGTAGTGGCCAACCTTGATCGAGCCTTGACTTTCTACCAAGGCGTGCTGGGTTTTGAGGTGACCTACATTTTGCCGCCCAAAGCCGAGAGCTATTCTTACCCGGTCTTTGACATACCGCGATCCGCCCAAATGCGGTTTTGCGCTCTCTCAACGGATACGCAAGAACGTGTCATGGCTTTGACTGAAGTCACTGGCGTAGCCTTAACTGCACTGGCGCATCCTAGACGTTCGGCTATCGTTCTGGAAATTCAAGATCCCGATGCCGTGATGGCCGGCGCACGCGGCTTGGGCCTGCAGGTCTACGATGAAGAAATTTTGAAAACCCAAGATGGCCGCACCGGGCGCGAAATTGGGATCGTCGACTTTGACGATAATTTGGTGGTGATCTACAAAATCAATGGAGCGACAAGCACATGAACGAACAACCTTGGCCTGCCTCTCGCACTGCTTGGTCGATGGTCATTTTATTGACCATTGCTTATATTTTTTCTTTTGTCGATCGAGGCATTTTGGGGCTGTTGATCGAGCCCATCAAGGCTGATTTGCAATTGAAAGATGAAGACTTGGGTTATCTGATTGGCCCGGCCTTTGCTTTGTTTTACGCCACCATGGGCTTACCTTTAGGCTGGTTGGCTGACCGGCGCCGGCGCACATGGATCGTGGCTGCAGGCATTGCCCTTTGGTCTGCCGCCACGGCTGCATCGGGTTTGGCTCGCGGCTTTTGGCATTTGTTTTTTGCGCGAATGGGCGTGGGTGTGGGAGAGGCAACGCTCAGTCCTTGTGCGATGTCCATGATTGGCGACAGTTTTCCGCCCGAGCGAAGGGGCAAGCCCATCGCTGTTTACTCTGCCGCACTTTCTTTGGGCGCTGGCATTGCCTCGCTCATTGGCGCGCTGGTTTTGACTTGGGCCAAGTCATCGAGCAGCATTGACTTGCCGCTGATCGGTGCCACAAAGCCTTGGCAATTTGCATTTCTCGTGGTTGGCTTGCCAGGCTTGTTGTTGGCTATCGCCTTCTTGTTCATACCCGAGCCCTTGCGCCGTAAAACTGAAGCAGGCCAAGCGCAAGCAGTCACTGGCTTTGCCGACAGCTTAGGCCACGTCAAGCGACACAGTGGCGCTTTTGTAGGTCTGTTCGCTTTGATTTGCGTGATGACCATCATCGCCTACAGCCATGGTTTCAATGCCAGCGCGTTCGCACGCCGTTATGACTGGCAGCCTCGCGATTACGCTTGGGTCAATGGCTGGATGACCCTGACCATTGGGCCCATGACGGTGGCCACTGCGGGGATCATGTGCGATCGCTGGCGCAAGGAGGGACTTCACGACGCGCCATTTCGCGTGCTGTGGATCGGCTTTGTTGTCATGTTGATCAGTTCGGTGTTGGCCCTGATGATGCCCACCGCCTTTTGGGCTTTTGTGATGTTGGGCTTGGGCACGGTGGGCATTGGCACCATGAGCGTTACCGGCATGGTCTGTCTTTTGGACATTACCCCAGCGGCCATTCGCGGTCAGGTCGTAGCGCTTTATTACATGGTGATAAGCATCACCGGCTTGGGCTTAGGGCCGACCTCGGTGGGGTGGTTGTCCACGCGGGTCTTTGGGGAAGCCAACCTGCACTTGGCGGTGTCTGCCGTGCCATTGCTTTATGGCTTGATCCCATTTTTCTTAATACCCGCCATACGCCGAAAGTACCTGGCTGAGTTGGAGCGCACGCAGCAAGAAAGAAAACCCTGACCATGACCGACGCCACCAGCCTGCCTACGCGCAACCCCAGAAGCGGCGCGAGTGACTATTTGATGCCCGTCTACAACGCAGCGCAAGTGGCCGATGTGGCAACTGCATTACGTCAGGCACAAGCAGATTGGGCTGCGCTTTCACTGCAGCAGCGCTTGGCTGCATTGTCGGAATTGGTCAATGCCATTGAAGCCGACCGAGAAGAGCTTGTTCAGGCCTTAAGCCAAGATACGGGGCGCCAGCAAGAGTCTGTGATGGAGGTCAATGGTGTTCAAAATACTTTAAGGCGTTGGCTTGCCACGGCACCCGCGCTGCTGGCCCACGAGGCGCCTAGGCGATCCCAAGTGCCAAGCATTTTGATTGAACAGCACAGACGGCCTTACGTTTTAGCAGGCGTGATCAGCCCTTGGAACTTCCCGTTGATGCTCTCTATGATCGACGCCATCCCTGCTTTGGCAGTGGGCTGCGCGGTGATGGTCAAGCCTTCAGAATCCACACCCCGTTTTGTGCCAGTTTTTCAAAAAACCATTGCACGGGTTCCCGCCTTATCTAAAGTCTTGGGCTTTGTGACAGGCCCTGGCCAGACCGGCGAGGCATTAATTCGCAACAGCGATTTGATTTGTTTTACCGGCAGTGTGCGTACCGGTCGGCGCGTCTGTGAGTTGGCTGCGCAATGCTTTATCCCTGCGCACTTGGAGTTGGGCGGCAAAGACCCCGCCATCGTGTGCGCGGATGCTGATATCGCGCAAGCCGCACGGGCCTTGGCCTGGGGGAGCATGGTCAACGCCGGTCAAAGTTGCCAATCAATCGAGCGCTGCTATGTGCACCGCAGTATTTTGGAGCCCTTTGTGAAAGCCCTGCAACTGGAGGTTGCGGGCCTGAAGAGCAATTTCTTGGAAATTGACCAAGGACAAATTGGGCCGATCATCGCGGGGCTGCAAGCACCGATCGTGCAAAGACATTTATCACAGGCATTGTCACAAGGCGCAAAAGCTGTGGTCGGCGGACAAGTGCGCGAACACCAAGGGGGTCTTTGGTGTGAACCAACTGTGCTGGTGAATGTAACACCCGAGATGGCCATCATGACGGAAGAAACGTTTGCCGCTATTTTGCCTGTGATGCCTTTTGACACAGAAGAGGAAGCGGTGCATTTGGCCAATTCAAGCATTTTTGGTTTGTCAGCCTGTGTGTTTTCACGCAATGTCGAGCGTGCCAAAAGCATCGCAGCGCAACTGCATGCGGGGGCTGTCTCGATCAACGATGCCTCGTTGACTGCGATCGTGCACGATGCTGCCAAGCAGTCTTTCAAGGCCTCTGGGCTTGGCGGTTCGCGCATGGGAGCCCCCAGCCTCCAACGCTTTTACCGTCAGCAGGCTTTCATGATCAAAGACGTTGGTGCTGATTCACCTTGGTGGTACCCCAAAGCCGCAGAACCTCAGATCACCTGAGACCATCTCAAGGCGCAAGGACACACTCCAGCCACGCACCGGGCGAGATCTCCTTCAAGCCCAGTGGTGCTGCAATGCCCTTGGGCGTTTGAATTGTGATCCAGGCCAAGCCTTGGGGCAGCGCGCCGCTTGGGGCTGTGCCAACTTGCGCGTCAAGCACCTCGTCAATTTCAAACAAACAGTTTGCCTCAAATTGCAAAGTCGCCACCGGCCAGCGCTTGTCCACCGGGTGTCCCAAGGCGCGGTTGAGCACCGTGATCTTGGTGTCAAACTGCAACACAGCCAAAGGCTTGAGCCCTTCGCAGGCCAAGATCGTGGCTTGCCTTGAGGGTGTTGACATCACGGCGATGAAGAGCGGCCCCAAGTCGGCGTTTGCAGGCAGGTCACAGGACTGCGGGATCGAGAAAGGCGGCACCGGCGCCTTGACTTGCGTCAGATACAGCATCTCTCCTGCCGGCCCAATCAATTGCATCGCTCGAATGTTGGGGCTGACGTCCAAGTCTGCTGGCGGCCCCACCACCTCAAAGCCGTTGGCAGGCAAAGTGGCGGCCAAGGCGTCTACGTCACGCACCAAAATTTCAAGCGCCATCCAACCGTGCGTTTGCCGCGTGGGCCTTGCCGGTGCGCTCGGTATTTCTATCAGGCGAAGCAGGCCAGGCCCACCTGCTTGTGGCGCAAGCTCCAGCATGATTCGCCCAGCCAACTGGGGTTGCCCCCAGTCAGCCGCAACTTGCTTGCTGATTGATCCAGTCGCACCTCGGCGAAGGCCTAAAGCCGCATAAGCCGATACCATGGCCGGCAGGTCAGAGACAATGAGCGTTGCGTGCCGCAGTGGCCCTGCCCCCCCCCTATTGACTTGCCCCATGTCTCTTCTCCTTTAAACTTGTCCGGACGTCTTTTTCAGTTTAACCCAGCGCCGCCTTGGCGCTTACATTGATTGACTTGCCATGATTGAATTCGAACTCAACGATGGGATCGCACACATCACCATTGATCGTGCAGAAAAGAAAAATGCATTCACACAACAGATGTGGCGCACGCTTGCGCAGCACTTTGAAAATTTTCAAGCTGCCTGGCTGGCTAAAGCCGACCATGCGCCCAGGGCCGTGATCTTGCAAGGGGTGCCGGGTGCTTTTTGTGCGGGTGCTGACATTCAAGAGCTCCATGCTGCGCTGCAAGACCCCTTGGCCATGGCTTCCAACCACGCTGCAGTGCTGTCAGCGGGCCTTGCGCTGACCAACCTGCCGATGCCAACAATGGCCGTGATTGACGGCCCATGCTTTGGCGGGGGCTTTGCGTTGGCAGCGGCATGTGATTTCCGAATCGGTTCTACCCGCTCTTCATTTGCAATCACACCCGCCCGGCTTGGGCTGCTCTACGGCTTAGAGGACACACGCTTGGTGGTCAGGCTGATTGGCGATGCCAAAGCCAGACGCATGCTCATGCGCAGTGAGCGCGTTGACGCCGCCAAGGCGTTTGATTGGGGTATTTTGGATGCTCTGGTTGAGCCCGGCGCTTTGGCCGATTTGTCAGCGCAGCGCGCCCAGGAAATGGCCCGCAGTTCGCGCACGTCCATGGCGGGGATCAAAGCCACTTTGGGCTTGCTGTCGAACCTCAGCGATATCCCTGCAGCGCAGTTGCACGCAGATTTTGAAGTGGCCTTTCGCGGGCCTGACTTTGCTGAAGGCGCCAAGGCCTTCTTGGAGCGACGGGAGCCCCAGTTTTAGTGAGTGCTTTAAAAAGGTTTGACTGCAGCAAAGAATGCCACAGACAAAATTCCTACCCAATAGCAGTAAGCAATTTTGCGACCAAATGCAATCGATTTTTCAAGCTGCCTTTCCACTTCGGGGGGCGACCCCTCGGTGGCCAAACGGCGAAACAACACTGTCCATTCACGCATGATAAAGCGCAGCAACAGGCCCAAAACCAGCATCAATGAGTAGACCAGTATTTTGGCCGAGTACCACAGCATGCCGGGTTCCGCCAAGAAGGGGCCGTACCCCAAAAGTGAGGACAGTGCAGAAAGAAACAACAAGGGAATCAGAATAAATCGAATCGCCTCGTCCATCTTGGTCAAACGGATACCGGTGTCAGTCTCACGGAAAATGAAGGCAGACCAACACAGCGCCAGCCAAGCTATGCACAAAACCCACATGATGGTCAAAGCAGAACCGCCATAGGGCTGGATGGTCCAAATATTGCCCATGTGCAAACCCAATGGCAAGAGCATGATGATGCCGGTGCGTGCCAAGATGTCAATTCGGTAGGCGGTTTCCATGTGGCGGCGCCGCTCCTCCAAGGGCAGTTTGTGGTTGACCACGTTGTAGGATGTCTGAAAGACGCCCCACTCACCGCCCAGCCAATACACCATGCAAACAATGTGCAGCCACTTCAAAATTCCCAACTCATAAGCACCCATATGCCGCTCCTTTGATTGCCACTGACTTTGCATCTTTTGCTCTTACAGAAGTATACTGGTTGTCCGGACAAATTTTCAACTCGTAATCTGGAGAAATTTCCCCATGAAGCACCGCAGCCTTCGAGGAACCATCCGCTACACCAGCGCCAAACCCGAGCGCATGGGGCAGGAGCGTGGCCGGGAATATTTCATCATGACCGATCAGGCCGACGGGGTGCGCGTAGTCCACGCTCACTGCGAAATTGACGATGCACCCAATGTGATTCGCGATGTGGTGCTCAGCCTTGACGGTCAAGGCAGGCCCATCGATTGTTCGGTTCGCTTGACCGTGGGGGACCAATACGAAGGGACGGGCATGATGCGATTTACCGACACCTTTGCCGAATGCGAGACCTACAACCGTAAGTCTGGCCGCACCTCTCAGCGCATTGACTTGTCCGCGCCCATTCGTGCACTGGGCGCACACCCCATATGCGGCGATGCCTTGATTTTGCGGTTGTACGATTTGTCCAAAGGGCCAGGGCGCGAGTTCTTCCCCAACCTGATGCTCACCTCGCCTGACCACCGAGGCGCGACTGGCCCTATGCTTTTTCCCCTTGGCTTTGGCTTAGAGTTTGTAGGCACCGAAACCATTTCAGTCGGTGCAGGCAACTTTGATTCATTGCATTTTCGATATATTGATACTGCTGGCCAATTGCCACAAGAGCATCCCCCTTACGATGTTTGGTGTAGCGCCGATGGCAATTACATTTATCTCAAGGGCGGCGTGGGCGGCTACATGCAGACACGCTATGAGTTGGTTGAATTGACAGGGCTTTGACCACCGTGTGGCGCAAGCCAGAAAGGCGAGAGCATTCATGAGCACCTACATGATCGTGCAAGCACGCATCACCGATCCAGAGCGGTTTAAAAACTACACTGCCGTGGTGCCGGCCTTGGTCGCACGTTTTGGCGGCCAATATCTCATTTTGGCAGGCCACACCGAAGTTCTGGAGGGCGATTGGCCGCAAGTGAAGACCGTTGTCAGTCAATGGCCTGACCGCAGCTCGGCCAAAGCCTTTTGGGATTCGCCCGAATACCGTAGTGCCTGCAGCCTGCGCGAAGGCGCTGGGGAGTTCACCGTCGTTTTGATCGACGGCCTGGGTGCGGCGCCAACACCTGCTGCGAAAGCGATCCCATGAGCCATACCGCCACCCCAGACACCTTGCTGGAAGTCCAGCCCTACGTTGCGCTAGCGCTGCAGACTCCTTGCCACGCAATCAACCGCGCACCCGATACGGCAACTGCGCGTGAATGGATGCGCAACAACATCCTTCGCGTGGGACAACAAATTCATGCGTCCAAGCAGTTCATCGGCCCCGAGGTTCGCTTGGTTGTCTTGCCAGAATATTTCGCCTCCAGTTTTCCCTTGGGTGACCCTTTGCCTGTTTGGGCCGAGCGCGCCGCCTGGCACCCCGAAGGATCGGAGTATGCCGCTGTCGCACAGATGGCCATCAAGTCACAGGTTTTTATTTCCGGCAATTGCTACGAGCTTGATGCGCACTTTCCTGGTTTTTACTTTCAAACCAGTTTCATCGTGGACGACACGGGCAAGACTGTGCTGCGCTACCGACGCCTGATTTCCATGTTTGCGCCCACCCCGCACGATGTGTGGGACCGTTACCTTGAAATTTACGGGATTGAGGGCGTCTTTCCTGTGGCCCACACTGTTCTGGGGCGACTAGCCTGCATCGCATCAGAAGAAATTCTTTTTCCTGAAATTGCGCGTGCCTTGGCCCTGCGAGGCGCTGAGGTTTTTCTGCACTCCACCAGCGAGCCGGGCAGTCCTGATCTAACTCCCAAGGATGTTGCCAAACGGGCCCGTGCGTATGAAAACATGGCTTGGGTGGTTTCAGCCAACAGCGCTGGCATTTTGAACACCGACTTTCCAGCGCAATCGACAGACGGCATGTCCAAGGTGGTTGATCATAAAGGCCAGGTCAGGGCAGAGGCTGGCTTTGGCGAGTCCATGGTGGCCAACGCCGAGATTGACATCGCGGCGGTGCGCCGCGCACGCGCAAAACCGAACATGACCAACTTGCTTTCGCGGCAACGTTTGGAGTTGTTCAGCGCCCTCTACACCGGCACTGTCTATCCTGCCAACAGCATGCTAGACGCGCAAGGCGCGCCGCAAGTTCCTAACCGCTCCCACTTCAGTGCCACTCAGAAACGCGCGCTACAAGCGCTGCACGATCGGGGCGTGCTGGCCTATCCAGCAGGGCGTTGATTCGACGACATGACGCAAGCTGCCGCCATTGTCCAGCGAACGGCCGTTGAGCGGCTGGCACAATCCGTCTGCGCCATTCAGGCAGATGCGCCCATGTTGGCCAAAGCTGCTGTGCACTTGCTCGACTGGCTCGGCTGCGCAGCGCACGGCAGCACCAGCCCACAGGGTTTGGTTTTTGCGCGGTGGCTTGAACTGCAAGCACAAGGTTATCACCCCACTTTAGCGGGCCGCAGTTCAGATGCCGCTGCCGCTGCGGCCTATCATGGCGCTTTGGGGAGTGCCCTGGAGATGGACGATGTGCACCGCAGCTCAATCTTGCACCCCGGCCCCGTGGTGATTCCTGCTGCCTTGGCCGCATCGGGGCCTGAGACCTCAGGCGCGCATTTGCTCAACGGCATTGCCCGCGGCTACGAAGCCATGATTCGCGTAGGTCGCGCGCTTGGGCCGTCCCACTACAGGTACTGGCACACCACCTCAACCGCCGGCAGTTTTGGCGCGGCTGCGGCCGCTGCAACCGTCATGCACCTGGGCCCCGATCGCACGGCGCAAGCTTTGGCGATTGCTGGCACGCGCAGTGGCGGACTGTGGCAAGTTCGCCATGAACCGAGCATGGGCAAAGCCTGGCACACTGCCAGTGCTGCCCGTGAAGGCTTGACAGCTGCACAATTGGCAAGCGTCGGCTTGACAGGCCCTTTGGGCGTTTTGGATGGGCCCTCAGGATGGTTTGCTGCAACTGCACCAAAAGCCGATGTGAGCATGGTCGATCAAGCACGGCCAACTCCTTGGCTAGACGATATGAGCATCAAACCTTGGCCTGCATGTCGACACGCCCACCCGGCCATGGACGCTTTTCGACAAGCCGCAGCCGGGCGCATTTTAAAACCCGCACTGATTCAAAAAGTGGAAGTCTTCAGCTACGCAGATGCTCTGCGATTTTGCAATCAACCCTTGCCAGTGACCGAAGCCCAAGCACGTTTTTCAATCCAACACGCTTTGGCTGCTTGGGCGCAGTGGGGTGAACCTCAGCTTGCCCATTACCACGCGCAAGCATTGTGTCACCCCCTTGTGCGAGCCCTTCGCAAACGCATTTCAGTCACCCAAGATCGCAGCTTAGAGCTGCGTTACCCGCAGCACTACGGCGCGCGTGTTTGCATAAGCTGGAGAGATGGCACAAGCAGCCAAGCTTTGGTCCATGACACCTATGGCGACCCTGACCAGCCTTTGACAGACTCGGCCTTGCGCGCCAAGGCCCGGATGCTCATGGAGGCTGCGGGCTGGGGCCAGGTGCGAATTGAAGCGGCCATCACGGTGACTGAAAAATTAGCCTCTGCGACCTCGCTCAACGCCTTGTACAAAATCATTCAACCATGAAATTGGAAGATGCTTTACTGGACCACGCGCAGGCCATCGGCTGGGCTGACTTGCCTGCCTCGGTCGTGCAAGCAGCCATCACTTTTATCACCGACTCGATCGGGGTTGCCGTGGCTGGCAGCATGCATCCGCGTTTGACGCAAGTCACAGCTGCTGCCCAAAGTTGGGGACAAATTGTCAGCCCAAACATGCACCCAGAATTCGGCGCAGCGTATGGCGCGCGCCAGTGGCACAACGGTCAACTGTGGCCCGCCCCCAGCGCAGCCATGCTCAACGCCTATCAAATCCACAACCAAGAATTTGACTGCGTGCATGAGCCAGCCGTGGTCCACGCGATGGCCGCCATTTTGCCTGCGCTTCTGGCACAAAGCGAGCGCTTAAGTCAAGCCGGAACGCCCGTTACAGGCCCCGCATTGATCGAGTCGCTGGTGTTGGCGGTCGATGTGGCATGCACCATCGGCATTGCACAAATTGCGCCGATGCGGTTTTTTCGTCCCGCCATGTGCGGCGCATTGGGCGCCGTCATCGGCTTAGCCAAACTTAGTGGCTGCTCGCGCGCGCAGACCGCCGATGCATTGGGCATCGCCTACAGCCAATTGGCTGGCACCATGCAAGCCCACACCGAGGGCTCGCCCATGCTGGCATTGCAAGTTGGCCTGGCCTCGCGCGCGGCAGTGGTCTCGTTTGACTTGGCCTTAGCGGGCTTTAGCGGCCCCAAAAACGTGCTGGAAGGGTCGTTTGGCTACTACGAGTTATTTGATGCCCCATTGGCGCCGCGGCGCGCACAAGTTCAAGATGTGTTTGCGCAGTTAGGACACGTTTGGCGCATCAGTGAGCTCAGCCACAAACCCTTCCCCACGGGCCGGGCCGGTCATGGTGCGCTGGACGGTTTGGGTGTGTTGATGCAACAGCACGGGTTGACGGCCAGCGAGGTGCAATCAGTTGAGTTGGCCGCACCGCCTTTGATTGTGCGGCTGGTGGGCCGGCCTGCCACAGCCGAGATGGATGTGAACTATGCCCGTTTGTGTTTGCCGTATTTGGTAGCCACCTACTTGCTTGAGCAGCGCGTGACCTTGGACGACTTCAACACCAAGTCCTTGCGTGACCCCGTGCGCCTTGCGTTGGCACAAAAGGTAAGGGCCGTGCCAAATGCCTGCACCGACCCCAATGCCTTGAGCCCGCAAAGTTTACTCGTGCGCACACACGATCAACGCAACTTGACAATTGACTTGCCTGCCGTGTTAGGGCACCCACTGCGCCCACTTTCCCCTGCCGCACAACGCGCCAAATTTGATGCCTGCTGCGCTCATGCAGGAATGAGTTTGGCGCATGCAAATCGTTTGCATGCCAGTTGCTGCGCCTTGGCACAAGTGGACGATATTCGTGACTGGGTCCGCTTGATGCCTGAGCCAGTTGACAACAAATAACAAATGCCAATACGCAAAATTCCCTCGAAGCCCACCTTTCAAACCGACCCCAGATGAACCATCTTTCTTACTTTGAGTCCTTCGATATTCGGCAAATTTTGAGCGACTATCCGCTGGGTGATGACTTCACGCTCAGGCTTGCCAAGATCAGCCGTGATGCGCTTTTTGACTTACAAAACCAACGCTTTCAAAAGCTAATGGCACGCGCTTGGCAAATTCCGTTTTACCAACGCTTGTGGGGCGCAAAAGGCTTGGTGCCGGCAGATATTTCTGGCTTGCAAGACATCACGCGACTGCCCACATTTGGCAAACAAGAAATCATGGACAGTGTGTCAATGGCGCCACCATTGGGTGATTTTCATGGTTCTGATATTCCCATTAACGGCTGTCGCTGGCCCATGATTTTGCACACCACCAGCGGCACCACCGGGCGGCCTCAACCTTTGCTGTTTAGCCCCAAGAGTCGAGAAATTCAAAGCCTGCTGCTGGCCCGCATTTACCGGATGCAAGGCCTTCAAGCGCAAGAAGTTGTGCACTCTGTTTATGGCCACGGCATGATCAATGGCGGCCACTATGTGCGTGAAGCGATTTTGCATTACACCAACGCTTTGTTGATCACCCCTGGCACGGGTGTGGAGACGCCCTCTGTCAAGCAAGTTGAATTGATGCGTGACTTTGGGGTGAATGTCGTGGTTGGATTTGCCGACTACATCAAGCGCTTGGCCGACGTGGCACGCGAGCAAGGCATCACGCCTGGCAAAGACATCCCCGTCAAGCGAATCTGCGGTCACTTGGGCCGTGAGTCGCGCGAGTCATTGTCACAGGCTTGGGGTGGCGCAGAGTTGTACGATTGGTACGGTGTGGGAGACACCGGGGCAATTGCTGGTGAGGGGCCCGATCACGACGGCCTGTACCTGATGGAGGACGCCCAATATGTGGAAGTGGCCGACGTTGAAACAGGCCTTCCAGTGCCAAAAGGCGATGTGGGCGACATCGTCGTCACCTGCCTCTACAAAGACGATATTTACCCCATCATTCGCTTTAACACGCATGACATCACGCAAGTCATCACAAGGCCCTCGTCGCTGGGCTTTAACTTCCAAAGAATTGCAGGCTTTTTGGGCCGCAGCGACAACATGGTCAAACTGCGCGGTATCAATATTTTCCCGCAAGCCATGGGGCCGATCTTGGAGGAGCGAGCCGATTTTGCGGGGGAATTTTTATGCACCGCTTTGCGCGACGCGGCCGGCCGCGATGAGTTGATCGTGAGCATCGAGACGAATGGCGAAAAAAACCAAGCCCATGCGCAAGCTTATCGCGAATTGCTCAAGCGCAAGTTGGGCGTTGAGATACAAGTGGAGCTGGTGGCTCCCCAAGCATTGGCCGAATTGACGGGCATCGAGAGCCGCCAAAAACCTATTCGTCTGATTGACAAACGCTTTGCTTGAACCTGCCATGTTGAATTCACTTTCGATGCAAGACCTCAGCGCGCAATCACACGCGCTTTCAAGCGGCGTTTGCACCAGCCTTGAATTGACCCACACTTTGTTAAAGCGCATCCATGCGCGCAACCCTGTGTTAAATGCTTACCTGCACATCGATGATGAAGGTGCCCTGCGTGATGCGGCAAAGAGCGATGCACGGCGCAACCATGGCAAGCTGCTTGGGCCCCTGGATGGACTGAGCTTGGCCGTCAAAGACAACATCGATGTGTTGGGCATGCCCACCACTGCGGGCATGGCCACGCGGCGCGCACGCATGGCCACCCGTGACTCTTTTGTGGTGCGCCAACTTCGACAAGAAGGTATGCTGGTGATAGGCAAGCTGAACATGCATGAAGCAGCATTAGGCGCCACCAACGACAACCCTCATTTTGGGCGCTGTGAGAATCCGCTGCGCGCCGGCTTCACACCCGGTGGCTCCAGTGGTGGTTCAGCCAGCGCTGTGGCCGCGGGGCTGTGCGCACTGGCGCTTGGCACTGACACGATGGGCTCAGTACGCATTCCTGCTGCCTACTGCGGCGTGGTCGGTTTTAAAGCCAGTTTCGGCAAAGTCTCAACGCAAGGCTCGGTGGCCTGTTGCCGCGCGCTGGACCACATCGGCACCTTGACAAGATCACAGCGCGATCTGGCATTGGTCATGCCTGCATTCAGTACCTACGATTCCGACTGTCCGGATGCTCGCCAAGTGCCTGCTTTTGAAGCCCTCCAACACCCGCGCTTTGTCGCGGCCTCAGACATCGAATCGTTGGGTGTCACGATAGAAGTGGCCTGCGCCTACCGCAAGGCCTTAAAGGACTTACGCCAGCGCGGCGACGAGGTCTGTGAAATCAGCTTGGCAGACTATCCGTTTGGCCGCGCAAGGCGCGCAGGCCTCATTTTGGCCGAAGCTGATTTGCTGATCGAACACCAGTCAGATTGGGCGCGGCATCCAGAGCTGTTCTCACCAGACCTGGCCCGCTTCATGCGACACGGCGAACAACAAACGGGCAGCACATTGGCGCAAGCACTGCAAGTCTTTGCCTTGGCCAAAGAAGAGACTGCACGCTGGTTTGAGCACGGAGATGTGATGCTGCTGCCCACGGCGCCGCAATGTGCGTTTTCGTTTGATACGCCAGCACCCGTCAACCAAGCCGACTTAACCGCCATTGCCAATATGGCCGGCCTGCCCGCAATGAGCACCCCGTTTGCGGCAGCGCGCGGTCAATTGCCCTGCGGTCTGCAAAGCATTGCGCCAGTGGGTTGTGAAAACACGCTCTTATCGCTTAATTTGGATGGGGTGTGCACAGCATGAAACTGCAAGGCTTGCGCGTGATAGATTTGTCGCAATTTTTACCTGGCCCCCACTTGACCATGATGATGGCAGACCACGGCGCCAATGTCATCAAAATCGAGCCCCCTCAGGGCGAGCCCGTGCGCACTGTGGGCTTGTCTGAAAACGGTCACAGCGTTTGGTTTCGCAACACGCACCGCAACAAACGCTGCATCGTGCTGAACCTCAAAGCAGCGCAAGCACGCGATGTTTTCCTGAAATTGGCGTGCGATGCAGATGTCATCGTTGAAGCCTTTCGACCTGGCGTGGTGGACCGTCTAGGCGTTGGCTATGAAGACGTGCGTGCCGTTAACCCACGCATTGTGTATTGCGCTATCAGCGCCTTTGGCCAAGACGGTCCAATGGCGCACAAAGCAGCGCATGACATGGCCGTGCAAGCTGAAGCCGGCATGTTGTCTGTCAACTTGGGTGCAGACGGTCAGCCAGCAATTCCCGGCGTTCCCGCTTCTGATATGGCCGCTTCACTGATGGCTTTGTCCGGTATTTTGATGGCGCTTTTTCGGCGAGAAACTTCAGGGCTTGGCGACTACATCGACATGTCGATGTACGACGCGCTGCTGGCCTGGACGCCCAACGTGATGGGGCCGGTTTTTGCTGAAAATCGGGCGCCGGTTGTGAAGGACGAACGCTCTTGGGGAGGCTCGTCTTTCAACGCCATCTACGCCTGTGCAGACAAAAGACATTTGGCGCTGGCTGGCGGCGAGCCTAAATTTGTCAATGCACTGCTGGCTGTTCTAGAAGGGCAAGCGCTCATCCCCATTGCGCTGCAGCCACCGGGCGCGGCGCACGAGCCTGTGCGTGCCTTCTTGAGCAAGCGCTTTGCCCAAAAAACACTGGCCCAATGGCAAACTATATTGGACCCTTTAGACATTGCTTGGGCACCTGTGCGCAGCTTGCACGAGGCCATCAACAGTGCGCACGCAGCGTCGCGCGGCTTGCGCATTGAGCAGCCCAGCGGGCAAGCCCATTTAGGCTTGCCGATCAAGTTTCGCGGCGAGCCCGGCCAGCTCAACGGCCACCTTGACGCACTTGGCGCTTCAACCCAAGAAGTGCTGCAAGAAGCTGGTTACACCCAAGCCCAAATTCAATCCTTGCGAAGTGCTGGGGTCTTAAGCTAAGGCATTCACTGGCGGTTATCGCTGGCTGGGTTTTTCTGACTTTGCACCCAACTCCTCGATGACCAATTCAAGAGATGGGTCTTGCACCCCGGCCATGGCTTGAACGTCTTGGTCGACCATCCGCAGCACGCGGGCGATGTAATTGCGGCCCCAGTCATTGCGATCCGACTGTGCCTTTGCATCGGGCTGATAAGCCTCGATATCTGCCGCACTCAAAATACCTTTTTGCGCCAACAAGCGCTCTAAGGTATCAATGCGCTCGCGCGCCACTGCCAATTCAGCAGCCACGCTCATTGCAATGGACATGACACGCTCAACCGCTGGATCGTCCAAGAATTGAGGCCGCTTACCCTTGGCCCGGCGATTGGCCATGACCACGGGGTCTAGATTTTCCGGCTCTTGAAGGTCGTCGCTGCTCATGCTGGGGCTCCTGATTTGATTGCGCCGAATGCTGTCCACTTGGGGGTACGGCCGTAGTCTTCATGTGAGCCAGCCTCAGACCCAGCCGGTACGGGAAAGAGTGTGCGATCGACCTTGGCTTGCATCGTGGTTTCAAAGTACGCGCCACTTGGAAATCCGCTTTGCGTCATCAACGCGTCCAGATCCACCTCGTGCATGCACGTCCAAAATGGCTCGTTGTTGTTGTAGCTGTCCCAATCACGCATGAACGCTTCAAACGGCGCCATGTTTTGGTACTGCGGTTGCTCCAAATGCAGCGTTATTCCACCGGGTACTAAAACGCGGTGTACCTCTTTCATGATCCGCGGCATGGCTTTGGTGGAGGTCTCATGCCAAAACATGGCGGTAGTCACCAAATCAAATTCGCCTTCTTGGAAAGGCACCGCCTCACCACTGGCTTGCTGAAACTCGATATTGCCAATGCCCAGCGACACGGCTCTTGCATGTCCGTATCTGAGAACCGGTGCTGCAGTGTCGATCGCTACCACTTGAGCATCAGGATAGGCTTGCGCCAGCGGCACTGCGTTGTGCCCAATGGTGCAGCCAATGTCCAAGATACGTTTGGGTGACCACCCTGGCTTGTTCTGTTTGAGCCAATCCACCACCGCCTGTCCGCCACCATCGGAGTAACTGCCCAAGGCGCCAGCCGTGGTCACAAACAAGCCTGCATCGTAATTTGCCCCCGGGGCAATGTCGCGCGCCACTTCTTCCGTATGGTAATTACCCGGCATGCAGTGGATGTCCACCACGCTGGCATAGCGCGGCTGCACGATGCTGCTGTCCAGCTTGAGCGTGCTCGCACCGTCATTGATTTTGTCCGCTGCGGCTCGAAGCTGCGCCAGTTGCCGAAATACCACGCTGCGCCCAGCTTGCTGTCGCTGCTCCATGGTATTGCGGCGCAAGGCACTCCAGAGTTGGTAGTGCAAATCCTTTTGCATCGCCTTGCGCACTTCATGGCGGTCTGCTGGCTGGCGGCCATGCTCGGCTGCGAAAGCCGGCGCAACTCGCGTCTCATAAGCGAGCTTGACCCCGGGCTGCAACGATTGCGCCAGATGCATGTTCAGACGCATCAAGAAATCAAACCTAGCCACCTCGTCATGTGTCGCATTGGGAAACACCGCGTGCCGGCCAATTTGCCGCCAGCTGGGCTGGGGGGGTGATGGGTTTGTCATTGGAAATTCCTTCCACATGTCTCTAGCCCTCAAGAGCGGGGCATGAATTGATGATACCATCGGTTAGTTCTCAGTTGTACGGACAACTTTAACTTTTTTGATCTGGATCAGTTGCACCCAGCCAGATCCCGCATTGAAGCAGGAAAACACATGTCACTTCACCCTCGTCGCTTCGTACTTTGGGCCATGTTCGCCAGCTTTTGGGCTGGCGCACTGGGCTTTTCTGGCAATGCCGCAGCCTTGGACTTGAGCTCTGCTGGCGGACAATTAGACTCGTTTATGCGCATGCGCGCAAGCAACGATGGGCGAGAGGCTTTTGCCAACTGGTGGGTCACCCTGTTCGCCGTGGTGCCCGGTGAGCGGCCCCGCCCAATCATGCGCCTTGACGGCTTTAACGTCGGCCGATTTGTCAAGCTCGAAGACGGCAGTGCGCAGTTCATCACGCGAGAGGTGGCTTACTACAAAGACCTGGCCAGCGGGGAAGTCCTGAGCAAATGGGTTAACCCGTTCACACAAGAAACCAACACCGTTTTACAAGTCGCAAACGACCCCGTCAACTCTCGCTACCCCGCCACCAAGCCGGGCGAGCTGGGTCGCTTTCCCTTCATGCAAAGTGGCAACGACATTTTTTTAAGGCTGGATATTCCGCTCGCCTACCCCAATGCACTGCTGCCTGCCGATTTTCCTGCTGAGTCCACTGGGCCAACCTATTTGGCGTCTGAGCATTTCACTTTTTTTGCCAAAGCCTCCGACCTGAACAATACCCAAACGAGCAGCGTTCCACTTACCTACTCATGGTCTCGCACCGGTCCGTGGTTGCCTTGGATGAAAATGGGCACCCGCCCTGGCTACTTGCTTTACAGCGGGCATGGTAAAAAGTTTTCTAGCTTCGACGAGCTGCCCCTGGATCTGCAAGAGTACACGCGCGCGCACTATCCGCAGTACCAAAGCTCACCCACAACCTTTACAAGTCCGAACGAAACCAGCTGGACTTACTACAAAAAGCAGCAAGGCAACAAAAAGTGAGGTCTTCTGTGAAGCCCGCGGGCCCATGCCGCTTGTTGCTTATTCATTTGACAGCTTCATGCCCAAGCAATTAGGCCCCCAAGACCTGAGCCATTACCTGCGCCCTGGCGTGAGCGTCTACTGGCCGGGCTGCGCAGGTCAGTCACCGTTATTCGAACAATGGTTGCTTGTGCAGCCAGAGGTTGCAGCAGGCGTTTCTTTTTGTGGCGCTTGGATTCCGGGCGTGAACCGCTTTGATCCCTCCGCTTTGCACCCTCAAGCCAAAGCCACCTCTTTCTTTTTATCTCCCGAATTTCATGCCAGTTGGCAGCGTGGCGCGTTGGACTACTTGCCCTTGCACTACAGCGAGATTGCTCGCTATCTCAGTCAACCAGGTCGCTTTGATATTGTGATGCTGCATTTGGCCAGTCCCGATGATCAAGGTCATTGCAGCTTGTCTTTAGCCGCCGACTTCACACCTTCGGTCATGCAAGCGATTCATGCAGGCGCGGTCGTTCTAGCGCACATTAACCCCATGCTGCCGCGCACTCGTGGGCCCTTTATTCCTGTCTCACGCATCAACGCCTGGGCCCAGGCGGCCCTGCCGCCATTGAGCATTACCCTAGGCACCCGCAACCCTGCGCTGAAAGCAGTGGCAACGCAAGTGGCACAACTTGTAAGCGATGGCGACACCTTGCAATTTGGCTTGGGCCGTTTGCAGGCTGAAGTGTTGGCCGCGCTCACATCACATCGGCATTTGAAGGTGCATTCGGGCATGGTCTCCGATGCGTTGTTAGACTTGATTGAAAGCGGCAGTTTACTTTCGCCCTCGATGCATTCCCCCCCCGTTTGCACAGGCATGGCCATCGGTAGCGCGGCGCTTTACCAAGCGGTTTCAGATCCTTGTCTGGTTCAGTTCTCCCCCGTCAGCCACACCCATGCACACGCCACTCTGGCTGGCCTGCCGCATTTGAAGGCGATCAATTCTGCGCTGGAGATTGATCTGTTGGGGCAAGTCAATTGCGCCACCTTGAAAGGGCGACAAGTCAGCGGCATCGGCGGTTTAGTCGACTTAACGCGAGGCGCACGGGCCAGTCAAGGCGGCATGGGCATCGTTGCAGCCACCGCTTTGGCCGGGCGCGCGCATCAGTCGCGCATTGTCCCGATGTTAGATCCCTCGGCCGTCAGCATGTCGCGCTCAGATGTGGACACGGTGGTCACAGAACACGGCGCTGCTCACCTTCGACACTTGGGACTCGATGATCGCGCCCATGCATTGATTGCCATTGCCGCCCCTGAACACCGTGAACACCTGCACCAAGCGTGGCGTACACTACGCAGGAATCTCTGATTTTTTGAACTGTTCCAGCGTGACCCTGCCCAAAATTCCTCGCTATCGTGCAATTGCTGACGCACTGATCAACGAAATCGTCAAAAAGAAATTTTCCGTTGGCTCTGCCTTACCTGCGGAAGCTGAGTTGTGCGAGCAGCTGAAAGTCAGTCGCCACACGGTGCGTGAGGGCCTGCGAATTCTGGAAGAAAGCGGCCTGATTGTGCGCCGTCAAGGCTCGGGCTCGGTGGTCATCTCGGATAAGCCTCCTGTGCGTTATAGGCAAGTTGTCGACAGCATCGAGGACTTGCATCAATACGGCAAGGAAAGCCGCTTTCAACTGCTGCAAGCCAAAGAAACCACTGTCAGTCAAGTCATGGCAGCCCGCTTGGGCTGCGCAAGCGAAACTTTCTGCATCGAATTGCAAGCTTTGCGTAGCGAGCGAGGCGAGCACGGCGAGGCTGGCCGCCCTATTGCACTGACGCATTTGTACTTCCCCCCCCAGGCGGCTGGACGACGCGAAAAACTTCTCAACCCCTCCAGCGCTTTGCCAGTTTTGCTTGCCTTGCTCGATTCGCGCACGCTTGGGCGGATTGAGCAAACGTTCGAGGCTGTCGCACTGGATGCAGCCACTGCAGCGCACCTGAATGTCGCCAAAAATTCTCCTTCCCTGCGCGCCAGCCGTACCTATTACGACCGCAAGGGAAAACTGATTGCCGTAGCGATATCGCTGCACCGATCTGACATGTTTCGCTACACCACCATTCTCAAACACGAATCTAGCTAGCGTTTCCTGCGAAAAGCTGCAAAGCGCAGTGTCAGGTGCGACTGTGTGTGTCATTTTTTCTTTGAGATTTTTCTTGACAAGCCTGCGTTGGGTCTTTAGCATAAAGTTGTACGGACAAATTTAATACTCCAGCGCCCTCCAATTTTCAAAGCGCCTTATTGATGGAAATCATTTCGAAAACCCAGCTTCTCAAAGACTTACCCCATGCGCTGAGGCTGGTTTGTGGAACTGACGCCGTCGTGGAGGACGTTGCAGCGCGGCAATTGGCGGCGCACGACATTTTTTTCCAGTCCCCGCAACTGCCCCAGTTCATCTTGTACCCACGCAGTTCGGCCACCTTGGCCAGCGCCATGTCCAGCATCCACTGCGCCGGCTTGGCTGTGGCGCCGCGTGGCGGTGGTATGTCCTACACCGGCGGCTACTTGCCTGAGCAAGCCTATGCGTGCATTGACTTGTCGCGCATGAGTCGTGTTGTTGAAGTCAACACCCAGGACCTGTACATCACGCTGGAGGCCGGTTGCACTTGGGCACAAGTGCGAGACACACTGAGCGGCAGCGGCTACACCACGCCCTACGCAGGCCCTTTGTCGGGCTTGCGAGCCACAGTGGGCGGGGCCTTGTCGCAAAACAGCATGTTCTTTGGCGCAGGGCAGCACGGCAGCGCCGCCGAATCTGTTCTGTCTTTGAGCGTGGTGCTTGCCGATGGCGAGTTGCTGCACACCGGCAGTGCGGGCTTCTCGGGCGCATCGCCCTTTGCGCGCTGGGGCGGGCCTGACCTGACGGGTTTATTTTTGGGGGATGCTGGCGCCATGGGCATCAAAGCACAGGCCACTCTGCGCTTGATTCCCGCACCTGCCTCTCAAGGTTACGCCTCCTTTGGCTTTCCAACACTGGCGGACATGGTGGGCGCACAAATTGACTTGATGCGCCAAGGCCTGGGCTCAGAGTGTTTCGGCATCGATGCATTTAAAGCCGTCCACTCGGCTCAGACCGGCAACAAACTGGCCACAGGTCTTCAAACGCTCAGTCAAGTCACTCGGTCGGCTCCCGATTTGATCTCTGGTCTGAAAAGCGCGGCCAGTCTGGCCTTGACTGGCACGCAGTACCTCGCGGTGCACCCCTACTCGATACATTTGGCCTTGGATGGTGACAACCAAGCCCATGTTGACCTGCGTCTGGCACGGGTGGCCCAGATCGCTGTTGCGCACCAAGGCGTAGCCCAACCCGCCTCCGTTCCTACGGTCCTTCGCGCTCAGCCATTTCAGCCCCTGCGTTCGGTACTAGGCTACAACGGCGACCGGTGGGTGCCCGTCCACGGCATCGTGCCGCTGTCCAAGGCACAAGAGGTGGTGCGCAGCATAGAAACTTTGATAACAGCGCACGCCAAGGAAATGCAAACTCACAACATTGTCTACTCCCCTTTAACGGCCAATTTAGACCGTGCGTTTTTATTCGAGCCCTGCTTTTATTGGCCCGATGAAATCCTGCCTATCCATGTGGATGTGTTGGGAACAAGCTTGACGGCGGCTTGGCAGCAACGCCCCCCTTCTCCCGCTGCCCATACCCTGGTCAGTCAACTCTGGACAGAGGTCACACAGTGTCTCGACTCGTTTGGTGCTGTGCATTTCCAGCATGGGCGTGCCTACCCTTATCTCCAACGGCTTCAGCCCAGCACACGGCAGTTGGTTCTTGCCCTTAAACGGGCCTTGGACCCGCAATGCTTGATGAACCCGGGCAGTTTAGGGCTTGCAGAGCAGGGCCCCATTGCGTCAGAATTTGCAGCGTCATCCTGATACAAACTGATTTTCAATCCGTACACCTCCATCATTTTGAAGACCCCATCATGAAACACAAAAACACACTGCTCGCTTTCATAGCACTGTCGGCCGCCACGCTTGTCTCAACGGCAAGTGCACAAGAGCCCATTGTTTTACAGACTGGCGCCTTCGCGCCTCCTGGCACTGTATTTCTTGAGTTTTGGCAAAAATTTAAAACCAATGTTGAACGCGACAGTGGCGCAACCATCAAGGTTGATTTGAACACCAGCGACCCCAATGAGGGCAACTTGCTGTCAAACTTGCGCCGCGGCCGTATTGCATGTGCGGGCGTCTCTTTACAGGGCTCCTCAACCATATTGCCCGAAGTTGGCGTGCTGCAACTGCCTTACCTTTTTTCTAATTTCAAACAAGTTGATTACGCCTACGACAAAGGCCTGACCGAGACCTACCGAAAACTTTTCTCAGCCAAAGGCGTTGAATTGCTCCAATTTGTCGAGGTCGGATTCACACACACATATGGCGTACAGCCGATCAAAACACCTGCGGATGTCAAAGGCGTCAAGCTGCGCGCCACACAGGCACGCGCATCTCAAGCGTGGATCAAATCCACTGGCGCAGAGCCCGTTGTTTTGCCCATTGCCGAGACCATGCCAGGTTTGCAAACAGGACTCATCAAAGGTGGCGAAGCGGGTCTTGTAATTTACAGCGCCATGATTGCCAAAGCGGCCGCGCACTACACTTTGACGGGCCACGCCTTTGACTCCGGCGCGATCTTGTGCAACAAAGAGTGGTTTGACAAACTCAACGCTAAGCAAAAAAGTGCTGTTCAAAATGGCTGGAACACGAGCGAACAAGCTGCTGCCACGCGCGCAGGTAACGAGCAATTTTTGACGACGGCAGCAAGCAAAGGTCTGAGCATCTACCGGCCTTCGCCGGCTGAGATTCTGCAGTGGCAAGCTGCAGGTAAAAAAGCCAGCGAAGAGATCTTGAGTGGTTTGGGGGCCGATGCAAAAAAGATCTATGACGATCTGGCCAAAGACATCGCTGCAGCAAAATGAGCCTTGCTTGAATTTGTACCACCATGAACACTGCACAAATCACATTGCGGTTGATTCTGCGTTTTGAGCAAGCTTGCACTTCGGTGGCATTTTTGGTCATGGTTTTGGTTTTAGGTTGGGATATTTTGAATCGCGAAGTGCTCGGCAGTGGCAAAATTTGGGCCACTCCCATTGCCATTTATGCCAATGTGTTTTTATCTTTCATCGGTATCGGTATTGCTTCTGCTACAGGCTCGCACCTGCGGCCCAAATTTTTTGACAAGTTGGTGCCCCAACCACTGCAGTCTTTTTGGGATCGATTAACAGACTTCGGGTTTGCTCTGTTTTGTGCTGGCGCCTCAGTTCTGTGCTGGCAAATGATGCAAGAGAGCATTGCGTTGCAAGAAACCGACCCTGTTTTGCAGTGGCAAATTTGGCCTTTTCAACTGTTCATGATGCTGGCTTTTGTGCTGGCTGTTTTTCGTCATTGGATGTACAGCATTTGGCCTTCCCTGCGCCCTGCGCCGGCGCAGGGCGAGAATGATGCGCCAACGCAAGCTCAAGTTCAAGCCTTCGCCAACCCAAGCGACGGCGACCTTGGCAAACCCGCAACTGACACCACCCGATGAGTTCGATCTGGCCCCTGGTGGGACTTGCCGTGATGGTTCCCATGCTGCTGTGGCTGCGGCAAAACATGATCGTCGTGTTGGGCCTGTCGTCAGCTTGGCTTTACTACTTTTACAGCAATGGCGCCATTGGCTACACAGCCATTGATGCTTGGCAAATTGCACGCAATGAGAATTTTCTAGCCATCCCCTTGTACGTTCTGGCAGGCAACGTGATGGCCAATGGCAGCATTGCATCTCGACTGGTGCGCGTGATGGCTGCGCTGACAGCGCCAATCCCTGGCGGCTTGGCATTGGCGGCGGTTTTGTCGTGTTCGCTTTTTGCAGCCATTTCAGGCTCGTCAACAGTCACGATGCTGGCTGTCGGTGGTGTGCTTTATCCAGCCATGGTGAAGGCGGGCTACGACCATCGATTCTCTTTGGGTTTGCTCTGCGCTGCCGGCACTTTGGGCATCATCATCCCGCCGTCAATCCCTATGATTTTGTACGGCATCATGACCGGCGTCTCCATCACCGACTTGTTCAAAGCCGGGGTGCTTCCAGGATTGTTTTTGGCTTTTCTACTCGGCGTCTATGCGGTCTATAAAAACCGCCATTTGCGGCAATCTGCGGCATGGGATAGGGCAGAAATACTCGCCTCGCTTTGGAGTGGCGTGTTCGCCATGATGGTGCCCGTGATCATCATTGGCGGCATCTACAGCGGCTACTTCACCGCCACCGAGTCGGCTGTGGTGGCTCTTTTCTATGCGGTTTTGATCGACATGCTGGTGCATCGTCAATTGACACTGGCCAAACTTTTTCAGATATCTCAAGACACCATCAAAATGTCTGGGGCTCTCTTCCCCATGTTGATCATGGCCGTGAGCATCAATGTTTTTCTGGGTGAAAAGCATGTGCCGGAAATGGCGGCGCAATGGATGGCCAGCCAAGTCAGCAGCAAGATCGGCTTTTTAATTGCCGTTAATGTGCTGCTTCTGATTGCAGGTTGCTTGATTGACATTGGCTCTGCCATTTTGATCTTGGCGCCACTGCTTGCCCCCATGGCCAGCGCCATGGGAATGGATCCGATTCACTTTGCCATGATCATGTTGGTTAATTTGGAAATTGGTTACCTGACCCCTCCCATGGGGCTGAATTTGATCGTGGCCTCTGTGGCGTTCAAAACCTCGTTTGCTGAATGCTGCAAGGCTGTTGTTCCATTCATTGTTTTGCTCGGGGTCGGGTTGTTGGCGGTTATCTTGTGGCCAGGCCTTTCTACCGCCTTGTTGAAATGACAGATTGCATTGAGCTGCACTCTTGTCAAGTTGAGGGCTTGCGCATTCAGTACCGTGAAATCAACTCGCCATCGACCGACAGCACATTGACCGCCGCTCGCAAGCCCATTGTGGTTTTGCTTCACCCCTCTCCTCGCAGCTCGCTCATGTTCGAGCCCTGGATGAAACTGCTGGCGCCATGGTTTCATGTGCTCGCCATGGACACACCCGGCTACGGAGGCTCCGATAGCCTGCCCCAGCAACCGACCAGTTTGTCTGACTACTTGCCGGCCCTGAACGCCTGCTTGCAAAAAACCATTGGCGCACCCTGCCTCTTGTATGGGTCAGCCACCGGCGCCCAATTGGCCATCGCCTATGCCCACCGATACCCCGATCAAATTGCGCATTTATTTTTAGACAATGCGGCTCACTTGGATGACCATGAACGTCAACACTTGCTTGCGCATTACTTTCCAGATTTGACCCCAAATGACAAGCGCGATCATTTGAAAGTAGCATGGCAGATGGCTCGTGGCATGCTCACTCACTTTCCGTGGTTTGAAAATACCCCAAGCCACCGCATCAGTCCACGTGAGCCCAGTGCGGCAGAAATTCACGCCGTCATGATGGAGTTTTTAGCCGCAGGGCCCTCGTACAGCGCAGCCTACCGCGCCGCCATGGCGCATGAAAAAGTTGAACACGTGATGGCCCTCAAAATTCCAACGACAGTGTTTCGATGGGAAGGCTCTGTGCTTCTCAAGTACATCGACAAGTTGTTGAGTTTTCAATTGCCAGACCACATCCAAACGGTCAACACCCCCATTGACATGAAAGAACGCTATCGCATCATGACCGATCACTTGCGACAGTGCGCCTTGCGCACCTCGCCTTGACGTTGTGGCCCTGTCGACCTGAACAACTGCCTTGCGCAAAGCCCCATGCAAATTCAACAAATTACCCTCACGCACACCCCTCAAGGCGCTCCCGAAGTGAGTGACTTTGCCATGGGCCATGCCCACCTGTCCGGCCCTCAATCTGGCGAAGTTTTGGTTCGTGTTCTCGCCCTGTCGATGGACCCTTATCTGCGCAGTGCAATGGCAGGCAAACACCTGAGCGCCTCCATCCACCCAGGCGACTTGGTCCGAGGTGAAGGCCTGGTGGAGGTGATCGAGTCACATGACTTGCGCATGGTTGTAGGAGAAAAGTGGGTCGCTCCGTGCGGCTGGAGAACCCATGCGGTCTTGGATGCTCAGTCGATCCCGCAGTGCCGCCGGGTGGATCCTCAAATTAACCCAAGCTCTCTGGCGCTGGGCGGCCTGGGCATGCCAGGCTTGACGGCATGGGTCGGATTTAACCTCCTATGCCAAGCTCAACCCAACGAAACCTTGGTGGTCTCTGCAGCCAGCGGCGCAGTTGGCGCCACTGTGGGTCAACTCGCCCGGATTGCGGGTTGCCGTGTGATCGGGATTGCCGGCGGCCCCGAAAAATGTGATTGGGTCAAACGTGTGGCCGGTTTCAACGACTGCATTGATTACAAAAATACGCCGTTGACAAGCGCCTTGAAGCAACTGTGCCCCAAGGGGATTGATGTATATTTTGACAACGTTGGCGGTGAAGTACTCCATGCGGCCATTGAAAATTTGGCGCTTCATGCCCGCGTTGTTCTGTGTGGCTTGATGGCGCAATACAACGGCGCAAGCCCCTCGCAATTGAATGCGGGTTTACTGATTCGTTCGCGTGCCACTGTCCGCGGCTTGGTGGTGTACGACCATTGGCAGCACATGCAACAAATGACCAAAGAGTTGGGTGCATTTTACCAAGCAGGTCAACTTCATTTTCGTGAAGACATCCAGCATGGATTAACCCAAGCTCCTGCTGCTTTTTGTCGATTGATGCGCGGTGAGAATCAAGGAAAATCGGTTGTTCTCCTAGACAACTGAAACGTCCTAACTGCCCAACTCAAGCCGGGTTTCGCGAAATCAACTGTTTGGCAATGATGGTTCGCAGCACTTCGTTGGTGCCCTCTCCAATGCACATCAGCATGGCGTCGCGGTAGTAGCGCTCGATTTCATATTCGGTGCTGTAGCTGTAGCCGCCAAAAATTCGCATTGCCTCATTGGCGCAAAACACGCCGGCTTCTGAGCCAAAATACTTGGCCATCGCGGCCTCTAAATCACAACGTTCGCCCGCATCGTATTTGAGCGCTGCTTGTTCGATCAGCAACTTGGCGGCCGCTACCTGTGTGGCCATCTCAGCCAACTTCAGCTGTATGGCCTGGTGCTCGCAAATGGGCTTGCCAAAAGTGCTGCGCTCTTGCGCGTAGCGCAGCGCTAACTCCAATGCCCCTTGAGCAATGCCACAGCCTCGCGCGGCCACGTTGATGCGCCCCAACTCCAAGCCCCCAGCAATTTGTGCAAAGCCTTTGCCCTCCTCACCGCCCAGCAAGTTTTCAGCCGGTACGCGGTAGTTGTCAAAAGTCAGTTCACAGGTGTCGATGGCTTTGTAACCAAGTTTCTCCATCTTCTTGGCAACGATGAAGCCTTCCGCCTTTTCAGCAATGAACAAACTCATGCCTTTGTGGCGCGGCTGTGCTTGCGGGTCTGTTTTGACCAACAGCAGCAAGCCGTCGCCTTGTCCGCTGTTGGTGATCCATGTCTTAGCGCCGTTGACGACGTAATGATCGCCATCGCGTTGCGCTTGGGTGCGAATGGCCTGCAGGTCGGTTCCTGCGTTGGGCTCTGTCAAACCAATGCCTCCGCGAAACTCTCCTCGGGCCATGCGCGGTAGATAATCGTTTTTTTGTTTCTCAGTACCAAAGCGCTCAATGGCTGTGGCCATGATCAAGTGCGAATTGAATATCCCCGTGGGCGCCATCCATGCGCTTGCAACTCGAATCACAATCTTGGCATAGGTCCCTGCCGACAGGCCCAATCCACCATAGCTTTGACTGATGGTGGCACCGAACAAACCAAGGGCTTTCATCTGTTCAACCAAGTCATGTGGGTACTCATCGGCATGGTCAAAGCGCTTGGCAATGGGGCGTACTTCTTTCTCAACCCAAACGTCGATACTGTCCAGAATCGCACGTTCGTCTTCAGTGTTCCAACTTGACATCAATAGTCCGCCTTGTCTTCAATACTGTGGCCTTGGCGCGGAATCAAAATCATGCGCGTGAAACTGCAAACGATCGCCCCGTCTTGGTTAAAACCTGTGGTCTTGACGGTGACGATGCCAGCGGTTGGTCGTGAACCTGAATCTCGCTTGGCCAGCACTTCAGATTCGGCACTCAATGTGTCACCGGCAAAGACCGGGTGCGTCATCTTGATATCGCTCCAACCCAAATTGGCAATCGCTTTTTGAGACACATCGGTCACGCTCATGCCAACGATCAAGGCCACGGTGAACGGACTGGATACCAAGCAACGTCCAAACTCAGAGGCTTTGGCGTAATCGGCATCAAAGTGCAAGGGGTGGTTGTTCATAGTCAACAAAGTGAACCATGTGTTTTCTGTTTCAGTGATGGTTCTGCGGGGTCGGTGTTCGTAAATATCACCGACCGTGAATTCTTCAAAATAGCGACCAAAGGTTTCTCGGAACCGGTTGGGGCCAACTTGTTTGACGTTTTGAACCATGTATTTTTTCTCGTGTGAATTTTCAAATTCCTGCACGCCGCAGCAAACGCTGCGCCGCCAAAACCACAGGCTTGTCTACCATCAGCCCATTTATAGTGAGCACGCCTTGAGCTGCGCTTTGGCTTGCCCCATCTTGCGCAAGGATTCTTTGCGCTTGCGCCAAGGCTTGGGCTGTCGGGGCCAGCCCAGCATGCACCGGTGCAACATGTAAAGGGTGAATCAAGGCCTTGGCTGAAAAGCCAAGTGCTGCTGCACGTGCCGCTTCTTGCTCTGCACCTTGAAGGTCTTGAACATTTAGCCAAGGCATATCGAACAATGCCAATCCATTGATCGCCGCGGCCATGACCAAACTTGACCTAGCGTGGAGCAACGGCTCCCATGCCAAGTCGCAGCCCAGTTGTACTGACAGATCCGCACCGCCGAACATCAGCGCGTGGACTTGTTCATGCGCTTGTGCAATAGAATTAGCCGCTTCAACCCCTTTGATGCTTTCAATCAGAGCAATTAATGGCACGCCCGGCAGTAGAGCCGCCAGTATTTGCATTTCTACTGCACTTTGTGTTTTGGCCATCACAACAAAAGCGGGAGAACGTTCGGCAGCGTGTAGCGACAACACATCGCGAAGACCATCCAAGTTGCTTAAATGGTTGATGCGAACGCCAAATCGATGCGCTGGTCCGAGACTTTTGAGAAAGTCCGTCACTGATTTTCTGGCCTCCTCGCGCGCTTGAGGCTTTAGGGCGTCTTCTAAATCAATGCAAATAACATCAGCACCACTGGCCAAAGCCTTTGCATAGCGCTCAGGTCGATCGGCAGGAACAAATAAAAGTGAACGCGCTTTGACTAGCAAAGTCATACCACCACTTTCAAAGGCGGCACAGTCAAAGCATAATGCTCGGCCACCTGCTTGCGTGTGGTAATCCAAACCCCTTGGGCTTGTGACGCGTGCGCCAAAAAACGTTCAAGCGCCCAAATGCGCCCAGGGCGGCCGATGATGCGCAAATGCAAGCCCAAAGACATCATTCGCGGCTGCATTGATGTTTGGCCTTGGGCCAGCAACACATCCAAAGTGTCGCAGGCGTACTTCAGCCACATGTCGGGGGTGAACGCCGGAGCGAGCCACATCTTCATATCGTTAGAGTCAAGCGCATATGGCACGATCACCATCGGCTTGTCCGAGCCTTTCACAGCCGCCCAAAATGGTGTGTCTGAACTGTAGTCGTCCATGTGGTACAAAAAGCCTTCTTCTTGCAATAAGCGCCGGGTGTTTTCGGTGTGCAAATAACGCGAGAGCCAACCCACCGGCCTATTGCCTGTGCTGTGCTCAATGCTGCGAACTGCTTTTTGAATAAATTCTCTTTCCTCGGCCTCGTTGAAGCGAAATTGATGCTCCCAACGCCACCCATGCGAGCATGTCTCGTCGCCTCTTGCTCGAATAGCTTTAGCAAGGCCGGGTGCGCGCTCCAGAGCCAAGGCAGCAGCGGTCCAAGTTGCTGGCATTTTGAAACGGTCAAGCAACTCAAGAACACGCGGCGCACCTTCTTTGATACCGTATTGGTAATTCGATTCATTGCCGTGCATGCGAATGGGCTTTTTGAGCGTCACACCCAACTCGTCCACCGGCTCTGGCGTGGGGTCACCATCGGCTACGCTGTATTCCGCACCCTCTTCAACGTTAACTACCAAAGACAGTGCGAGCTTGGCGCCTTGTGGCCATGCCCAATAATTTCCGTTGTTCATGTCAATGCATTTCCTCACCGCCAGAGACATTCATGGCCTCACCAGTGATGTACTGAGCTTGGTCTGAGCACAAAAATGCGCAGGCGTTGGCTGTGTCACTGGTCAACCCCGCACGCCCCAAGGGAATGCGTGCACGCATGTCCGCCAAATACTGCTCGACCGATTTGCCCAAGAGCTTTGAAAAATATTCGTTTTGCCAAGCGCCCAAACCCGTGGTGACATGGTTCGGGCATACCGCATTGACCGTGACTTGATGCTCCGCCAATTCAATCGCTGCCACACGCGTCAAACCCAGCACGCCGTGTTTGGAGGCGCAATAGGCTGACGCATGCGGAAAACCTGACTTGGCCGCTTGGCTTGCAATGTTCACAATGCGCCCGCCTCGGCCTTGCGCCATGAACCGCTTGGCTACAGCTTGGGTGGCTGCAAACATGCCGCGCAAATTGACACCCAACACCGTATCCCACTCGTCCAATGACATCTCAACGATAGGCTTCATCAAATAGCCCACGCCTGCGTTGTTGATCAAGATGTCCACGCCGCCGTAAGCGGCCTGCGTATCGGCAACCAGTTTTTCCACCGCGCTGCCGTTCAACATATTGCAGGGCAGCGCCATGGCTTGTCCTCCATGATCGATGATTTCTTGAACAACTGCCTGCATTTCTTGGACTGTGTCCAAATCAGCCACAACCACTTTGGCACCCTCTTGCGCCAAGCGCTGCGCAATGGCGGAGCCCAAGCCTCCAGGTCGACCTGCGCCGGTGACGATGGCCACCTTGCCTGAGAGTTCGGGGTACTGGCTCACAGGGACTGCGTCAAAATGAACACGGGATTGTCCGCAAACGCTTGAAATTGCGCTGCGACTTCTTGCATGGCCGAGGTCCCCACGTCCTTGCCCAATTGGGTCATGTCGTTGATGCGCAAAATTTCAATGTATTCATACGGCGACGCTCCGCCTGTCAGTAAGCCTGCGGCCTTGAGCACTTCAAACTTGTCCACCGAGGGCAGCGACCCTGCGGTGGGCATATCGACTTCCCGCGCCCATCGCTCGTAGTCCACACGGCTGCCTGCATCTTTCAGGTTGAATAAAACGATCAACGTGGTCATGACATCTCCTTGTGCAAAAATTCGGCAGCAAATGGCATGCTAGCGGCTGCCTTTTTTCTAATACTTGTCCGGACAAATTATATCTGTCAACCTCAACTTGTCAACGGCACACTTGCGGCGAGCCGAGCGCCCGCAACCGACCCCCCACCAAAGGCCAAAGGCTCGGGAGTTAGAGCGACTTTAAAGCAACTTTGGCAATAGACGCGGCATCGACGCCAAAGTAGTTGCGCAAGGCAGCGCGCGTATCACTGCGCCCAAAGCCATCGGTGCCCAACGTCTTGTAAATCCGCCCAGCCGGTATGAACGCCCTGACACTTTCTGGCACTGCACAGACATAGTCCGATGCCGCGATCACTGGGCCCACTGCACCGGCCAACAATTGGCTCAAGTAGGCCTGCCCTGGCGCTTGCATGCGGCCATCTCTGGCCAACTCACTCCAACTGGTGATGCTGTAGACATGTGCATCAACACCTTGCTCGGCCAAGCGTTGTGCAGCTTGAATCACCTCGGTCAGGATGGCCCCTGAACCCAGCAGAGTCACAATGCGCTTTTTGGATCGACCGGGCGCTTTGAATACGGCATACGGATAGGCACCGCGCAATACGCCATCTGTGGCGCCTGCCGGCAAATCGGGTTGCGCGTAGTTTTCATTCATCAATGTGATGTAGTAAAAAATATCTTCTTGGTGCTCCAGCATATCGCGCATGCCTGCATCCAAAATCACAGCCAACTCACACGCAAAAGCCGGGTCATAGGATTTGCAATTGGGCACCGTTGCAGCGACCAAATGGCTGCTGCCATCTTGGTGTTGCAAACCCTCACCGGAGAGCGTTGTTCTGCCCGATGTGGCCCCCAACAAAAATCCTCTTGCACGTTGATCAGCGGCGGCCCAGATGGCGTCGCCCACACGCTGAAAGCCAAACATGGAGTAGTAAATGTAGAACGGTAGCATGGCCAAACCATGCACGCTGTAACTGGTGGCTGCGGCAGTCCAACTGGCAATCGCGCCGGCCTCGCTGATGCCTTCCTCTAAAATTTGACCCTCCAATGCTTCACGGTAACTCAGCACCGAACCGATGTCCTCGGGCGCATAGCGCTGGCCCACACTGCTGTAAATACCCACTTGCTTGAATAAATTGGCCATGCCAAAGGTGCGCGCCTCGTCGGCCACAATGGGCACCAACCGAGGCCCCAAGTTGGGGTGTTTGAGCAAGTTGCCCAAAATTCGAACGAAGGCCATGGTGGTACTCATTTCTTTGCCGTCTGCCTTGATGGCAAAGTTGGCGTAAGAAGAAACTTCTGGCACGCTGACCTGTTCACATTGAGTTTCGCGGCGCGGCATGCTGCCGCCCAAACGGGCACGCTTGTCGAGCAAATAAAGCATTTCCGGACTGTCTTGAGACGGTTTATAAAAGCTCAAGCTCTGTGCCTCTTCGTCGCTCAAGGGCAAACCAAAACGATTGCGAAATTCCAACAGGTCTTGGGCATCGAATTTTTTCTGGCTGTGCGTGGTCATCTTGCCCTGCCCTGCGCTTCCCATGCCATACCCCTTCTTGGTATGCGCCAAGATCACCACCGGTTGGCCTTGATGCGCCGCCGCTGCGGCATAGGCCGCATGAATTTTTACCAGGTCATGTCCGCCACGTTTGAGCCGATCAATTTGCTCGTCCGTCAATCCTTGGGCTAAACGTTTTAGCTCTTCATTTTGACCAAAAAAACTGTCTCGGTTATATCGCCCATCGTTGGCTGCAAAGGTTTGCATTTGGCCATCCACAGTTTGTGCAAATGCTTTGAGCAACGCCCCATTAGTGTCACGCGCAAACAAACCATCCCAGTCGCTGCCCCAGATCAGTTTGATGACTTTCCAGCCAGCACCGGAAAATAATTTTTCCAGCTCGTCAATGATTCGGCCATTGCCACGTACGGGGCCATCTAAACGCTGCAAATTGCAATTGACCACCCATGCCAAATTGTCCAACCGCTCGCGTGCTGCCAAGGTCAGTGCGCTCATGCTTTCTGGTTCGTCCATTTCCCCGTCGCCAAAGACACCCCAGACTTTTCTATCGCTGCAATTTAGCAGTTTGCGATGCGTTAAATAGCGCATGAAGCGCGCGTGGTAAATGGAACTGATGGGCCCCAAACCCATGGAGCCTGTTGGAAACTGCCAAAAATCAGGCATCAGCCATGGGTGCGGGTAACTCGAGAGGCCGCGCGCGCCGTTCTCAGGCGCACGGATTTCTTGGCGATAGTGCATCAAGTCCTGGCTCGTCAAGCGGCCCTCCAAAAATGCGCGGGCGTAAACGCCTGGCGCACTGTGCGGTTGGAAGAAAACCAAGTCGCCGCCGTGCGTGGGTGTTCTGGCATGGAAAAAATGATTGAAGCCCGTTTCAAACAAGTCGGCCGCACTGGCGTAACTGGCAATGTGTCCGCCCAATTCACCATAGGCCTGATTTGCTCGAACCACCATCGCTAGCGCATTCCACCTCATGATCGAGGCCAGTTTTTCCTCCATCGCCAAATCACCTGGAAATGCAGGTTGGTGATCGACATCAATGGTGTTGGCGTAAGGCGTGTTCAATTCTGGCTGCCAGTCAATATGCTGTTGTCGCGCCACATGGACCAATTCGTCCAAAATATAGATGGCCCTTTGCGGTCCTTGGGTGGCAATCAAGGACAGCAGTGCGCCGCGCCATTCTGCTGTTTCTGTTGGGTCTAAATCGATCTTGTCGTCCATGATGTCCTTGCAATTGTTAAATGCGAAGTCTTGACGGATGGGCTGGTAAGCGTGGGCCAGTCAACTGTTTGATGATGCCGGTATCGCCTCATAACTGACAAGCTCCACTTGCGTGCTGAGATACCCTGAGCGAACGGGCTCTTGCCGTGACAAATCGGTGGATAAATATTTTTTATTGTCATCGCAAAAAACCGTTGCCACGGTGCTGCTCCAACCATGTCGCTGGAGTAATTGCAAAGCCCCCAAAAAGTTGGCGCCCGAAGATATGCCCACCCCCAACCCCAGCTCCTGTGCCAAACGTTGCGCCATCAGAATGGCATCTCCGTCATGCACTGCAATCACATCATCCAGACTGGAAATTTTGCAGATGCTAGGAATAAACTCATCCGAGACACCTTGAATGCGATGCCGTCCCACCTTGTGTCCGGTTGAAAGCGTTGGTGATTCAGCAGGCTCTAAAGGGTGTACCTTCACGCTGGGATATGCAGCTCGCAATGCCTGCGCCACGCCCATGACTGTTCCCCCTGTTCCCACGCCTGCTACAAACGCATCTGGCTTGAGTCCCAGACTTGCTAACTGCGCTAACAACTCAGGCCCTGTGCTCGAAGCGTGAGCCTTGACGTTGGCCTCATTTTCAAATTGCCGCGGCAAAAATACCAACGGCGTATCTTGTGCAAGTTTTTGTGTCATGGCAATGCTGCCCAAGAACCCACCTTCTTCATGGCTGACCAGCCGGATTTGGGCACCATACGACTGTATCAATGCCTTGCGCTCTGAACTCATCCAATCAGGCATGTAAATCAAGACCTTTTCTCCCATGGCAGCGCCCAATGCCGCAAATGCAATGCCCGTATTGCCGCTGGTGGCCTCCACAATGGTTCCGCCAGGGGCCAGTTCACCGCTTTGAACGGCAGACTCCAAAATATGCAAGGCCATCCTGTCTTTAATGCTGCCAGTCAAATTGAAGTACTCGGCTTTGGCAAACACGCGGCAAGCGTGTCCTTGGAATCGCAGATTCAACGCCAGCAACGGTGTGCGGCCAATCATATGGCGAACTCCCTCTAAAAGCTGGGATCTCCCCGAACGATCTTGCATTTGCATTTGGGCCCTTGGTTTTCAAATCAGCCGCGCAAATCAAGCGCCAAATCAAACGTCGCAAGGCGCAGCCAAGGCCAGACTATATAGCAAGCGCCAATAACTTGTCCGGACATATTTGGAAGCTTGGAAATCTCTGCAAAATTGATTCACATCCAAATCATGGCGTTGAACTTTTGCCATCAACATGTTCAAGCCCCGCGCCTGGCGTCTAACTTTTTCGCGCGCTCGGTAGCAGCGCCGAGTGCAAAATCTACGAAGTTACTGGGAAAATTGATCTGCCACTTACGGCAGCATCAAGTTAATTCAACACACGCCAAAGCGTCCAGACTCTGGACGCTCTGATACCGGCCAGAGCACACCAAGCGTACAGAGCTGGACGCTTTGCTAAAACATCAGAGAATAGGCAAGCTGTTAAAGCGTAGCCTGAATGAAGACGTATTTAATTACGCAGTGGTGAAATATCTACTCACTTTGTTACTTGTCCTTTTAGTTGGGTGTGACAACAAGCCAAGCAAAGCCGCCGCGGCGAAATCGCTTGGTGAATTCCCAATCGCTGGCCTTGCTCATCACATCTCCAAATAGAATTGTGGAAACCAGCGCTCGCCGCGTGACCCGACATGCACAGGCCGGTGCGACTACCGCGCCGGCTCACCAAGTATTTTGTTGAGTTCTATGAAGTTGCCATCTGCGTCCCATACGGCGCTGAAGAGGACCGGGATCACCGTACCCCCGGCTCCCGGGTAGTCGATTCGGGTGGGTGCTTCGGCTAGCTTCACGAACGGCGCTTTTTGAATGCGCTCGAACCGCTCTTCAAGGTCTTTGAGGTTGAAGACAAGGATAGGTTGGCCAGGCTGCGCCTTGCGAAATTCGGGTGGCGACGGCGTGTAGTCGAGATTGAGGCGCTGCATCAATCCGAGTACGCCTATGAAATCATCGTTCGCGCGCAGCAAGACGAGGCGAGTGGTTCCGCCGATCACCTGGTCATAGATGACGCGTAGCCCGAGCGCGTCCCGATAGAGAGGCAACGACCGATCGATGTCGCGTACCACCAGAGTGGTGCGACGCAGATCCACCGGAATACGCTCCGATTCCGCAACCGGCGCTGCTTTGACAGACGCGAGGAAACCGAGGGCGATCAGCAACATAATCCATATTTTTTTAATCATGGGCGAACTCCTGGCCGCCGGACTTGATCCCAACTTATCTTCTTTTCTTTGTTTTGCTTGCAATAGAAGTTCTAGTCTTGCTTTAGGAGGTAGTTTTCTCAGTAATTCAATCAGTTCTTCTTTTGTCATTGATTTATTGTGTGGAGGTGATTTTTCATTTGGTTTTTTTGGTGAGCTCATAGCGCAAGTTTTGCCTTTCATAGATTTTTGCTTTGATGCAATTGCTTTGCTCTTTACGGATTTTCATCTTTGCACATTAATTGAGATCCTGCCAAACCTAAAGCACTGGAATTTTGAAATCGCAAATTTGCACACATCCCACGTAAAATACCATTCGCCCATCCCTAATTTCCCTGTTTTGGCTGGAAAGTTACATAATGTAACTTTTGGGGTTATTACACGAAATTACAGGGACATCCCACCCTGTCAAGCTTTTTTTCTACTTGCTTAAGTTGTTAGTTCATTTTCTTGCCTTGTTCAGAATTTTCTCTACTTGCCGCTAACAGACGCATCTCAACGAGGAACAGACTGCACATTTACAGACGGCCACATCAAATAAATTGGACAACCGGAAAATAGGCCTGAAACTGTTTTGCTATAGCAGTCTTCGCCATTGACTCGAAATTTAAAATTGCCGTGGCTTGAACGATCTATCAACAAAGATACCTATCTAACCTGCCCCCAAGAGCAAGAAGCTAGCACTGCAATCAAACTAGACTCAAAGATTTGTACGGGGGTGGTAAAATGCGGGGCAGCAGGCTTACTTGATGTCAGAAAACATATTGTTAGTTTTAGAAACTATTTTGCAGCTTTCTATTTGCTGATGGCGGTAACTATTGTTTACATCAACTAGCTCATTGACCAATTGTTGGTGATACATGGGCTCCAAAATAGGGTAGTTTTTGCAAACAGTTTCCTTTGTTTTGGTAATTTTTCCGTCTTTATCTTTGGATTCTAAGTTTATTGTTTTGCAAATATTTCTGCTCCCCAATACCCTATCCCCAATGTAAACAGACCGCACAACGGGCTGACTGACCAGTTGTTGTGGAATCGTTCTCAAAGCTTCCGCACCGCAATATGCAGATATTGCTCTTTCTTGTGGAGTTGCGCATGCTGTAAGAAACAACAAAATTAACGTACTTATAAATCTCATTTTTAAACTATACAGAAACTTTCAAACACGTAAAGCAATATTGATTTATCCAAGAAACAGGAAAAATTAGTTGTTGTATTTGGTACTGCTACCTTAGCGGTTATTTTTCTTGCCAGGTAAAGAAATGAAAAGGCCTTCATCCTGTCAATCAGTGCGTGTCGGAACATATGACTTCGAAAATCCAGATCTTTTAAATGCTTGTTCAGAATCGCTGAGCAGCTGTTACTGTCATGATAGTGGGCGTACTAAGGCACTAACCATTCACTACCCTCCATCATTAGTTATTCATCAAAAAATCAGCTACGCTTTAGCGCTACATCTCAGGCTTTATTGACTTGCGTTTTCAATTGACCACTGGCCTTCAATGTGACCACCCGCCTTGGAGGTATGGTCACTTCTTTTCCAGTTCTTGGGTTGCGCCCTGGGCGGGCTGATTTGTTGTGAACTTCAAAATTGCCGAACCCCGCAATTTTTACTTCATGCCCACTAACTAAACCCTTGCTAATTTCTTCATAGAAAGCATCTACAAAGTCTCTGGCTTCACGCATGTTCAAACCCAGCTGTTCGAACAGCATCTCTGAGAGCTTTGCCTTAGTCAAAGCGGTTGTATCAATTGTGTCGATGGAAATTTCCATGACGAAATTATGACAGCCACTGGCAAGGCTGAGCAACCATTTTTACTATGCCTCTCATCCCTATGATCAAGAAATTTAAAAACACTATATTTCTAGCCATAAATCCACGGTTTCGAGCCGTTAGAAGGGTTTTTGTGCCGAAAAGGATTGCCCTGCACCCTGAGCCTGCTGCTGCATGCCTTGCAAATCAGCCTGG
>Ga0209768_10000165_pt1 | contig 43538 bp, 20 predicted proteins | sample LauGreSBDMM110SD_3_FD_187564 | JGI IMG/M metagenome (GOLD analysis project Ga0209768, IMG submission 187564) | Freshwater lake microbial communities from Lake Michigan, USA - Sp13.BD.MM110.SD (SPAdes) (version 2) | ecosystem: Environmental > Aquatic > Freshwater > Lake | place: Lake Michigan... | reverse complement strand
GTCTTTCTCAGACTACGTGATGAGGGGCGGGAATCTCCATTTAATTCCTAAAAGATTTTATTCCGTTATTCTCTCATACCGGTTACCGGTATTGACCATACCGGTAAGAGAATAACGGAATAAAATCTTTTAGGAATATTCTTTATTAAATGTTTTGAGGTTGGGGGATTTTGGCTGACACCCCCCCCCTTTTTGTTAATCTGAACTAAACCTTCCCGGAAATGAGAAACCTTCCCGGAAACGCGGAAACCAAGTGGCTCCTGACCATGGAAGCGGAGTGGGGCGGCTACAGTGCGGAGGGGCTGGCGGTGCAACAACTCGGGCAACGATCACACGAGATGACACGCGGCGCCCCTGTGCTGAGGTGGGCTCCGCAGCGCATCCGCGAGGACAAGGCCCTCGTGGAATACCTCGTCTGGTCGAACCCGTCCAATCTTCTCTACGTGAGTCCGGCACTCGGAGCCGACGCAGAGGTTGCTGCCGCGGCGCTCGCATCGCCCTTCTACGCCGAGAAAGACCCTGAACGTCCGGCTTGCTGCGTGCTGAGCTGCTTCTCAGACAGTGTGTGCGAGAACAAGGAGGTTGTGCTCGCTGCCCTGGCGAGGAGTGGCTACGAGTTTGAGTTCGCCGGCGAGGCCCTGCGCGCAGACCCGTACGTCGTCGCGTGGGCTGGGGCGCCTGTGGGCGCTCAGCCGTGTCGCGAGCTGTCCAAGACATTCATGCGGCTGCTGAAGAACGGCGTCAGCGTGGAGCACGTGGACGCAAATTGGAGGGCGCTGTCGGAGGACAAGGACTTCGGTGCATATGTGGAAATCGGCCAGTGGCCGAATCTTCCGCTGGACGAGGCAGCACGTTGCCGCATGAGAACGGGGAATAACTGGAAGACTAAGCAAAGTACCTGCGGGCAGCTTAAACTATACCTGCCCTCTCGCTGCCCCCTCTGCCTGCGCGTCGCGCCGCCCGTGCGCGACATGCTCTGGCCGACGCGTGAGGAGTGGGACGGGGTGTTTTGAATCAATAAAGTTGATAATCATGCTTTTATTATTCACACAACTCCTAGCGCGGCATGAAGCGCGACATTCTTGTGCTCGAAGTAGTCTGAGGCGGCACCGCCTGTTCTTGAAGAACAAGGACAGGGGGTTGAAGAGAAAATATTGAAGGGCGTGGAATGCCGCGTCTGATCGGTGCAGGGTTCAGGTTCATGCGCACGTTATTAGTAATGTCACGCACGTACGCAGCAGCATCCATGTCATTGCGCGCACTGTTGATGTTGTCCATTGTCTGCAGGAACACTCCCTCCATGGCATGTTCACGACGCAAAATAGCATGTCTACGGCCACGTCGAGCAGACGGAACTCCCCTGCCCCGCCCCATCTGTGTTGGCGCGGTCTGCATCTGTGGCGCGGTCTGTGGCGCGGTCTGCATCTGTGGCGCTGTCTGTGGCGCGGTCTGCATCTGTGGCGCGGTCTGCATCTGTGGCGCGGTCTGCATCTGATCTGCGCCAACGATTTGCACCCCGGAAACGATTATTATGGCCCGGAAACGATTATTATGGCCCCGGAAACGATCTCCCGGAAACGATTATCGCCCGAGTGGTACAAAATACATTTTCGCCCCGGAAACGATCGCCCGGAAACGATTATCGCCCGAGTGGTACAAAATACATTTTCGCCCCGGAAACGACTTCAATTGATATTCCCCCCAGGCACGTCTCCCAAACTCGGACAAATCCCCGAAAGGAATGCGCTTGCACGTGTTTGTTGTGGACATCGTCGTTGCTATGTTGGCGGGCGCAATGTACTGCATGGCACGCACGAGCGCAAGGCAGAGCAAGAACGGGCTGTGCGAGCTTGTTTGTGCTGAAAGTCCAAACATCGTGCGTGTCGTTCCGTGCTTCGTATTGCCCATCGCAGGTTGCTCGGGGGAAGAGCTGCGTTAAGACCTGAGAATGGCATTCTCGTACACGCATGGGTTGCCTATTCCGTACTGGACCCCAATTGCTACCTACACGAGAGGCGTTGCTGTGCTGCGGTGGGCGGACGACGACATAGCGAATGACAAGACCATGGTGCAGTACCTGGTTTGGGCCAACCCATCAAACCTTGCATATGCGAGCGCCGCTCTCAAGGCAGACGAAGACATTGTGAGTACTGCGATGATGTCTCCGTACTACTTGCAGCCAGAACCCGCCATGCCGCCAAGCTGCGTCTTGCGCTATGTTGATGAAAACATACGGAACAACAAAACCTTTATCCTCGATCACCTCGCAAGCAGTGCATACGAAATGCAGTTTCTCGGTCCTCATTTGCAGAACGACAAGACGGTGATTGCATGGGCTGGGGCTCCACACGGAGCAATCTCTACAATGCTCCCTGACCATGACTTTTTGAAGTTTCTCAAGGACCTTCCTCCCACGGGCATTTCTTTTCGTTACGTGGAAAACAATCAAAAAAGGGTGTTTGATTTCCATGCAAAGTACCTTGTGAACAAGGACATTTTCAACGGCCGGAAAATCTGCATGGAAACGCACTGGGGGAGGATGAAAGAGTCGGAAAAGATCGAGTGGTGCAAATGGATGTGGGGAGGTATAAATGAAAAACTCCCCTTGTACTTCAGGGTTTCGCCTGCGATGCGGGAGGTGCTGTGGCCAACAGAGGCCACGGATGCTTTTTTGGCCCATGCTGTATTCCCGGTCCCTACCGATGTGGTATTGCCGGATGTGGTGTTGCCGGATGTGGTGTTGCCGGATGTGGTGTTGCCGGATGTGGTGTTGCCGGATGTGGTGTTGCCGGATTTTGTCCCGCAGAGTCCCCCCTCTTCACAGTGCCACTTCCGCAAAAACGGCTTTTGGGGAAGTGAAAGTGTGCTTGGGGAGCAAAGGTGAGGTTTTCGGGGAAAGGTGAAGGTGGGAGGGTGCCAAGGTGAGGTTTTCTGGAAGGTGAAGGGTGCAGTTATTTGAGGAGTGTGCAGTTATTTGTTTTTGTTTCTTTATTAAACGCTTTCAGCCAGTTACAACACAATGGGAGAGATCTGGTGTTCTTCGAGCCAGAACCTGGACGATGCCTCCGCTCCGTCGAAGCCAGCCACGGGGTTGATGAGCTCCACAAAGTACAGATCTTCTGTGACGGAGTACCTAAGTACACGCGCTCGCTGGTTGTTGTACGCTCTGTTGAAATCGATGATACAGAAAACCATGCCCTGGTGTTTCAGTTCGAGCTTCTCCCGGTCCTCCTCTGACATTCGCTGCTTTCCTTCAGTGAGCGACAGTGCGACGGCTGCCTGTAGCTCTGCGGACTCTTCCAAGGCTTCACGTAGGTCGGCATCTTCTTGCGCCGCAGCGGGGGGTTTGCTCGAGGCTTGCGCCGCAGCGGGGGGTTTGCTCGAGGGCCTGCCCCTCCTCTCGTTCATGCTTTGACGGGCTAGGGCTGCGTCCAGCGAATAGTGCTGAGCGCCGCCGAGCTGCCACCCCCCACCCCAACCGCTGCCATGAAGGCTGTTCGTCATTGCACGTTTGATGTCCTCCTGCTCTTTGTCAAAGGCTTTCTTTGACTCGGCCATAACACTGGCCAAGACAACATCGTCATCCCTGACGGGAGGTCCTGCTGTCTTCTTGGCTGCCTCGAGGCTCGCTAGAGTGGCAGCGAACACGTTGTTGAATTGTTTACGGTCCTCGTGGGTTGGGTTCTGTATTTTCTTAAACTCGGATACTAACATCTTAAGCGGATCCATGTTTGGAACAACTCAAGAGATTACTCGGAATCAGTGTATACTTAAATATAGGTTTCGCCAAAAATTATTGAAATTAGTACGCAAATTTTTATTGAAATTAGTACGCAATCATCAAACCATCAGAAAAGCCTGTTCCTGTTATAACAGGGCAAGAACCTATGACATGGCAAGCGTTTGTGTATATTGTGGTTATGTTTGCAGCAATCTCGTTGTGAGACGTGTACTTAATGCCATTTGTAGGAGGCACATGATGTCCTTTTGCAAACAGCCCACAGTTTAAAGATTTTATGTTGCGCATCTGAACTGCTGACAGTGGCATCAAAATATTGTTAATCGGACACAACGACATTGATTGCCTGAAAACGAGGGGCATAAAAGAGGTCTTAATTTTCCTTGTGTAAGTTTCAGCATCATACTGATTCAGGGCAAGATAAGCTCCAGCAGTGCGCAATCGAGATTTTTCATCACTATTTAAGGGAGCTGCGAAAGCAATTTTTGCATGAGTATGAAGCAGATTGGTCATAAAACAAGTCCCTGGAAGAATTTTCGTGTTGTCGATCATTTGTTGTCGTCGGATCTCCTCAGGATCTGTTGTCAAGTTTAAGCCTGTTTGCATAATAGTCGATGGATCGTCCTTGCTTTCACACATGTCAACAGAGAACATGGTGCCAAGATCACCGGCACTCAAAGCAACACAGTAAAACATGGTATTGAGCATCGCTTGTAATTGATCCTTCGTTCGATCTTTTTCGTCTCCTGCTTCGAGAGAAAACGATTGAATGGCATTTATGGAAGGTGCAGATGTTTCGCTTATCTCCTGCGATTGCAGGCAAGTCATCATCAATGCGTTTGAAATTGTGGAAACGTTAGATTGCATTTTCTGAGTGATTTCCATGGCGTGTAATGAAGATTTGATGTTGCTAGCCATTGCGGTATTGAGCGGTACGTTGTCAATCTTCTTTTGCAACGCGAGACGGGCTGGTGAGGGATTACCCATAGTAACCTGAAGAGTGGCGATTTGCGCCGCGTTTGCAGAGCTTGTTCGTGCGATGCCCGTTCCCTCATAAATGTTTGATGTCTTGGCAAAGAGCGTAATAACAACAGGAATATTTGTTTTGATGTTTTGTGTTTTGTTGTTATTTGTTTGGACATTATTTGTTTGGACGTTATTTGTTTGGACATTATTTATTTGGACGTTATTTGTATTTGTTGTGTTGTCATTTGTTTTTTTGTCAATGGCAACTGAGGTCCAGCACACATTTTTGCATCCGACATCCCCGCGAAATACGGAATGTCCATTGAGACCACTAGATTCAGAAGACCAAAATCTAAAAAAATTGGCAACAGACAAGTTATTCATCGGCAACAAAGATTCAGAAGACGACACAGTTGACGAAGCAATTTGGGGTGCCTTTGCCAGCAGAGAGCAACACGACATGTTATCAAAACTTTGATGATTCTTTCCTGCTGTCGTTATAGCGTTCTGAAGAGTCTGTATGCTCAAGTTCTCGAAGTTTACATGTTGTCGGATCTCCTGGGGATCTGTTGTCAAGTTTATGCCTGTTTGCATAAGAGTGTTGTTCTGCTGTGGCTTCTGCTGTGGCATTTGTGTAGCTTGTCGATTGTTTTCGTTGATGTGTGTATGTACCTCAGTGGCAAGTTGAATAATTGTTTTTGAAGCTTGAATCACATCTGGAGGAAAAAAAGTAAAAAGAGCATGCTCTATTGATTGCAAAAACTCCTTTTTGCCATAAGCCAGACATAGACTTTTCATAGCTGCGAGTTCGTTGGCATCATCTTCACAATCCCAGAAATTGCGCTCGCCGGGTCCAAGTCCAGTGACAACGCTCTGGTCTTCTCCTGCTTTGTTTTTCAGCAATATTACCTTGGATTGAAAATCGACACGCCCACTCCCTGTACCATTGATTTCCACTTGCGTTGGTTGTAATTCAGTAGCATATAAAGGGTCATTCCCGTAGGTGTTTCTAGAAACAACATTCTCTTGACACTTCCACATCAACTCGTGCACCAAAGCCTGACGGCCGTGTACACGAACAAACTCTGTGTTTGCCGTGTGAAACAAATCAGTATCAAAACTTGTCACATTGGTAGCATTGTCGTAATGTATTGGCACATCAGCTTCCTGAGCAATCTTGACAGCAACACTTGCCAAACAATTCACCATCTGTAAAAAGCTTTGTTCTGACTGATCTCCAGCAATAGCGCCAACGCGCAACAATTCCATCCCCTGTCCACATATTTTCGCACCTTCAACACTCCCGTCTGTGTTGACTGTTGCACCCAGGGATCGACTCATTTGCAACTCCCACGTAACAGGCATTTCAGCATCGGTGAAACGTTTCAAAACAGCCTCACAAGCTTGTTTCCTCTCTTGACGTGCCTGAGTCAACCCTGTCACCAACTGCAGAAGTGTCTCACAAGGCCTGCCCATGCGCAACTGCATGAAGGATTCATGAGCTTTTATAAGATCCAATTGCTGGCTCATGCTGTTTTGAAAATAATTTTGTTGCATCAGATTTCCGTCAGCTAAGGACAAATGCAATTGCCACGTTGTGTTATTATCTTCACATGTGACAACTTCAACCATAGATGTGCCTTGTGTGCTCAAATGCTGCAATAATTGCGTAAGAGGAATACATGCTGTGAATACGTGAGTAACTCTTGCCTGCGTAATGCTCGGAATGGAAGCGTTCAATGCAATTTCCGCCGGCGAAAGAAACAGGACTTTGACCTGTATAGACGGTGTGAGCCGACAAATATCATCACCCTTTTTGGATAAAACAGTCGTCTGCGGTTTGAGTACAGTCACTGCACCTTGTGTCTCAGATACACAGAACGACTGTGAATCAGCAGGAAGCAAACAACTGACACACATAATCTGTTCTGCTGCCAGTTTCACAGTATAATTGCCCGTTGATGCAGCAGGTGCTGTGATATCGTCATTCGATACGAATTGCTGTGCAAACATTCCAATGTGTACACGAGAGCTTTGTACATGAGAGCTTTGTACACCAGAGCCTATTTTAGTTACTGTTTCAGCGACAGCTTGTACTTTGCAAATATCCACAACCATTGCGGGCAAGCTAATTGCTTTCACATTGGCACTGATTTGTGCCATACGAGCTCTTATCGTAAATACACAATTGACTTGTTTGTGCGTGATATGTCTTTAACAAATCGAAACAATAACACACACAGGGGATCAAACTAAAACAGAGTGTACAACGACACAAAATATTACAATATATTACAATATATAAAAATATATAAAAAAAAAATATAAAACCACGTATAAACCCTACACCTCCCAGAGACCAAATCGAGTGCAATACTCCGTGAAATATAGATTGCTCGTCTCCTGATTGTAAGTGTTTTTTTGAAGTTCACACAAAATCGTGGTCGCGTGGTAGTTCAGAACTATTATACCCAACACGATTATCCATGCCGTGTGCTTGTACTTCTGCACCAGTGATTTGTAAAAGTAGTGCGCAGTATCATAGTACGTTGACCTGTACACAAGTCCTGTGAATTCCAATGACAAATCGCCGAATGTGAGAACCACAAACCCAAAAATGGCAAAAATAAACTGCTGTTGTGAACCAAAAAGGTGTTTGGAAGTGATCCTACCAGGACCTGGAGTTTCAGAGTTAATATCTCGCTGAGAGTCAAGACCAGCCAAATAGAAAAACAAAAAGATCATAGCAGCAATCAGCAACACAATTAGCACACGGTTGTATACCAATCCTCGCATGTTTGTGTTGTGTGCTGTGCTTGAAGGCTCAGTGTTATCCTCAGTGTTATGCCCTTTCGCTGACGCTATGCCCTGCGCTTGTAGATGCATCATTCGCAAGACGTTGCTGATGTGAGTTACAAGCCCAATTGTTGTGAACAGAACAATCACAGCAACTATAACACTGTAATCAGCAGCTCCACGTTGCAGTGTGATTCCGACTGCAGTTACGGTGAGACCAATAATGATTGGCAGATCCAAGGATATTTGCGCAGTGTACATGTTCTCCAGAATTGGCGATTTTCTTGTGGCAGTTGCTCCTTGCTCCCCTTCTGTCTCCACTGCTAGCATCCCTGGTGTCTGCCATGCGCCTTCATTGTTAACAGCAAAATATATTTGGTCTTCTGTTGTAGTGGATGTACTAGATGATACTTTCCAAGATTCGAAAAAGTGCATTACAAGTTTCTTTATGATGCTGAAACCGGCTAAAACGCACATCACAGCAAATAGAATCCACCATATAACAATTACCCCAGTCAAAACAAAAACGTTCTGCAAGTGATCAATAGCATTGCCATCTTCGACTTCCCCAGGCTGACCTGCGGAAAGATGTCCTAGAGCAAAAAACATTGCGACAAGCGGAACAACAATGTTAACGAGAGTCACAAATGCTTCAAATATAACAAAATATTGATTGTTCTTCTCCTTGGAAGATCCGCTTGTAGTTGGGAATAAATCGATGAGATGTCTGTTGACACAAGTCCCCCAAGCAAATAGAAGAGTACTTGCAATGAGCAAAAGTATTTCTCCCGTAACAATCCAGTACACTTGGTTAGTGACCCCTACAATTGAAGTTGTCATATGTGGAACTCCAGAAAAGATACATGTCTTAAATGCATCATCATACTTGGCCAAGTACTTTTTTTTCGCAAAATCATTCCCCGAATCCAGTGCACGCAACTTGTTGTATGCGTACATCTTTGCTGGCCACTGTTTCATGACAGACAGGGCCTCTTTCAGTGTGGCCTGTTTGAAAGTGTGTTCTTGGGTCACGAGTGTATTACATTTGTCATACTTGCAATAATACTTGACAAAAGTCATAAAAGGTTTCAACTGTAGAATGTTCGTCAGCGATGGATTAGCTACAGAGTTAGTGAACAATGTCGAGTTTTCCACATTCTTCACTTCTGGAATAGTCTCGAATGCTGTAATCTCTTTGATGATTACCTGATCAAGGTCAGTATTGGTAGCATTTGCATAGCTTTCCAGATTCTTCAAAGAACACGAAGTATGCTGGCTCTTTTTGCATTCTTTCGTTTCAGTATCTCCTCCACCAGGCAGATCAAAAGGAGTAGCAAAGTCTCGCAAGCAACTGCACGTTGATCTGTCGTGATTTTCATATGTAACACCTTGGTAATTGTCCAACGCCTGCAACATGAAATTCATCAAAAACTTGGATTGGGAATCTTTATCAGGTTTCATAAAATTTTGTGCAAGAAGATCTTGCAGGGACATTTCAGGATTAGTATTCTTGTCCCAACGATCTCCGTAGCATCCCATGAGAGTCATAACAGTGTGAATGGGACTGACATAATATTTGCCCAATGCCTCGACTCCTCCGTCCCCTACCACATGGTCTTGTATATATTTGTATACTTCCTGTTTTTTTTGATGTTTCTGCAAGTCCATTGTTTTAACAAAGGTGTTGTTTTCAGGTAACATGTACTTTGCAAATGGAGTTCTGTGTGTTATGTAAGTGTTTGTATAAACTGTATTGTTAATGTGATTATAAGCGAGCGATCTGTCCTTGCCCTGCACATGTCGCAGCATTGGGTGGTACGAAATGCTCACGCTCAATGTTACAATGATAGTGGTGTATGCTGCTAACGAAAACGTGTCCATAAGTATTTGTCCGCAATGCGTTGCGCTCTGCGATGGTTTCTCTTCATCCTTGTCAGACATATTAAGAAATATCTTTAATATGATGTACATGAAAAATGCATGGCAAGGGCACGTGAAGTAAGGAGGAAACTTTGAAAAAAATAGCAAATAGTTCGAACGAACCATGACAGGATTTGGGATGAAACATGCCTCACACTGTGGATACTCGGTGTACCCAAATGCTACAAGATTGTAACACGTTTGGCAAAGCTCTATATGAGTACGTCTCAACATCAGCAAACAAGTCATCAGAAATTCAGACTGAACCCGGTGTAAATGCTCTTTTACTGCTTATCGAATTTGTTTTTGATATGCTGCATGATTGCGGAATGTCAGTTCTATATAGAGTGTATATAAAGGTTCGAGACAGAAGAGACTTTGAATTTGAGATTTTCAAAGAATGGGATGAGTGCGTCCTGAGTCGTATACCGTCTAAGCAATGTCTTGTCATAGACATTGATACGAAAGTACATGAGAAGTATACCAAGTGGGTACATTGTTTGTGGCTGATCACTCATATACAACAAGTTGAAAACGAGCGCTGTGCAAGAATGTCATGTGCACGTTGTGTATTATCGGAAGAACATGTGGAGCTGTACAGAACATCTTTTGTTTTCGTGTTGCAGGAACTCGAAAAACTTTACACTCATATAGCACATATAACATAAAGTGTTCTGTCATTCCTATGATACCGCGAGATTTTGAAAGTATTGGTGCTCTACGATTTCTGTCATAAATGTAAAAAAAACAATGGAGACATAAAGTATTTGTTGAAGCTTGCATAGAACAAAGTGAACATGACGATCAATTCCGACTTTTTCAAAATAATAAAGGAGGGCTGTCCAAATGCATTCAGTGAGCATTTACCTTTTAAGCCTGATATTGTTTTCATAGATGGCCAGGTCAAGTTGATGAAAGCAGCACAGGTTGACAGCTGGGGTCTTTTTTTCGAAATACAATTTTTCAAAACTGTGGAAAAATGCTTCGCTCTAGGTGCCAGTACTGTTGTGTTGGCATTTGACGATTACACACATGTTCCTGCATCAAAGAACATGACACAAGTGAAGAGATCAAAACAAAAGATTGTTTTGGAATTTGCCCAAACATCAACTTTACCGGTGAACATGCCAGAGGATTGGCCGGGAGCAATGGCAAACCGTACATTCAAGGTCAAAGTTATTAGCAAGATATTGCAAGCAGTAGCTGTGTGGTTCAAAAACAAGTTAGCATCAGATGTTGCATACAGAGAACGCAATCTGGTGCTTGACTACGCAGGAGTGCCGCAGCTCATTCAACTGGAACAAGCTGAAAAAGTTCACCCTATAAAACACTTCATAAACGAGCACGATTGGCTTCCAAAAAACAATAGGGTAGGTCGTGGTGAGTGTGACATCAAAGCTTTCGTATGGATGCATGTGTCTAAATTATTATGCATAGTCTCAACAGACGGAGACTATCTTCCACTTGCTCTGTTACAGACGAATGAAAACGGAGAATGTGCTTATGTGCGCGACAGAAGAGTGGTGCTGTACCGAATGACAACACAAATACCATTGGCAACTCCTGCTAAGCGCAAGATATCAAGCAGCAATGAATCGGCGCAAATTGCGAAGAGGACACCCCGCAAATATGAATATGTAGACATAGCCAGCATAGAATCCTGGTTAAGGACAGTCTTTCCTAGCAAGGTAACTGATCCTGTGCGCCAGTTTTGTGCTCTGGTTGCACTATGTGGCTGTGACTTTGTGCGCAATTTGCCGAGGCTTGGGCCGCGCACATTGTGGAAGCTCCGGCACATCCTGCTACACATAGATCTACGGGAAGTATCTCAAATAATGAGCGCTCTGAGCATAGCATATTCGGACTTGTATATCATGAAAAACACAATGCCAGCAGGTATTAGCAATAGTGCGGAGTGGTTCAAGAATACTTCTGAGCAGGAAATGTTTGCCATTTTCGATCAAGTGGCAGCTCGAATTCAGCGCAGCTCCAACATTTCTCCACGCATCAAGCAGCAGTTGTGGCAAGCAGATACAGCTATGGCGCATGCACGCAACACAGTATGGACAATGCACTACTGGATGCTTTTGGACAACTGTCCAGACCCACATGCGACTGAATTGGGAGACTTTGGTTATGTGCGAGACGAGAGAGGCCGAACACACTTTGCTTACCAAAAAACATCTGAAGCCTGAGGCTGACGATTGGCATGCGTGTAAGTATAAACGGTGCCAGTATAAACGGCATCCATGAGCATGTATACTCTTCAAACTGGTGTCGGACAAATTCGTGCTGTTGCCTGTGACCCGGATGAGAAGGACAAACTCATTATTTGTTTAAGTGAGGCAAATAAAAAGTTAACAAACCAATTAAACACGTGCCAATCTGAATTGTTCAAGTGCCGACAAGGTGCATCAAACGTCGATGCTGTGACAGCCATAGAAAATGCAACTCAGAAAGAGGTCGCCGCGCTCAAGGCCGAGATTGAGAAATTAAAGGGCGATGCTCAGGCAGCAGCAGTTGAAGCAGTGCAACAAGACAAGAATTTGCGAACATTACACCACAACAATACGGAAGCTTGGAAAGGAGATGCATCAACTTTGCGTGCAGACATTGATAAGCTCACGAAGGCAAATGCGGAGGTTCGGGCAAAGCTAAATGAAGCCCTGATCAACAAAAAAAATACTTCAAGTCTTGTACATGAACTGGCGGAGCTTTGTAATGACTTTGAACATGATGCTGTACAATATACGAAAAATCTGGCCGAGTACAAGGAGAAGGAGGCGAGGGCGGTGGAGGAGATCAAGGAGTGGAGCGAAAAGCATATGTTGGCCTCTGCCGACATCTCGTCCAAGGATGAGGGGATCAAGAGGCTTGAGGAGCACATCGAGTCGCTGCAAGCCCAGATCGCTCAGTACCAGGAGAAGGAGGCGAGGGCGGTGGAGGAGATCGACGAGTGGAGCAAAAAGCATGTGTTGGCCTCGGCCGACATCTTGTCCAAGGATGAGGGGATCAAGAGGCTCGAGGAGGACATCGAGTTGCTGGAAGCCCAGATCGCTGATTACAAGAAGAAGGAGGCGAGGGCGGACACGGACATGCAGCGCCTCCAGGTCGAAAACAAGAACCGTGTCGATGCGCTCGTCGAGGAGAACAATGTGTTAGAGAAGCTCGTTGCAGCGATAAAGGATGAACTCTCGCGCAAGGCAGAGCGCGTTGAGCAGCTGAATGGCGAGCTCGAGGCCACCACCTCCAACATGAGCGGCGATCACAAGAAGCAGGTGGAGGGGTTGCAGCATATTATTGAAGAGAGCAACAGAAAGCACCAGCAAGAGGTGGAAGAGGTGAAGGCGCAGACCATGAAGGAGAAGAACGAGTTACAGCAGCAGCTCAATGAGACGAAGGAGTTCATGGATGACACTAACAATAAAATTCGACAGAGGAACGGGATGCACCAGGCGGAGGTGGAGCAGTTGCAGCTGCTGATTCAACACAACAATGAGGTAATTGCACAAGAGAAGAAAGTAAACCTTGACCTTGAAGCAAATATTCAGAAGATAAGAGATAAAACTACACAGGATTTCGATGAGCACAACAAACAAGTACAACAACTAGAAACAAGCAATCAGACACTCCAGGAAAACAATAAAAAACTAGAACTCGTCAACAAGCTTGAAAGAGAAAAACTTTTGAGACTTACTGCGAAATTGGAAGGACACGCTCAACAAATTGAACAATTTAAAACCTTGCAGAAGACTTTGATTTCCGCGGATTCAAAATTAAAAACAGAAATCAAAACATTAACCACAAAAAACAAAAAATTGGAGGAGGCTGAGCAGGATCGTATAAAAAAGGAGAGAATTGATGCGGCTGAGCAAAAACACGTTTCCCGTGTGAAACCGCATCCCAGTGAGTCAAAGGAGAACGAAATAGTACAAAATGTACCCAAGGTACCTTTGAAACCAATTGTACCTTTGAAACCAATTACACCAAGTTTGAAACCAATGAAGCCAATCAAGAAAAAGGACAATAAAAAAGAGGAAGATAAGGCAGTACCATTGGGACGACAGGAAGTTGACTCCCCAGATGAAAACAACTCATCGGATTCTGATGACTCGGCTCACAGCGTTGTAAGCGTTGTACCAAGTCTTTCAGCCTCCGATGAAGATTTGCGGGGTGAGGATGAGCACCGCCGCGCTCATGGAGCAGATGTACCGGCACCTCATGGAGGGCTGCACGCCTCTTCACAACATCCCGCACACGAATTGTCATGGACTCCAAACTCTCCAAGAGTCGGCGAAACTGGACTCCCTGATGAAGTATGGGCTGCTTTGAAAAGAGATAATGCAAGATTCAAAGGCCGTGTCTCGCTGAATTTTAACCCCTACATGCTTTCCCCCCATGTTTGTTTTGAGGCGTAAAGTATTATTAAACAGATTTAATTTGCATGTTGTTGATTGCTGCTGGGACTACACAAGCGCTGTTGCTTTCCGAAATGCTGCTACGCCGTGTTTTGTTGCTGGTATTTCCTTCGAAACGAAATCCATTGCAACGCTTTGCGGACACAAGTGCTTTATCCTCATTTGCTTGCTTGTGCTTGAACGCAATCACGGTGCCTTTGCAGGCGGTAGCTAGCATTATGAACACAATCGGGCGGTTTTGGGTTTTAATGGCGTTCGCCTGTGTGTTTTTTAGCGCTTTGATGACACTGTCCAGCAGTTCAGTGTATGCATACACTGTTCTAGCACGTATGTACAATATAGGTGTTGTGCCTTTTGTCATGGCTGGCCAGTGGCTTTTTGTTCTGCTTGACTTTGTACATAGAGCCATTGTACCTTTGTGGAACGGACTATCGTTTTTTTTGAAACAGGTTTTGTTCCAGATTGTTCTCCCTTTCTCCTTCAAGAACATTGAAATTCTTCCTGAAATTCTGCAAGCTTTGACGCTGACGTTTCTGAGCATTGGTACAAGTGTAGCCACATTTTTGCAAAATATCATGGAGTGTACACTTGCGTTCGAACCTGTGTCTCGTGTGTGTGGCGACGGAGCCTTTGCTGGAATGTCTACAAAAGTTGACTGCTCTTCGGTTTTTACTCCGATGTATACACAGTGTTTCGCGGGCCCGAATTACTTATCACTTGATCTGCTGACACCTGGCTTGTTTGCACGACAGGCAGCTCTTGCTCTGCGTCGTGTCATAACAACGCACTGTAGTGTAGCAGCTGTGGTGTTGAATCTTTTGCTGTTTCCGTTTGCTGAGCTGCACCTATACGCAGCTGTGCATGGAGCTGTAAATGCTTTCATCTTCGGAGTTATAGGATTGCCTATAACCACCGTGCGAAGATGCCAGGCTGTGAGCAGGAGAGATTTAGGTGTTGCAGGACTGGATACCGATAATTTGAGCACAGTGCAACGGATAATTGCGTGCTCTCCTGACTGGCAGCCTCTTGTGTCAATGGTGACATCTGCGTTAGAGAGTTTTGGCGAACTCGTGAATAATTGGCTAAATGCTTGTTCTCTTTTAGTGCATGAGGGGTTGGGAACATTAGAAAACAATGAACAGCGATGCGAAGAGTCTGTGCGCATGAACAGCATAGTGCTTGATGCTGCACGGGCCATTGAAGGTTTGGAGAGTGTTGAAGCTTTAGAAAGACTGCAGGGTAGAAGTGGTTTACCAGACAGCGAAACTCTTCTTCGGGTGCGTGTTGTGGGGGTGACACCTAGACTGTTTGGCGTCACTGATGGCCATGCTGTTCTGTATCGTGGCGCACACGATGGGTATGTCTGGGCATATGGTGCGTGGCCTTTTTCTGTGGACGTGCGTCTTGGTCTTGCTGCTGTGTCGTATAGTGGCAGCGCTGCAGAGACTGATGCTACTGGAGATGCGCGCACAGGACTCCTTGGATGTTTGTGTATTGATTCTGAGAAGAAGGGCTTTGAGCTTTTGTGTGCAACGGCGCCATATTTGCAGCACATTGACAATGATGCGAGTGATGAAGGAGAAGATTCTGCTAAGTTCTCAACAGACACGACACACTCAATCTCTTTTCCCGAGCTTAGCCTTTTGGGAATGACTTGCAAGAACACAGCTGTGCGAGTCTTGCCTCTTCGGTGGCCGAGAAAAAGAATCGCGAGAACATCCAGTTCGAGCTACGAAAGATATTCGTATGGAGACGTAGGAAAGAACATACAAGGGGACCGAGATGCCATTGACAGTATTCATGTGCTCGCGAGCAAGCTACTGTCAACACCTGCTGGTGCTGTAGAGGCAGCTATTTTCGTGCAGCCTCTATGTGGCCAAAGCAGTATAGCGTGCGCACTTGCAGCAGACAACTGCTTTCCATGGTGTATGGGGGTAGTAAAGGGAGGGCCACGCACACAAAACGTCAGCATGTTTAACACAGCTCGCTGGGAAAGTTACGTATTGCTTCCAGACGTTGACTGTGGCGTGCTACGACAGAATTCTGCAAGAGCTGAGGGGGACTGCGGACAAGAGGAGGAAAGTAGCATCGTAGACATGAATACACGTGTTGGAATAGTACACACTAACTGCAAGGCAGAGAGAATGTGCACGCCCTCGCCTGTTCCTGCTGTGGTCTCCAGTCTAATATCTTTGTCTTCATTGCAAACGTCGAATAACAGTGAGCTGGCATTGGTAAAAGAGCATAAGCGCAACAAATGGCTTGGGGTACGTATGGAGCAGCAGCCTTTTGTAGTTGCAGGCGACGTGCTATTGAGTGTCGAAGCAGAAAAGAAAGTAGTGATTGTAACAAGGCTTTACGATGTTGGTCATGGGTCATTCCAACTGTTGAACGAGCGGCTGACGCTTTCAAGCAATGCACATTCAATTGAAATAGCTGAATGTGAAACGCTGGGTGATAAACAATGTGTGGAGACGGCAATGTCTGAGGGGAAGCTTGTGTTGCCAGTTGCATTTTACACCATGGAGAACGGACGCTTACCTCAAGAACATGCAGACGGAGGAGAAGTACCTGGTCTCCTGCCTGCTGCTGCTTCGCGATGGGCAGTGCACTGGGCGGCGAACCCGGTACTAGAGGTCTACGCAGCAATATTTGACTTTTGCAGGGGTCAAGCAAGCTTTAATTTCAACGTGCACTCCAGTTTCGGGTCTGCGCTTGTGTGGACAGTGCATACTATGCGAAGTGTTGATTTAGAGGGTGCAGGCTCACCATCAACAGAAGACATTAAAAGCCGTGTGTCGTACATGCGAGTTCCGCAGTTTTTTGGGGATTTTTTTGAAAGTGGGGAAACCTCTTCAGAGGCTTCAAAATATTGTGATGTTATTTGGGGGCTCAAGATTGTTGGAGTCGAGTATCTCAATGCCCAAAATGTTCTCATCACGGTGCTGGCAGCACGGCCTCGAGACTACAATCCTTACACGGGAGAAGTGTTTGGTCCACGCATTTATCGTTATTACTATTTGAACCCCGAGCGGCATGATTGCGTTGTGGACAGAGAAACAGCAGATTTATCAAGTAAAAGCATCTTTTCATGCTGGAAGTCGCAAGAAGACGGAATGTGGAGTGGAGATTCGATGCTTCATAGTGGAAGTTCGGGAAACAAAGAGTCTATGGACAGCAACAACGTTCCGTGTGCTGAAGCACGTGTTGTGCCTGCGTTGGGTTCTGCTATAATCATGCCAATTGTTGCCTTGGTGCGGGTTTTGGAAACAGCCCTTGATTCTGTTGTGACGCTTATTGCTGTTTTCGTAGCTAATCCACAGAACCCATCTTTGGCACTCAGAGATTTAGCAAGTATTCCTCTGCACAAGGCATCTTTCCACTCTATGGTGGACAGTGGTGGTACGCGTTTGTTAAACGTCGAGGAAATCATTTCTGCCGTGACGTGGTGCACACGCTTCAGCGCACACCTGTTAATACATGCTTTTGACGCAATATCAACGATCGTTGCTAATCTTTTCGAGAACAAACACGTAAACAAAAACATAGGGGGCTTGCGGACAATGGTTGTTGGGTTTGCCAAAATAAAGGAAGGTGGTGCGGCTGCTGTGCCACAGTTTCACCAAATCGAAAAGATGTTTGAACAACCAATAGTTTTCTCGTCGATGCATGCTTCAACGGCTGTGTTGCGGATGGCAGATGGTATACAAGGAAGTAAAAGATTACCAATGGTTGTGACAGCTTTCATGCGCATACAGACTGGTATGGTTGGGTCTTTAGCTCTGGTGCTGCGTTTGGGGAGGATATTAATAGTGCGCCTACTGCAAGCAGGAGCTGGTTCAGCTGCTGCTGTGGGATCATCTGCTTTTCTGGAGTCAACGTCTGTTGTACGCAATGATTTCCTCAACACAATGCGCTTTCAATGTTATGGGTTAGCACAAGTAGTAGGCGCAACACAAGCATGGGGACACGCTCTACAACATGCCTGTTTGCTATTTCCTGATACACTGGAAGGGGTATTGACAGTTATAACGGTGCTTACGTTAGAATACCCTACTGTTGCGTGCGCGTGTAAGCTAGGGGATGGTGATGTGGTTGGAGATGGTGCTCTCGACACACTCACGAGTATCTGCCTTCTTCGTCCTTTGCCTATAGAGGAGACACAATGGCTGAGTGCCCTAGTACATGCACAAAACGACAGGCGTGAGCTATGCTTTGTGACTATGGACAGAGCTAATGTCTTGTTAGAAACAGCTTTTGACAAATCTTACCGGCGCATGTATTTGATGACACAGTACGCAGCGGGTGTTGCTGATGGCGTTTTGGCACTGATTACCGCGGACAATTCAGCATGTGATGCGTTTGATGTTTCTCCATATGTTATGAGCATTATTCCAGAGCCTGTAGATTACTTCAGTTCCTGTGTAGACACACAAGATTGTAAAATCCGCTGCTTTGAAGAGTACACAGCATTCGAGGATGCCAAGCGCAAGGTTCTTGACGCTGGAATTGATGTTGGGTTCAAAACCGAAATCGCCGTAATTATGGAGAGCATGTTGTTCAGTTCGGATGATATTGAAGCAGGCAGGCATAAGCCTCCATTCTTGATGCAGGAATTAATAGAACTTCCTACCGCTTCTTGTGTCACCGTGTGTGCGGGCAAAGTGTCAAGGTGCATAGCTGTAGCAGGTCTTGTAACACAGACAACGGGAGAACTAGCTATGGAACTAGCTATAGCGTACTACTGTGTGCCAATAGATGTAACGCAGTACGCTTTCCAGTGGCCCGGAATGGAAGTGACAAAACCTAGCAGCTCACAGGGCTTCCCTGCTCTTCCAGGGACACTCGTTTCTCTGCATTTTGCAACAACTTGGGGGGCAGAAATCGGAATTCGCGATACCTTGGTGGCTGTGGTTCATGAGCATGACGAGGGGACACAGCGTTCACAGACAGAAATGCTGGAACAAGTAACAAAGGTATTTTTGTATTCGTCGTACAAAGCAGTGCCTTTGCTAATTTTGCGCACATCAATCTATACAGAACGGCAGCTCGCTACAGATGTACAGTTGCCCGTTTCTGCTGGTTTTCTACACAAAATAGAGCATGTACAGCTTGATTCAGCGGAGAGAAGAGACGGAATAATAGTTGTTCAGGTGCGTGGTTTAACAATGCAGAAAAAAAGAATTCTAACCTCTGATGAATTCATGTGGAATATACCGGAAAAAGCATGTGTACGTTGTTCTGTATGGTTTGCGGAAGATGAAAGCGTGCAGATTAAATGTGATCAATTGTGTGTGAACCATGATCAGTCTCATGGCTTAGAGGAGGACAAAGATGAATCGAACTTTGTCATTGACAACATGCGAATATGTCTCAAGCAGAGAAGCGACACAACAAATTCTCAATTTTGCACTGAAAGCATGTGGTTGCCGCGCTCACTTGCAGCAACAGCCCTTGGAGGCTTAAATTACGGCAAATTGAAGCTTCAAGTGTTGGATAACGGAGCTTTTCACACGAAAGATTTCAGCATCCCAGCAAGTGTAGTGGCAATGCTACGTGTTGACATGACGCAAAAGTCTTACAAGGACATGCAAAATCAAATACAGATGAAAGTAATGCTGATGTCAAGGGTGCTCTACTTGTCTGATGAGGATATGTCGAGTATTCGTGTACTTGTGCAGCAGAGCGTCGATAATGATGATCTTGGCTTTGCCCTGGAAAGTGTTTTCTTGGAAGTTATGTGCGCCAACGCGCGAGATGTACATGGGGGGTGGATGCACATTTTCCTGCTCAGTATTGATAACAAAGAAGCAAAGGGATCCTTGCGCAGCAGTTTGCGAGCGCAGACATCAGCTCCTATTAGTATGGCATGTACTGTGCACACCTGTGGTGCGTGTGCGCACTCAGCAGCTGGACATGACACTGATGCTGAACTTAGACAACTCGAAAACTCATGCTATGCGGCAAAGCAGTGCGGTGTTGAGCGCTGTGCTGGAACGCTGGTGAACATGCGCAAGCCGCTGTGCAACTTAGGGAAGGTTCTTACCTCTGAACTACATTCCGTGCGTGTTCTTCTGCAAGCACTGTGGAAACTCATAACAGGAAAAATATCGTCCATAGTTGAACTGACACACGCGCGTCGAGAGCACTTTGAGATTTTGTGGCCACACACGGCCATGCGACAAACAACTTGCACAGCTAAGGATACCATTGTTAGCATGGCTGCTACGATAACATCTGTGCTAGGCGCCGTGTCACACCTCATGTTAGACGTGTCTGTAGCCAATAGCCATTCATCGGCAAACATTGATGCTCGCGCTCACGCTCGCTTTATCATGGTGCTGGCAGCAACGACCAATATGCTGTCTTCCGTGTTGCTTTTTCCCGTCTATAGCATGATTGTATTGCAAAAGTTTGTTGCTTGCACATCCACTGATGTAAGTTCCATTATCATCCGCCTTGTTGATGCAGCTGGGAACAAGCAGCAGCCACAACTTTCGATCAAGTTTAAAGACAATATGAATGAAGCGACAGAGAAAGCAGGGGTAGCTACATGCTTGACAGAGGATGTCCGACAATCTTTAGAAGATGCTGGAGCGCGGCTTTACAATGTCCGAGGTGGGAAGCAAAAACCTCGAGAGGAAAACAAAATCGTACGCATTGTAAGCGATGCCATTTCGAATACAATTGACACGGTTCTTGCAGCACAAGTGCAGTACATTTACCATGTTTATGATATCTGGATCGCTTGGGCACGTGGAGTTCTCAAGGGAATTATTGACATGGCACAGACTATTGACTGGGAGCGTTGCAAGCTTCCTGTTATAGACACAGGAATGTTGAGTCTTGGAGGCTGTCCATGTAACGATATTCCATACTCCATACAGCCAGCACAGAAAAAAGCAACATGGACACAATCGGGATTCTGGTGCTCTGGTTTAATGATGTTGAACGAAGGTGATGGCAGTGACAGGATTATTTGGAACCCATTTTCACTTGAAGAATTGCTACTTTTGCCTGGAGCAAAGGACACGATCAAAAAGAACACTCAAAACAGTATCGTCACTCGCATCAATGCTGAAATGCCACATGAAACAGATTTCGACAAGTACATTGTCTGTATGCGAGAACAAAATAGCAAGTGTGAGTATTTCAAACCACAGCACCCACGGCTTACGCAACAAGGTGTTGAGGTGATGCAAGTGGTAAGCAGGTGTCGTGAGAACTATAAGCAAGCACGGTGGGACGAAGCGTCTGTTATGTATTCTCTTTTCTCAGAAGAAGAATGGGCCAATGCTCATTCCATTGTCATTTCTGAAAGCGCACGACTTGACGATTCTTATGCTGCTTTACGAAAGCGCATAGTAGAAATGATCGAACGAGAGAAAAGGTTCTGGACAGCTGATCAAAAAGGATTTGTACTGCCAGCATGGAGTTGTTTGGACGACGCCCTACGTGCTGGTCTACTACGACATGATTGTCACAGGGGCCTGGTAACGTTTGAATATGTTAACGCTTTGTCTAAAACTCCTACACACACGGATGCTTGTCGCGTAGTAGCATCATCTTCGTCACAGCAATTTCCTCGTATGCTATGGTCTGGTAGCAGCAAGAACCATGTTCCCATTGCACGATTGCACCCAGTGCGAAAGACAGAGCAGCAGCGAAAAAATGACGCGTATAACGCTATTAAAAAGATGATCGCCACAGAAATCAAGCCTATGTTTCAACAGTTGCTGCAAGAGGATTTCGGTGAGGAGCTCAAGAGACACATAAATGTTGACTCGTTCAGTACGGAAGGCGATGTAATTCATCAGCTTGTTGATTGTGTTGTGTTGGGTCCCTTCAGTGCAGCCGAGCTCAACTCAAACGTTCATCTTCCAAATACGCATACTCTTGAAGTCCCAAAGTATCACAGAGGCAGCCCTCTGTCACGCGAATTCGAATCCTGGGGAGTAACAGGAGGATCTGATGTGCGCAAAAAACTCATCTCCCAAGTATTGGCGCACGTGGATGAACATGCACAGACGATTTTGGTGCAACGTGTGGAAAAGCACATATTGTTTTTAGCGAATATCATGTTAGAAGAGCAAAACTTCTTGTGCTTGTGCGCTGGTGGAAAAAACCCATCGATTGATTGCTGTATTTACCCCAATCGACAAGACATTGCTTTCAAATTAGCTTCTGAACAGGAACAGACGTGGGATATGAGCAACAACATGATTTCAGACACGTTTACACACGTTTCAGAAGCTGGTATTTTAGAAACTTTATGGATAAACCAAATAGGCGATGCTGTGCCACTTACATCAGAGCAGATCTCTCAAATTACAACAGCTCATTTGTTCAGTACATCCAAGAACATTCCTGTACACACTTATGACATAGATAACAGTATAACACTGCTCAACAACGTTTCGCTGTGGGAGTGGTGTACGGGAAGAATAACAGGTTTGTATGCTACAATGCCATTGACAAGTGCAAATGTCAACGAAAATGAGGGTCGGGCAGCCGATGCTAGTATACCACATGTTTCCTCTTCAGACTATGAGTACAACCCTGATATTGATACCGACACCGCCCCTGCGCGCGACCACGACGAGGCGCGACAGCATAGTATGGAGCTTTTGGTGGACAAGCTCGTAAGGCGTGCTCACGAATTTGCTCCTCACTTTTGGACACATGCTCATAGATACGTAGCTTCCGACAGTGTTTGGTGCGAGAAATTTTCATCATCAACTGCGGAAGATGAAGAAGATGTTGATGAAGAAGATGTTGATGAAGAAGATGTTGATCAAGATGAAGATGTCAAACAATATACCACTTCACCCGCGTCGCTGCATAATCAAAATTTGCAGCAAGTGAATGTTTCAGCTCCAGATATCAGCAATGTCATGTTCGCGGCAGATGTGCTACATCATTGTCCTTGTGGTTGGGGTGTCTCAGGCCTATGTATTCTTCCAGAAGAAGTGTGCGAACAAGGAAGGGTTGCGTGGCGCAGCCCAGAAAATTCAGAAGATTTGTTCCTGGTCAATGGTATTTCCAAAATCACAGCATGGGAGACGCTGTGCGCTGTTCCATTCAAGGCCGCGGCAGATATAGTAAATTTGCTGCAAATGCTCCAAAATCTGCCTTCCACAGCTCTCAGAAGCTGTAGTGCGCGAGAAGTATCAGTCGTGTGGGGGCTGTTAGCACTAGAAGAACATACAGCATGGTATTCTGGTGAAAATGGAAATTGGTCCGTCAATGCTCAGCATTTAGCAACAACGGGGCCAGGAGGTCTTCGTATTGGTATGCTCTCTAAGAAAGCACCTGCGATGCAAGAGTACATGCGAAACTTTCCATTAGGAGAAACAGTTGACGGGATTGTGAATATGCGCTACAAACATACAATAGCTCAGCCTGTGTGCAACAGCACATTGCAGAAACTTTTGCGAGAAGAACTTGACCAGTATTTCGTCAACACTCTTATTCCTATGGCACATTCGGTGCAGATTGTACCTGCTGTAGAGTACTGCCAGCGCTGGGTTATCGAGTACGCTATGTTAAAAGTACTCGAGCATGCTATGCAACAGAGAGAAGAAAGAGGAGAAGAAGAAAAAACTCATCGTATGCAAGTTCTTGTCGCTCATCAACAGGCACTAGCAGAAGAGTGGAGAGACAAGTGTTCTGTACAGATGTTAGACATCGGTATCTGCTCTCTGCGTGGTGTGTATGACATTATTCCTCCGACAGCCACAACAGCTCCAGACCACTGTCCTTTTGCAAGACAGTCTGTTACAGGCTGTGCTCTTTATTATTACACCAGTTCATGTCTGTTATTCTGTGACGGGGTTTTCTTTGATCCTTGCTTGTGTGAAAGTAATCTGGACAAAGCACATTGTGACGCATCTCCGTTTATAATATGGCAGTGCTCTGCTGGAAGAGTGATTGACGGACGTTCTGTGATTGTAGGACAGGAAGACCTCCTTACAAACAGCTTACAATGGCCTCTTTCCGTTCCATTGGGTGAGATCACAAACAATATACAATGGGAGAACGTGCGAGCGGAGCTAGAGGTACAACATAGCTTGAGAAAATTTGACAAGATTGATCTAGATCTAGTATTCGCGCGTGCTAAAGATGGGCTTCTTACACGCGAAGACAAAGAGTCTGTGCCATTTGGATATTGCGACGACCTGTTAGATTACTGGCCGGATGTTCAACACCCGGTCGGTTACCACCCAACAACATCTTGTTCAGCAAGCGACACCAACACAAGAGGATTTTCTGCTTGGATGTCGCGCACAAATGATGGCACACATGTCATAGATCCTCTGCGAATGCACAATATGTCGGAATATTCTCAAGTGTTTGGTACAGCACATCTTGTGTGTGATGCCTTTGCATACGCAGCCCCAGGACATAAGCTCAATCCATTTTATATGCAAAGCAAGTGGAACCCAGAAGCACAAGCTGACACAGCAATTCCTGTACCCGCACCTCCTGTATCTCTTGATGAAATGTGGTTTCATGGAATTTCGTCAAAGCAGGAGACAGATACTACCTTTCGCGGAGAAGGACATCCAGCTGATGTGCTTCAGCAGCACACAGTAGGTATTGTTCGAGCTTGGGCTTCATGGGAAGACTCTCGTCACGAAGACAGGGAACGTGCGCAACAACTTTTGGACACAACCTGGCCGCACTGGGTGTACGCTCAAAACTATGCAGAATCCTCTGGAGTGTTTTTGTCAAGTGAGGGCACAAACCTGCCTCAAGGCTGTAGATATCCTAATTTGCACGTTTGCATTAGTGATGAAGACTGTGTAAGTACCTCGAAGATTCTCAAGTGCGTGAAAGGACAAGCACAAACAGGTGTTTGTATTGAACACAATACTTGTTATGAACATTCTCACTGTGCTCAAGGCTTGTTATGTAGTGGAGAGGGATACTGTTCTGAGCCCATGATCAGTATAAATAATGAAGCGAATCTCGATGCCGATGTGCAGCTTTTCGCACATTCTGGCTGTGAAGGAAGAATGCACAAACTCAATTTATTCGAGAGTATTCCTGACTTCGCCGCTTCCAACGGTATGTGCAACTTTCGCAATTCGTTTCACTATAAGAATACAACGGCAGGAAAACCAGTGACGAACAATATTATTGAAGTGAAGGACAGCGTAGTACACCACACAGACAGAGCAGGAGCGGAAACACTGCAGGATCTGCAAATTTTGAAAACTCTTCCGCATCCTTGTGACAGAACATACTCGTACACGAACTATGATGTTTGCAACGGACCAGCAACAAGAAGAGACAGCACCGGAGGAGTAGATGTGCCAGCAAAGCAGCTGACGGTGACTCAAACATGGTTACAGAAAGATGGACATTGGCACGCTCGCTTTTGCGACATGCGTCCAAACTACCCATGGTCCTTCCTCAACCCATATAGTCCTGTCAGTGGCACCTTACACAGTGCTACATCAGATGTCCGCCGTTGCTCCGAATACAACTTGTGTCCTAGTGTCCATTTTCAGGTGAGTGGCAGAACCGTAGACACTAGACGTGTTCGCACATACGTACATGGCGTTGATGCTGAATACGGTGTGCAATCGGAATCAACACAGCCTATACGCGAATATTGTGGTCTTGATGCACAAAGATGTTTGGGTATGGGTTACTTATTGGGTATCGACTGTAACGAAATTCAAAAGGAGGAAAGCCAACTTTGTGTTGTAGATCGTCTTGTATTACCACTTGTGTCCATTGTGTTTGGTAATGCCGACAACAGACAGCTGCCTGACGAACTTGTGAAACTACAACATCATTGTGCTCGTGCCTTCACACTGTCTTTCAAGGGAAAACAACACTTGGATCTCTTCTTGGACGCTCACTATTACCTCACACGCCCGTATGAGTGGGACAATGATGCAACTCGCAGGAAAGTTTTTGAGTACGCAAACAGTCTTCTTTGGCTTGTGTTTGGTATGACAGAAGAGAAAGAGTCTGCTGGCAGAGTAAGCGACGGAAGAGGGGTTGAGACAGTAGAGCAGTATATAGAGCACTCCCACTGCGCTATTTACTTGGCACAGAAGCTGTTCGAGCAGCAGACACTCAACACCGATTCTGCTAGCATCTATGATAACAGCTGGGAAACATCAGACAACCCAAACGCCAAACAACTGATTCCAGGCGCTTCACTATACATATTTTCTGAAAGCGTACCGGTGTTTATTACTCTACGTTGGTTTATGCAATGTGTGGTGCTGGCGAAAAATAGTGCTGAGGGTGGGGTACAAGCACGTTTTCTAGCACAGCTTAACAAGGAACAACTAACAGAAGATTATGTCGAATGTGAAAACTACAAAGTAGGAAACAAAAATCTCAAAGTCAACGGCGCGTATGATGATAACACGACACTGCCTTTGAATAAATGGCTGCGAACTGCTCCGTTCTTATTCACGTCGTTAGATTCTACAGACGATCAAGACATTGGCTTGCACGCTATGCAAATTAACCAGGACGTCCTCGATACCATTTCGTATGCAATCGATCAGCTGCAGGTGTCGGAAATCCCAGACCTTTTCTGCGCTCATGCAGAGGCATGGAATAAAACTCTCTTGACTCAAGATAACATCAGATCTTTCAACATTCGTCGTTTTGGAATCAAGCAATACGACGACAGCACAAGAATAGTCGGTGGCCTGTCAACACAACTCAATCTTGCCGAGAACGTCAGTATTCACAAACAGGTTCTCGAATTCCTGACATCTGGCACTCAATACAAATGGGACGTTGAAAACCATCTTGTTACAGTAGAGACGCTTTTGGAACACAACGTAATTCGTCGAGTGCATGAAGATATAAATACATTGGTTTTACCTAAAGAGATTTACCCTGAGTACGAGTATGTGCAATTGAGCGAGGCACGCATAAGCTTTTTAGAACACAAACTGAAATATGTTATCAGTGAAGAAGAATACGTTACACAGACATCCCAGGAGTGTACGTGCGTTGGTGTCCACAACGAAAAGGATAACAGTAACGATTGCAGGAAGCTGAAGAAAGCAGAGTACAAAACATACCCAATGGATTGTCAAAACAACAAACTTTTTGAATGCACATTAACAATACACTCTTTGCTCAATGGTCGAGCCAACCACATCCCCCCCTTTCTGCGACAAGACGAGCTCCTCTATTTGGTTCTCCTCATTATGAAAAACGAAATACAAAATACAGTAAGCGGTGGATTTATGGCCCTCCACCGCTCGCGCGAGCCTAGCGATGTGCGTGTTGTTTCTCAGCTGTTCGCAGAAGAGCTGCCAAGTGGTGATTTTTTGAGTCTTGCACAGGCCCATCAATTTAACAGTTTCATACGCAATCGCAAGGCAATGAATTTCAAATGTTCTCCCAAGGCCTTGGATGTGAACCTGCTAACAAATACCAAACACACAGCGCTAAGGACGTGCCGAGAAGCGCTAAAACAAAGTGTTGGGTGGCAAATACCTGCGAAATCTGCTGGCGTCACTAGTACGCTCAACATAAGAGCTAATGCGCAATCTCTGTTGAATGGCTTTTTTCCTACTTTCCTCTTGAGAGACTCACAAAATGAGCACAAGACGTTTTTGGAAACACTTTTGGAAACACCATGGCATGCAGCACATTACGCACAGTTTGAGCGTGCTGTCTGCAATAATGACAACAATGATGTGTCAGTTATGGCACCCTTCTGGGCAGAATTGTTCGACGTTGCCACAAACGTTGCTGGTGAAGACAGCGCAAATGACCCTCCCATTGCGTGCGACATGAAGCACTCTGACGGAGATGCAGAACAAAGTACTTTGATGCTGTATTCAACATTGTGTGCGGCAAGCGAATCAACAACACTCTCCTGTGCTGAACATCCTGAGTATGCTGCGCACTTACGAGATACGCTTCCTGGGATTTGTGTTCAGAAGCATGGACAGCCCGTAGTGCGCTCGCGATTAGGATCTCTGAAAGACAAGTTGAATGGTATACCACTCCAGCCTTTATGCCAACAGAGGCCAACTATTCCAGAAACCTGTGATTTGAAACACGGCACTTTACACGGTCATCGAGGTCAAAGTGTCACAGATCTTGGAAGTCAACAGTCTGCTCCTGTTCTTCAGCAGGGGTTTTGGAAGAAAGAGAACTCTGTTTTCAGAGGCAGCAGAACAGTTAGTGATCATTTGCAAGCTCTTGCACTCTTGCCCAGTGATATTGGTGGTCATTGTCTTGACTTCAAAATTACTGCTACCGGCTGGCTTTATCTTGATCGAGCAGCACTCGATTGTCACGAAATAGGAGGCAACATCGCCGTCTGGTTACAAAACATAGAAAGTAATTGGGCGTGGGAACACGAGTTCGCGGAAAGACACTTGGATGTCACACCTCTGGATAATCCCGCCGAATCTGTTTCGTGGCAGTGTCCTTTGCACTGGCTCCAGCGTTTCCACGACGACAACAGCAGACATCAGGCGCGTGCGCCCTCGTGGTTAAGAAACAGGGCCAGGTTCAGACACATCACAGACAAGTATGAATACGCACACCCGACAGTGCGCAACACATACAAGTTACGAGATGTGCACGCAGCGCGCTGGCTGAGTGATGCAATGGCATGCGTCGCTGTGAATGAGAAAGATTGTCATGCTTCAGAGTACCTCACACACACACTGAACACACTGTTAGATGATTCAACCTGGCATGCTGTTAAGTATGTCCCTGCACACGCTCAAGAGTGCCCCCGAGTACTTGACTGGCCTAGCGATTGTGGATGGGCCACACAAGCATCTGGACCGGGCGAATGCCACGTTCGGCAATAATGTGGCTGCCCAGCGTTAGTGTTTCGATTCATTCAATAAATTCCAATAAAATTTCAATAAAAATTTATGGGCATACAAACACAAATTGATATTTAAGAAAGCTTTGAATCCGTTTCAAAATGAACAAGTGCTATGCGGCCTTGCTCGTATCGATCGTTTTGGTGATCGTCACCCATGTCAGCTTCCAGCTGTGCCATGAAGACAATTGCCCCTCCCTGGATCCAGCAAAGGAGGTCCCCCTCTGGGACAACATTTGGCATCAGCAGTCCGTCCCCAGCCTGCATGGTCAAGTCATGACCACTACCAAAAACTTTTTGCTCAGTTATGTTTTCTGCGCGAATTGTTTTTTCGCGCCCCAAAGCCAACTCGTGTGGTGGCTTTGGAAGTCGGCCCAAGTGGCATACGCTTCAGCGATGCTGGTATTCCTGGAGTTGCAGGCTCACGTCCACAAATGGAAGATCATCGATATCATCCTTGATGGATTGAATGAATCGGACGTCCTCAGCTTTCTGCCCTATATAGTGCTGAAAGTATTGGGTTACTGTGTGTTGATGGCTGCAGTTTGTGGCACCGTGTCCGAAAGCACCACTGTCTGTGTAAATGCCGGGCGCGCTGCTGTCAACACAGCCATTCCCCTATTCAAACAAGCTCGCAGGAACTGGAAGATGATTGCGAGAATGGTGATTCTCGTTTTCCTATTGTACTGCTACGCAGCGTTCCTGCGTTACCACTGGCCCTTGCCCGGGAATGCTGTGCATCAGCGAGATGTGGAAACAAGCGGTGTGGTGCAAATCACCAAGGCGATCACTGTAGCAGTGGGTACGTGTGTCACGAGCGCCGTAGGGTACGGTTTGCTGTGGCTCGTGACTCAAGAGTAGCGAGTGTAGGGGCACGGCATTTTATGTTATGTAATTGAATGCCAAATTATACCATATTGTTTCTACTTGAACAGGGGGGTTGGCATGTTTTCAGAATGTTCATGAATTCCGTCTTCTCTATGTTAAACACCATTTTGCACTCATCATCGCGCATGCCTTGTGCGTGTTGAATGCCAAATCCCAACTCAATCCAGTCGCTCAACGGTAGCGCGAATGCTGCCATGATTTGTGCAGTTATTCCTTTTGCAATCAATTGATCGAACGTTATGCCCATGGAAACCAGTATCGAAGTGTTGCAACGCATCTGCCATAACTCAGCTAGATCCACGCCGAAATCTGTCAAAGGGTTTACAGGAAACACAAGCATGTCGTGAAGATCTGAAAGTTGAATGCCACCACGTTGAATCCACTCGTTTTTGTCAGGTTGTAGGTTTTTCAACGACTGTGCATCGATGCCTAAAGTGCGGAGATAACGCCATGTCAAGTTCAAGTTCTTGACGTCTGTCCAAGACAACACCAGCACTGGCTGCCGCCAAAGTCCGAATACCTTGATGCTTTGGAGCGCAGAAACAGATACGCCAACACTAGTAGCAGTATTCATACACCTTTGCTCCGTATATATCTATGGTGTAATTGAAGTATATTTGATACCATGTTTATGAAGTCAGATGTATGTAATAATTTTTACAAGCAAATACACATTGTGAATGAGATAATTACTCCAAACGTTCATTACAAAACATGGCAAGAGTTTGTTGACATTGTCTACTTTGTACGAGATTCTTTTTGCGTATTGGTGCAACAAGACGTGACAGAGGAGCTGAAAACAAAATATTTGTCTCGGGTAACCGGCCGTGAACTTTACAAAAGGCCAACTCTTGCAACCACGACAATCGCAGGTGCTAAGATTATACAGAATCTCACCAAGAACTCTTCAGAGAACTCTTCTACATTATGGTGCGAAATGGTGTCGCACTTTTTGTGCACCAGAGCTCTACGCGCAGCATTTATGTTTGATGACCTCTACTTCCTAGCTGCAGGTGAGGACGTCCAGACGGAAGCGGCCAGAACTGAGCTGATAATAAACTGCATGCAGAATGAAATCCGTCAGACATTTGCTGGGTCACTGCCATTGAGCATGTATACTCTCTCCTCTGGCTTCATTTCAAGTCTCCTTGTTAAAAACTTCACCTTCTTCTCACCAATGCCGCAATTTATAGAGGACGATGATGGTGTACTTTCCAATCATTATGCCGGAAAGTACACAGTATTCACAAATACAGAGTATCAAGACATGCTTTTGACGTTATGCATGGGCCAGCACCCGCGTCTCGGACAGAACAGCACTTTGCTTCCTCTTACTGCCGACATCTTGCGTACGCTGTGTGAAAATCTCGCCGCCTCAGAGCTACAGAAACATATATTTTTTCACACACAGGAAGAGTGGCTTTGTTGATTTTTATCTGCCAAATTTAATCAAAATATCATGCTATGTTTCGACTCAAATGTATTAAGCAAATCAGTGACCATCTTCAATACTATTGCACGGAACTTGATGTCCTTTGTACGAGATTGTTATCGAACCGTCACTACTTTGTTCGAAAGTCAACTCCCACGTTTTGAGTGCTGTCATTGCGTGTAGGTGGGTTCTTACCTTTAGACTTGGAGTATCGTCGGTGGAATGATAAGTATATGTTAGCTTTGTGTTCGCATCTATATTACACAATTGCAATACATATTTGGCGTAATTTCTTACAAAAACTGACATTGAATGGGTTTCATTGTCCGTCTGGTTTAGTAATTCACGCCATGGAGAATGTTCTTTATACAAATGCTTGCATATTTCTGTCCACATTCCATGGTCATGTTTTGGATCGATGTGTGTGTCAAATTTATACCAACTTGTGTGTCTTGCCAGTAATTCAGCCCGAGTGTATGGATTAGGTGTCGTTTGCTCCTCAGCATAAGCGAACTGTTCGTTTGTCTTCAATACCCCCACTTCTTCTTCTGAAAATAAACTCATCATGGCAAATTTGAAGTAGTTTCTACACATATGTTCTGAGTTTGCAAATGTATCAATAATTTCTGATTTTGCAGATGGTGGAATCTGGCCTCCAGATTTCACCTTCGGCTTGTCCGCGGCAGCTGCTTTCAAGACGAACTCTTCATACAGGTTCTCGAGGTACTCAACCTTTTTATCGCGGTCGTCACGCTCGTTTCGCACATCATCCTCCGACAGCACGAGTATGTTTGTGAAATGTGCATTCAAAACCCAGCCTTGTATGGGGTCTTTTAAATTTTGTTCGAATAGGATGTTAGCATCGCCAGCACCGTTGATCAAAAGAACAACACCTAGCGATTTATCGTTTATTCTTGTTTTTGATTGGCCGTCCGTCATAAATGTTTTAGTCGCAATCACCCACTTGCCCATGAGCGAGTCGGGCGGGAGTGGCGGGAGTTTCACTGATTTTAGGACGCTGCCAAGAGATTTCATGCTGTGGACTCCCCAAATGGCGTGATCCACCGCCTCTTTCATCTTCTTTTGCTCTTGCCGCTTCTCTTCTTCTTGTTCTATTAAACCTTGTGCCGCACCTGTAGCTTGGACTTGAGCTGCTTGCGCAATGGAGATTTCAGCTGAAAGCTCTTCAATCGCCGTGTTCATGGCTTCGATTTCCGCTTGTTTTGTAATGGCTTTTGTCTCCAAGTCAGCAATGAGCTTCTTCCTTGTTTCAATTTGTTCTTTTAATGAAGCCAGTGATGGCACATTGATTTTCATCAGCGCAGCAGGCAACAGTTTTTTTTGTGCATTTGAGCCTACAGAAAGGGCAGCCACTTCTTGAGCTATTGCCACCCAATTTTTGTTGCTTTGGATGTCTCTCTGAAGCAAAGCGAGTTCGTGCATTGCCATTTCTTGCTCATTGTTTTTTTCTTTTAGTTTCGTTTCCAACGCATGCAGCTCAGCGCGTGCAGGAACATTTGCGTGTTTGTCTTGAACTTGCTTACTAATGGCATCTTGTCGAGCACCATGTGCCTCTTTCTCTTCATTATACAATTGAATATCTCTGAAAATTTCTTTTTCTTTGCTTTTCACATCACTTAGTGTGCCCGTATAGGAATGCCTACATTGCAACACAACCTCAAGATTTTCGTTTTGCGTAATATCCATAATGTTCAATTCAAGTCCATATGCAGGTATCTTCATCCTGACATATTTTTCTGCCACATACACGCAAAAATGTTCATGAGAAGGAACCAACACAAATTGCAGAATTCCCGCAGGATGATCAAAAATAAATATCAACGCACCGAGGATTCGCACACTCAACTTTAACTTCTCGAACTCGTCTGAATCTCGTGGAATTTCATTTAGTGCCTTTTCTTTCACATCTCTCAGCTTCTGTAACAGAGCACGCAAGCACAATAGCAGCAGGTAGCGAAATTCTGGTTTTCTTTTGCTCAAATGTCCGTGCTCGTTGTCAATTTCCATGGCATTCGATATCATTTGCATGGCTCGAATCTGATAATCAGATGCATCTTCTGCATCATCATCTGCATCAGCTCCAAATTGAGTACAAAACTCTCTGTCGTATTTGTCTGTGTCGTAAGCTTGTTCAAAACACTCTTTATCACTAAAACCAACATCAGTAGAACCCAGCGCTCCACATATTATATATGGATTTGCTGATGCCATAAAAAAATTTTCTTTTATATGCAAGTGCATGTGATCTTGATGTGATGTATTTAAGAGTTTTTGTTTATGCAAGTTTTCGTGAAGACTCTTACAGGTAAAACAATCACGCTAGAAGTAGAGTCCAGTGATACAATTGACATGGTCAAGAGCAAGATTCAAGACAAAGAGGGCATTCCTCCTGATCAACAGCGCCTGATTTTTGCTGGTAAGCAGCTTGAAGACGGCAGAACACTTGCGGACTATAATATTCAGAAAGAGTCAACACTGCATCTTGTTTTGCGCCTGCGAGGAGGTTTATCGCTTCTTCACCTCCAAATGAACTATTGCTCTGTTTATGATGCCTGAGACGCGCATGCCAGTGACATAAGAGTGGTGTGCAGCAACACGGAAAGGTGTAAATGCTTCCTTCACCCCTTTTTTTGTTTTGCTATAAATATTGTTTTTTGTCTGATCGAGAGTTTTAGTATCTTTGTTATGCGTTTCGTCGTTGGTACCTTCTGTTGTGGAGGGTGGTAAGAGCATTTCATTTTCTTCTGTGTTTGGTAGTTGCACGAAGAGCGTTTCTAATGAGCGCAAGAAAACAGGTTCCTTCGAGTTATTTGTGCTGAACAGGCCAACAATCTTTGCGCATGATGTGCCTTCCTGTATAGCTTTCACGTCATCGCGCCGCAGACGGATGTGCGCCATGTCGTGCGTTTCTGAGCGAGCTGCCAGTCTTAGCGACGTACTGCACTCTAGCTGATACTGCTGCAAAAGTCCGTGGCGCCTAGACTTCACTCGCATGTATCGTCGTGCGTTTATACGCTAACCGATGAAGGTGTTCTTAGACTGTATAAGGGTTACAGGCTGCCGTGTGAGTCCCGTCCTGCACCCTCTTTTTGATTACGTTAACCTTGTGTTCGAATCTCGATTTTATTGCGTCTTGTTGCTTTATTGCGTCTTGTTGCTTTATTGCGTCTTGTTGCTTTATTGCGTCTTGTTTCTTTACAACCAAATTCATGAGTCGGCTTTTCTTGTCCTCAGTGAGGTGCAACTCATCAATGTCTTCCTTGTTCAAATGATAAAAATGTTCAAGAGAGTACATTTCCAACGATTCTATAATGTACTCAGCTTCGGCTGCTGAAAACCCATTCTGTTCAAGAAACTTTGCGAGATCACCTTTCTTTGCGTCCTCCTTGAAGCCTTCTTGATCAAATTGGCGGGCTCTTTCGTGTGATTCTGTTTCAGTCTTACTAATTTTGGCATTGTCAGTCATACACTTTCAAATGTTTTATACGACAATCAGCTTTATCGTCGTGCGTTTATACGCTAACCGCACATTCATTCATCGTGCATTACACATCTAACTATAAAGCACTTGATGGCATATTCATGAATCTATATATTTGCTTATCTCTGAATACAGTACCTGTTCAGAGTAGATGATTGTCTGAAACAACCGTGAACTGTTAACATACTCAAAGTAGTGTTTGCCCAGGCTATTGCCAATCGAAGGGCCTTTGGAGAAAATTGACATGTTAAATCGTGCCAGGGAAACTGTGCTTGATCATCATTCACTGTAATGGGCAAAAACATCGACTCAGTTCCACCACTACCATACATGACTTCATAGTCTCCTGTGTCTCCATAGTCACGTATCGAAGTACATTCAAAGAATATTGCTATACACTTATACTCAAGTGGATCAGGCTGCTCAACATCATCTAGCAGCTGTTCCGTTCTTCCGAACCAAACTTCCAAGGACTTGTCTGATGGCTTGATTGCGAACTTGAATTCCCACGTTCCAGGAACCAAAGCCATATCAAAATCGTCGGCGTCCTCCTCGGATGTTCTCGATAGTGCAGGACGCTTTTTGACAATGACATATTGGTGTTTGCCAGCATAATCTTCCACTAAAATTTCTTCTTCAGGATCAACGTAAGGAGTGTTATCTCTGCATGTTAGCCCACTCGACACCGAGGACATATTGCAACATTCTTTAATATACGCTCGGACTTTATTCATGAATCTATATATTAAAGAAATGTTTGGTATGACTGTCAATCGTTATGTAACAAAAGCCGAGTGTATGAAGTAAATCTATATTAAACAAATCTATAGTATGTCTTTTAATGTATATTTAATTCAAAACAAAGATTTAAACACAGATGCACCAGTTGATTTTCATATGTTGGACATGGATCAAATGACTGAAGAAAAGGAGTACAGTAAATCTCATGCACACATTTTTGCAAGAACTGGACAACAAAAATTACTGCTTGCAGACTTAATGGCTTATCTCTGTTATTTTGATCAATTTCGTAAAATACCAAAGTATGTTGTAGTGGCTGGAGCTGCTCCTGGGAATCACTTCGAGACACTGATAAAAATGCTGCCTGCAGGCACAGAATGGCATTTGTACGACCCTCGGGATTTTTGTGCAGAGGTGTGTAACTTGCGTCACGAGGGTTTTCAATGCAGTACATATCAGCAGTGTTACACACCTGATGATTGCGAAACGTGGAGCGAAAAGGAAGATGTGCTCTTTCTTTGTGACATTCGAAACCCTCGCATAGGAGTTGCACCAGAACTCGAGGGCGAACAATTGGTGGAAGACGACATGAATACTCAGAAGGAATTTGTAAAAAATACCCAAGCTGAAATGTCAGTGATTAAACTGAGGCTTCCATATCCAGTCAAAGGGGGAAAATACGAGTCGGAACATGTGTGTACATATTTGCTTGGAACAAATTACTTCCAGCCTTTTAACCGACACAATTCCACTGAATGTAGATTGACGTGTGTGCCAACAAATGTACATTCATACAGAGCAGACAAAAACCCAGCTATTTTTGAAGAAAGCACATACAACGTTTCCACACATGAAAGAAAGTGCGCATACCTGAACACTGAAAAACGTCCCGAATGGGATTATCAAGCTGCAAGCAAAATTTATGTGAACTATCTCGAAATGATGAATGACATAGCTGAACGTCATGTTCCAATGACAGTAGAAAAGTTCGTGTCTTTACTTTCTGATTCGGATGCAAATGTGAAAAAGGCCATCAAAGGTGTACTAGATAATGAACTAAAGAAAGCTGGATTTACCTAGTTTATTCATTAAAATTTGTATAATGCAGTTCAGATAACGTCTGCTGGACACGTTGTGTTACACAAGTAGCACACGCTCTCATTGTAGTTGTTGTTGGAGGTGCCGGGGGGGCATGCGTCACAGAGGTTGGAAACACTGTTCCAAATGTACCCCTGCTCACACATGCATGATGTGACACTTGTCTGATTATAAAGAAGAGAGAACGAGTTGGAAGGACACCGTGTACAGTCCTGACTGCCTGCGGAGGCCTTGTAAAAGCTTTTCAAACACGGCGCACATGCGGTTACCATTTGTCCTCCTACGTCCATGCTTGTCCTCGCCTCGAAGCCCGCAGCACATTCACGGTCACAAAAGCCTTGTCTGTTTTTCATGAGATTGCCTGCGCACTTGCACGCATCAATACTGCTTGAGCCACTTGGCGCGCTCGATTGCGGTGGACAGCTGCTACAGCTCATGTTGCTCAGAGATGTCTTGTATGTGTTCTGCGGACAGGGTGTTGCATACACAATGTCCTCTGTGTTCGGCACCTTGGAAATGTTATATGTTGAGCCGTTTACTCCTTGTGCTTGCAACGCTGTGTTAATATTCGACAGTGACATCAAATTTAAAATTTCTTGAACGTCTTCATCCGTAGGTACTTCGATGATGTGTGTTACTTCGACTGGTGCAGACGCTTGCAAAAGACGACGAGTTCCTGATGCCCCCTGGCTAAAAGGGTTGACATCCATGATGAAGACGTGTTGCTCGGTCACATTACAGCCACAGGCTACCTGTGCTGCAGCAGCTATGCCTCTTTTCAACTTTGCCAGCACATCTTCTGTCAACTGCTCGAGGGAGTAAGGCAACACCATTGTGAGGTTCACTGATGGCATTTGCACTACTCCCGTCACGTAACCCGCAATGGCTACACACTCTGCTGCACTCTCAGCAATAAGCGATGTTGTGTTGGTGTAACGAGGGCATTGTCGACACGTAGCGTGGGTACTCCCTCTGTAATAAGCAAGTCCACAAGGCGTGCATGGTCCTCCAGCGGCGCCTCCATACCCTAGCAGGCACTTGCAAGAAGTAAGAGCAGATGATTGAGGCTCTGATTTGCTATAAGCGGGACACGGCATACAGACGCCTGTAGGGTTGGTTACGGTGTTCTTGTACGCGTATGTGTCCCGCGCACACGCTGAGCAAGGACCTCCCCCTACGAAGCCGGCGTTGCATACACAAGCTGTCGCGTTGATTGAGCCACCAGGGGAGATTGAGTTCGCGACACATTGCAAACATGCACTGCTCCCGATCACAGTCTTGTACTGTCCTGGCATACATTGTACACATGCTCCGCCGTTGGGCCCAGTGAACCCTCGCACACACTGGCACGCACTCGATGTGTTAGATCCAGCAGCAGAGGTGGCGTTGGGGGAACATAAGGTGCAAGCAGCGTTTCCTGCCGATGCTTTGAATGAGTTTTCGGCGCACATCTGGCACGAGCTGCTGTTGAGAGCGCTATACCACCCAGGCACACACACACACTCGTCATGTACTATGCTCCCAACACGCAGCGTTGTTGTGTAAGCAGGGCAGGACACGCACACTTGTGGGAGCCCTGGTGCTTGTTTGTACTTGCCCACTCGACATGATGCGCAGATTGTTATGTTCTGGCTCGAACTCATTCCGACGAGCTCAAAGCCACTGTTGCACAGGCAGTTGAGGTACTTGGAGCTTCCTCGCTCTAGTGTTGTCGTGTTAGCTGTACAGTTGCGACATGCAAAAGCTCCTTCTTCTTCCTTGTAGCTCCCTAACTCGCATGCGGTGCATGGGCCTCCGTCCTCCCCTGTGTAACCAGGCTTGCACAGACACGATTTCACAGACGTGCTGCGTTCAACGCTCATGCTGTTATTCACACACTTAATGCACTGCGAGCTTCCGTTAACAGCCTTCCATTCTCCTTTGCCGCACCCCACACAAGGCCCTCCATCAACACCGGAATACCCTGCCATACATACACAGTCTGTCGTGTTCGCGCTCCCTGAAGGAGACACAGAGGCGTTAGCACATGGTTGTGCTGGCAGATCTCCTCCAGCACATGAGTAGTTTGCTTTACATAGCTCACATAGTCTTGTTCCTGGGTTCCGCGCAAACCGTTCTCTGCAGGAGCATAAGTCTGAGGTGTTTCCAAGAGAACGTGTCCAACCCGTCAGCTCACACACACACAGGACATCGCTCACAGCACCAAGAGGACTCGTTGCGCCAGGGGGGCACGGGATGCATTGCTGCATGCCTGTCCGCGGGGCGTACGAGCCGTTCGCGCATGCCGTGAAACCAGCCGTCAAGTTGCCGTAATGACCTAGAGCAGCAACACAGTTAGAGACGGCTGATGAGCCCATGTCCACTGTCGTACTTCCAAACGGGCAACTGACACACTCTCCCATGCTGATATTATCCTTGTACTTGCCAGCAGAACACACTTTGCAAGCACTGCCCCCGAAGCCACGCATGCAGAGACACTCCACGCTTTCCACAGTCGCCACAGACAGCGTAGTCCGGTTCTGCGGGCATTGGCAACAGCCGTCGTCAACAACACAGCCGTCGCTAGCAGATATTCCATACGCCCACGACATGTTTCCCGTACGGTTCTTAAACGTTCCAATTTTACAGGAGCCACACCAGTGGTCACTCGTGTTTGCCTGCCTGTAGCCAACATCGCACTCGCACGCAGAGGCAGCAGATCCTGAAATAGGCGTAAAGTTCTCAGGGCAGCTCGCACACACTCCTGTCCCCGCTGCTTTGTACTTGCCCCTCGTGCACGCAGTGCAGTTAAGCTCTTCGTGTTGCCCGGAGCCGCTCGTGCCCATTTTGTTCTCATAGCCCGCGTTGCACACACAGCTGCTCCTGTCTATGCTCGCTGCCGGAGAACTAGAGTTCCGTGCACAGCTCGAGCACAGTGTGCTCCCAGACACGTTCTTGTACTTGCCCGCCTCGCACGCTGTACAGTTGCCGCTATCGGGACCCGTGTAACCAATGTTGCACAGACACCGTGTACTGGCGCGCACAGAGAAAGAGTTCTCGCTGCACCTAGTACATGAAGCATTCCCCACACTTGCTTTGTACTCCCCTGCCTCGCAAAGCTCGCACGTTTGTCCGTCCTGTCCACTAGCACCGGGAATGCATTTACAATCTGTCAGCAACACTGATCGAGCTGAGGAGTTGGAGTTCGGAGGACACAGGGAGCACGTGGCACTCCCTATTTCCGACCATGTGCCCGGCCCACATTCTTTGCATGTTTCCGGACCCGTCGCACCCCAAAAAGCTGAATACAGTCCTCCCCCGCACATTGAACATTCATGTCGATTCGTCATGTTGTCATAGAACCCAGGGCGGCACTCTATGCAGGCATCGAAATCTTTTGTTTGCTCATACCCCGCTTTGCAAAAGCATAACTCAGGCTTGTCACTCCCCCTCACAGACGTCGAGTTGCCCGCGCACCCTACGCACGACGTGTTGGAAATTGCTGCCAAGGTAGTGCCGTACGCATTCACCCCACACAACGTGCATGCCACAGAACCAACCGTCGGTTTGTAGCTCCCCGCCGCGCACGCAGTGCACAGGCCCCCGTCTAGCCCAGAGTGCCCAGCATCGCACTTGCAGCTTTGCAATGTAGTACTCCCAAGAGCAGACACTGCGTTTACAGGGCATCTCGTACAATTGGCAGCCCCCGCTGTTGTCTTGTAGAACCCAACAGAGCATACCTCACACGGCCCACCATCTGCCCCGCTGTATCCAATGTCACACAGGCAGACGCTACTCCCGGCCACAGAACTGGCGTTTCGAGGGCACGCCAGACACGATGTTGCAGAAATTGAAGCATTGCTGCTGCTATATGTATTGACAGGACAAAGAGTGCAAGCCACAGATCCAACTGTTGCTTTGAATCTCCCTGGAACACACGCAGTGCACAGGCCCCCGTCTGGCCCAGAGTGCCCAGCCACGCACTTGCAGCTCGCCAAGGTAGTGCTCGCAAGAGTCGAAACAGCGTTCTCAGGGCATCTCGTACAATTGGCAGCCCCCGCTGTTGTCTTGTAGAACCCTACCGAGCATGCCTCACACGGCCCACCATCAGGTCCGCTGTATCCGCTCTTACACTGACACACACTGCTCCCCGCCACAGAAGTTGAATTCCCCGGGCACGCCAAACAAGATGTCGCCGAAATTGAAGCATTGCTCGGACTGTATGTATTCGCCCCACACAGAGTACAAGCTACCGAACCAACAGTAGCTTTGTAAGACCCTGCCCCGCACGCAGAGCAAGTTCCCCCATTCGCTCCACTGAATCCTGCGTTGCACTGACACGCAGTCAACGCACTGCTGCCACTCGGAGAGGAAGAGTTTCGAGGACATGACGTGCAGGCATCAGAACCAACAGTGTTCTTATATGTCCCTCCTAAGCAGGCAACACAGCTGCCTGCAGGCCCTGTGTACCCAGCTGAGCAAGCAAGTGGTTGGCAGGTGAAGTTCAACGACGTACCAACTTTCTCGTATCCCGAGTTACATACGCAGCTCGTGATGCTTGTGCCGCCAATAGTATAAAATTTTGGACCCCATGAATCGGCGCACGTTAGACAAGTTGGAATATTGACTGGGCCCTGAGAAAATGAGTTTGATGGACAGGTTATGCAAGCAGTAGCTGCACGAGCCGTTGTATAAGTTCCTGCAGGACAAGCGTGGCATGGAAAAATATATAGTATGACAGAATCACCTGTGTACTTTGATGCCAAGAAACCAGTATAGTTTTTATATGTTCCTTCAAGACATGCGCCACACGCTGATCCAGCAGGACCAGAATACCCAGGAGGACAAAAACATTCTTTATCTTCTGCTGCTGGTTTTCCAATTTCAGTTGTCGAGCATGTCACTGGGGTCGTCCCAATCAATGAAGCCCACCCGTTGCCGCAAGGACAATTTGAGCATGCCACCACATTATTGTTAATGCCCCACTTATACTTGCCAACTGGACATGCTGTGCAGTTACCTGGAGCACCAGCATAAATGAACCCTGGCATGCATTTGCAATCATTCAGACTTGTCCCTATTGTATCAGTAGTAGTGCCAAATGGACAATCTATACACGTTGTATTCCTTGTGACAAATGGCTGGTATTTCCCATAAGGGCAGCCTCTGCAGGCGCCATTAGAATAGCCTGGTTCAGTAGGATTGTAATAATATCCAATATTGCATCCGCATGAGTCAGAAGAAGTTGCGCCTATTACTTGGGAGTAACTAAACGTGGAGGTAGTCGGTCCACAACCTGAGCATCCGCCGTTAGAAATAATTGATTTGAACGTATTAGCAGGACAAGGTTGACAATATCGTTTGCTGGCAATTATTGTCTCCCCATGATACCCTGGCTTGCACTTGCAACAATTCGACTGCTGGGTACAGGCTGCTGCCTCAGTGGTGGAATGTGGCATAAAATCATTACAATTCAAACATGATTTAGGCGAGGTCCAAAAATCTTGACTGTACTGCCCAAGAGAGCATGCTGTACAGCCAGCATTCACCACTTCTGTAATAGCAAAGCCGTGTGACGGAGGCAAAGCATGACCAGGGATCATATAACCCCCCCCCCCACCGAACCCAAGATTGCAAAAACATTGTTTCTGGTCACTGACACTATTGGGGGGGCAGCTGACACAAGGACCTTGCCCTGAAAGCCACGTGTTAAACGTTCCCCCTGCTCCAGACACACACATATCGTTACTAGGCGGCTTGCAATCTGCAACACTTGTAGCAGGAACTCCCGGAATTGTGACAGCAGAACCACAGGTTGTGCAAGCATCAGTTCCAGAGGAGCTCTTATAATATCTCCATGGACACATTCTGCACCGTATTCCATCAACACCTGTGTAGCCAGGATTGCACGTGCACGGACCGTGCAGGGAACTCAATGGGCCGTTGACACCGGCATAAGAGCATGTGCACTGCGTGCTTGCGGTGCTGCCTACTGGTGATATGCTTAATGCAGGACATTGTGTGCATGCAGAGCTACCTGTCAAGGTAGCATACTTGCCTTCCAAGCAGTCCAGACACATCTTAGAGCTGTTTTGCCCCGTTGCCATAGAGAACTTGCCTGCCAAGCAGTCCTCACACGTTGCTGAGCTGCTCTGTCCTGTGCCAGCAGCCGAGTACTTGCCCGAAGGACACAGTGTGCAGGCAGGACTGGCTGGCGTTGCTGAATAGCTGCCTGCAGAGCAGTTCTGACAGGTAGCAACGGTGCTTGCTCCGGTTGCAGCCGAGTACTTGCCCGCCAAGCAGTCCTGACAGGTAGTAGAGGCTGCTATAGCATTTGAGTACTTGCCCGAAGGACACAGTGAGCAAGCAGAGCTCGCTTGCGTTGCTGCATAGCTGCCTGCATCGCAGTTCAGACAGGTAGCAGCGGTGCTCGCTCCTGTCGCAGCCGAGTACTTGCCTGGCACGCAGTCCTGACACGTTTCTGAGCTGTTCTGTCCTATTGCTGCAGAGTACTTGCCAGCAATGCAGTTCTGGCACGTAGCAGAGGTGCTCGCTCCGGTTCCATTCGAGAACTTGCCAGACATGCAGCTCAGGCACGTAGCAGCGGTGCTCGCTCCTGTCGCAGCCGAGTACTTGCCCGCCAAGCAGTCGTCGCAGGGCGCGCTTCCCGACACGGCCTTGTACTTGCCGGGAAGGCACTGGGCGCAGCTGCCAGCAATACCATCGTACCTGTATTTTTAAAATATAAGTGTCAGAATACAGTTATACATTCAATGTCCAGTTTCAAATGTAAATGTAAAAAAAACAGAAAAATGGTTTAAAAACAGAAAAAAATTGCCACCCAGCATGGCATGTGCACTGAGTTACTGCGCTGCTCCCCGCTGCGGACGTGCTATATGAAGGACACACTGAGCAAGCAGAACTGCCTGGCGTCGCCGAGAACGTCCCCACAGAGCAGTTCTGACAGGTAGAAGAGGTGCTGGATCCTGTCACAGCCGAGTACTTGCCCGCCAAGCAGTCGTCGCAGGCAGCGCTCCCGGTCACTGCCTTGTACTTGCCGGCGGCGCAAGGGGCTGATTGACAGACGAATGGATCCGTACCAACTTTGTCGTATCCAGAGTTGCACGTGCACGCAGTGACAGCGCTGCTGGCTGTTGGCGACGTGCTGAATGCGGTACACAGTGTGCACACAGAGCTGCCGGGGAGGTTGGAATACGTTC
>Ga0209768_10000163_pt1 | contig 43729 bp, 41 predicted proteins | sample LauGreSBDMM110SD_3_FD_187564 | JGI IMG/M metagenome (GOLD analysis project Ga0209768, IMG submission 187564) | Freshwater lake microbial communities from Lake Michigan, USA - Sp13.BD.MM110.SD (SPAdes) (version 2) | ecosystem: Environmental > Aquatic > Freshwater > Lake | place: Lake Michigan... | reverse complement strand
TGCCCACTGACTGGTTTGTGTGGGCTCAACTGCTTCTGATGGGATTCTTTGCCACCATAGGGCATTATCTTTTGATCTTGGCGTTTACCAAAGCACCTGCCACCGTGCTCACGCCCTACTTTTACACGCAAATTGTTTTTGCCATGTTGGGTGGTTGGCTCATTTTCGATCACATGCCAGACCACTGGACTCTTGTGGGCATAGGCGTGGTGACCTTGTGCGGCGCATTGGGGGCTTGGCTCACAGTGCGCGAAAGCCGAATTCAAATCATGCCAGTTGAATCTTGATCGCTTGAATTTTTATGGCTCAGTATTTTTCCGTTCATCCAGACAATCCTCAACAACGTTTGTTAAAGCAAGCTGTGGCTTTGCTCACTCAAGGCGGCGTATTGGCTGTGCCCACAGACTCCAGTTATGCGTTGGTTTGTCACATGGACGATAAAACGGCCGCCGATCATTTGCGCAAAGTGCGGGGCGTGGACGACAAACATCACCTGACTTTGCTGTGCCGAGACTTGCGTGAATTGGCCAACTACGCCAAAGTAGACAATGCTCAATTCCGAATGCTGAAGCAGGCTACACCGGGTGCCTTTACCTTCATATTGGAAGCCACCAAAGAAGTGCCCCGCAGAGTGAGCCATCCGCAACGTAAAACCATTGGCCTGCGCGTGCCTCAGCATGCTGTGTTGCAAGAGCTGCTGGCCTTGCATGGCGCACCGCTTTTGGCCACCACGCTCATCCCACCCGGAGAGTCTGACCCACTTAACGATCCCGAAGAAATTCGAGATCGCTACGAAAAGCTGATTGCCGGCATCATTGACGCGGGCGCCTGTAGCCTTGAGCCCACCACGGTTGTGGACTGCACCGGCGATCACATCGAAGTGGTGCGTCAAGGTTTAGGCGATGTTGCTCTTTTGGGCTTGTAGATCAAGCTGAGAAAGTTTTAGAAATTTCTAAAAACTTCATGACTCTTTGCGACAATGCGCTGTGGACACCACTAACCTCATCCAAACCGTTTCGGTCTATGCCATTCCGGTGATTTTTGCCATCACGCTGCATGAGGCGGCGCATGGCTATGCAGCCAAGTATTTTGGCGACAGCACGGCGTACATGATGGGCAGGGTCACGCTCAACCCGTTTTCCCACATTCATTTAGTGGGCACCATCCTACTGCCCTTGCTGCTTTACTTCAGCACCAACGGTGCTTTGCTCTTTGGCTTTGCCAAACCCGTTCCAGTTGATTTTGGCAATCTGCGGCATCCCAAACGCGACATGGTGTGGGTGGCATTGGCTGGGCCTGCGTCTAACTTGGTTCAAGCCATGGTTTGGGCACTTCTATTCGTGGTCTACACTGACTTTGGCGTTTCAGAAAAGTTTTTCTTGGCCATGTGCAAAGCCGGTGTGTTGAGCAATGTGGTGATGTTTGCTTTCAATTTATTTCCACTGCCCCCCTTAGATGGTGGCCGTATTGTGGTCGGCTTGTTGCCTTGGAAACAGGCTTATCAATTTTCTCGCATTGAACCCTACGGCTTCTACATCGTCATGGCCTTGGTCATCACGGGTGTGGTCAACCACTTGTGGCTAGACCCCGTCATGAACGCCACATTTGGACTGATTCAACTGATGTTGAAATCTATTTCTTAAAGCTGATTGATATGAAGACAGACTCCAACAAAACTGAACGTACTCGCGTTTTAACGGGCATTACCACCACTGGCACGCCGCACTTAGGCAACTATGTGGGTGCCATTCGCCCTACCGTTCAAGCCAGCCTTAACCCTGCTACGCAAGGTTTCTACTTTTTGGCCGACTACCATGCACTCATTAAATGCGATGAGCCTGCACGCATTCAACGCTCTACTTTAGAAATTGCTGCCAGCTGGATTGCCGCAGGTCTTGACCCTGAGCGCGTTATGTTTTACCGACAGTCGGACATTCCAGAAATTCCAGAACTCACTTGGTTTCTGACCTGCGTCACGGGCAAAGGTTTGCTCAATCGAGCACACGCCTACAAAGCCTCTGTCGATAAAAACAATGCGGCCGGCAACGACCTCGACGCTGATGTATCTGCCGGCTTGTTCATGTACCCCGTGCTCATGGGTGCCGACATTTTGATGTTCAAGGCGCACAAAGTACCTGTAGGCCGCGATCAGATTCAGCACATTGAAATGGCACGCGACATGGCGTCTAGCTTCAACCACTTGTATGGCGAACACCTGGTCTTGCCTGAAGCGGTCATTGAAGAATCTGTGGCGCTGCTACCAGGCCTTGATGGCCGAAAAATGAGCAAGAGCTACGACAACACCATTCCGCTTTTTTCTAGCACTGCGCAGTTGAAGAAATTGATCTCTGGCATCGTGACCGATTCACGCGCCCCAGGCGTTGCCAAAGACACTGAGGGCTCAGCGCTTTTTCAAATTTACCAAGCGTTTGCCAGTGCCGAAGAAACGGCCACCTTGGCCAAGGCCTATGCCGATGGCTTAGGCTGGGGCGATGCCAAGCAAATTTTGTTTGAACGCATTGACCGCGAAGTTGCGCCTATGCGAGCGCAATACGAAGAACTGATCAGCAATCCGGCCAAAGTAGATGCTATTTTGCTCAAGGGCGCGGCCAAAGCCCGCCAACTGGCCACACCTTTGATCAAAGAGTTGAGGCACGCTGTAGGTCTTCGCCCCTTGGCCGGTGCGGTCAACCTCCAAACCGCCACAAAAACAGCTCGGGCTGCTGCACCTTCTTTCAAACAATACCGAGAGAAAGATGGCCAGTTTTATTTCAAGCTGGTAGACCCACAAGGAAGCGTACTGCTGCAAAGTGTTGGTTTCAGCTCACCCAAGGATGCTGGCTTGGCCATTGCACAGTTGCAACAAGTTGATGTCAAAGCAATGACCGACCTCGGCTCGCAAATTGGCTTAGTAGAGGGTGTGAAGTTGGCCGAGGTGGCAGCTGCCTTGGAGGCGCTGCGTGCCGAAATAGCAGAAAAAGCCAAGGCCAAGTGACCGAATCTGACAAATCTGCAATAAGTGTTCAAATTTCACAAAAGTTACTTGATCAGTTACTGAGTTTGCTGATACTCTCATACTTTAAGTTTCATTCTTGAGCAAACCATGACCGTTTACGTCATTGACGACCATCCCCTGATGCGCGACGCCCTCACCATGTTGGTTCAACGGGTTCGCCCCGGACTGAAGGTGGTTTCCGTGGCCAAACTGAACAGTTTGGAAGCGACGGTTGAACGTCAAGGCACCCCTGAATTAATTTGCCTTGACCTGAAATTGCCCGATACCTTGGGCTTGTCGGGCGTGCATGCTGTCAAGGCCAAGTTTCCTAACGTGCCTTTGGTGGTGGTCACAGGCTCTGAAGCCAGTGAGTGCGAGGCTGCTTGCTTGGAAGCTGGCGCCAATTTGTTTTTAGAAAAAGCCAGCCCACCCAACACGATCATTGAGGGCCTGCGCACCTTCCTCCCGTCGCCCAAGGAAGAAGGTGTAGCAACGGGTGCTGTCCCTGCGCCCACCAAACTTTCCAAGCGACAAAAGCAATTGATTTTGATGTTGGACCAGGGCCTTAGCAACAAAGACATTGCAGACAAGCTCACCATCAGTGAGCACACCGTCAAAGTTCACTTCTGGCGCTTGTTCAGAAGACTGGGCGTGAACAGCCGCACGCAGGCTTTGCACTTTGCCCGCACCAACGGCTGGCTTGGTATTTAAGATTTAATCTTTTTTCTTTTTGTTGATGATGTCAGGTGTGACAGCGTCAATCACGTTGACGACCGTTTTGCCGGTGTAAATGACGGTAGAAGCCACTGCATCGGCCACGGCCACTACGGCGCAGCCCTGAAGGCAAATACAAGCACAGATGGCTAATGCGAATTTCATAGACTTTCTTTCCATCTAATTGAGTGCGATTCCCTAATTCTAGAGGTTTTAGCTTTCGACAAATATTCTGGCCTTGCGCGGTGTCAAAACCAAAGTTTCGCCCACCTTGTATCGCTGCTCGGCAAACAAATTCGACGACAACTGCGCTTCAATGACGGTGTCTTTGGCAAAGTCATGGTGGTCAACAGGTTCAAACTCCAAGCGCGCAATGGGGCCCACCACAATGGCTCGCGTGAGATTGGCTTTGATGCCCAAATCTCCGGTGCTGTATCGCTTCACTTCAATGTCATGCGGACGCACATACGCAAAGGCTTTGCTGTCTTGCACGTGTTCGTGCTCGGGGCTGTTCAGGGTGACAGCATTGTCGCCACCGATCAGCATTTCGCCTTCGTGAGCGCGGCCATGAAACAAGTTCACATCACCCAAAAATCCATAGACAAAAGGGCTGGCAGGATGGTCCCACACCTGTTGGGGTGAGCCAATTTGCTCGACACAACCACTGTTCATGAGCACCACTCGGTCGGCCACTTCCAAAGCTTCTTCTTGGTCGTGCGTGACAAAAATACTGGTGACATGTAAATCGTCGTGCAGACGGCGCAGCCAGCGACGAAGTTCTTTGCGCACTTTGGCATCGAGCGCGCCAAAGGGTTCATCGAGCAACAAGACTTTGGGTTCTACCGCCAACGCACGCGCCAAAGCAATGCGCTGACGCTGACCACCAGAGAGTTGCGATGGATAGCGATCTGAAAAGCAATCAAGCTGCACCAGATTCAGAAGGTCACGTACTTTTTGTTGGATGACCGTTTCGGTTGGACGCTGATTACGCGGCTTCATGCGCAGGCCAAATGCGACATTTTCAAACACAGTCATGTGACGAAACAACGCGTAGTGTTGAAACACAAATCCGACTTGGCGCTCGCGCACATGCACGTTAGTGGTGTCTTTACCACTGAAAGCAATGGTCCCCGTATCGGCAGTTTCCAGGCCAGCAATGATGCGCAGCAAGGTGGTCTTGCCGCAACCGGAAGGCCCAAGCAAGGCGACCAACTCGCCCGAGTCAATGTCGAGGCTGACATCACGCAGCGCATGAAAATCGCCAAACTGTTTGTGAACGTTTCTAATTTCGATGCTCATGATGCCGCTTTCAGTGACAAATCTAAGGGCGCTACCTTGACATTTTCTAGAGGTAAATCGCGAATGGCTTTCATCTCCCGCTCTTGACGCCACTCGGCCACTGACTTGATGATCAAAGTCACCAGCGCCAGCAAGGCCAACAAAGACGCTACGGCAAAGGCGGCTACCGATTGGTATTCGTTGTACAAAATTTCGACATGCAAAGGCATGGTGTTGGTCTGCCCGCGAATATGGCCCGACACCACCGATACCGCACCAAATTCACCCATGGCGCGCGCGTTGCACAAAATGACGCCATAGATCAAACCCCACTTGATGTTGGGCAACGTGACGTACCAGAAGGTTTGCCAGCCTGTGGCACCCAACACAATGGCGGCCTGCTCTTCTTCATTGCCCTGCGCCTGCATGAGGGGAATGAGTTCGCGTGCAATGAATGGGAACGTGACAAAAATGGTAGCCAACACAATGCCTGGCACGGCAAAGATCACCTTCACGTCGTGCTCTTGTAGCCAAGGGCCAAACCAACCTTGCGCGCCAAACATCAACACATACACCAAACCGGCCACCACAGGAGACACAGAGAAAGGCAAGTCCACCAAGGTGGTGAGCACCGATTTGCCTTTGAATTCGTACTTCGCAATGCACCATGCGGCGGCAATGCCAAACACCAAATTGAGGGGTACTGCAATGAGCGCTGTAATGAGTGTGAGGCGAATGGCCGACCATGCATCGGGCTCTTTAAGCGCGTCCCAATACGCATCGAAGCCTTTGCGGAATGCTTCTGCAAAAACCGCAGCAAGCGGCAAGACCAAGAACAAAAATAAAAAAACCAGCGAAATACCAATCAAGGTGTAGCGCACCCATGCGGCCTCCGTGGTGCCCGCTTCTGCGCGGCGAATGATGTGCGTACTCATACAGGCGCTCCTGAGTGCCGTCGCTGCCAAGTTTGAAGGCCATTGATGACCAAGAGCAAGATGAAAGAGATGACCAACATGACCGTGGCCACTGCAGTAGCACCCGCGTAGTCGTATTGTTCTAGCTTGCCAATGATGATGAGTGGCGTAATTTCAGAAATCATGGGCATGTTGCCGGCAATGAAAATGACCGAACCATATTCGCCAATAGCACGCGCAAAAGCCATGGCAAAGCCTGTGAGCAAGGCAGGTGCAATGGAAGGGAAAATCACACGCGAAAAAGTTTGCCAACGCGAAGCGCCTAAACAAGTGGCAGCTTCTTCCAATTCTTTTTCTGCATCCTCCAACACAGGTTGCACCGTGCGAACTACAAAGGGCAAGCCAATGAAGATGAGCGCAATCACGATGCCGTTGGGATTGAAGGCAAGTTGAATACCCAGCGGCTCAAGGTACTGCCCCACCCATCCGTTGCCAGCCAATAATGCCGTTAAAGAAATGCCAGCCACAGCAGTGGGCAACGCAAATGGCAAATCCACCAATGCATCCACCACTTTTTTGCCAAAAAACTGATAACGAACCAGTACCCAAGCAAGCAGTAAGCCAAACACCACATTGACCAATGCAGCGATTAATGAAGCGCCAAATGTGAGTCGGTATGAGGCCATCACACGCGGACCTGTCACGGCCGCCCAAAACTGATCCCACGTGAGCGTGAATGTTTTGAACACCAGTGCCGACAAAGGAATCAGCACAATCAAACAGAGGTACATCAAGGTGTACCCCAAAGTGATTTTGAAACCGGGTAATACCCTGGCAGGCTCCCTGCGCTTGGTAGGCGCCGCCACAGCGAAACTTGACAGCATGAATTACTTAACGGTGTACAGCTTGTCGAAATTCCCACCATCGTTGAAGTGCACTTTTTGCGCTTCAGCAAACGAGCCAAACACTTCATTCACAGTAAACAACTGCAAAGGCTTGAAGGTTTTGCTGTATTTTTTCAAGACGGCTGGATTGCTAGGACGCAAAGCATGCCTGGCCGCAATTTCTTGGGCTTCATCAGAGTAGAGATAGCTCAAATAAGCCTTGGCCAAATCGCCAGTGCCCTTTTTTGCCACGGTGCGCTCCACCACAGCCACGGGGTTTTCGGCCACGATGCTGATAGAAGGATGAATGGCATCGACTTTGCCAGCACCAAATTCGCTGTCAACAGAAATCACCTCTGATTCAAACGTCACAAGCACATCGCCAATGTTGCGTTGCAAGAAGATGGTGGTTGCATCGCGACCACCCTTGGCCAGCACCGGGACATTTTTATAAAGCTTGGCAACAAACGCTGCGGCATCCGCTTCGGTGCCTCCCTTTTTACGGACATAACCCCAAGCCGCTAAGTAAGCCATGCGGCCGTTGCCACCCGTTTTAGGATTGACCACAATCACTTGAATGCCAGGCTTGATCAGATCGTCCCAGTCTTTGATATTTTTGGGATTGCCGTTGCGTGTAAGAAACAGCATGGTGGAGCTGGTCGGCGATGCACTGTGCGGAAAGCGTTTGGTCCAATCGGCTGCCACGATGCCTTTGCTGGCCAAGAACTCGATGTCGGTGGTGGTGTTCATGGTGACCACATCGGCATCCAAGCCATCGTTCACTGCGCGAGCTTGCGCGCTAGAGCCGCCGTGGGCTTGATCAACCTTGATGTCTTTGCCGGTGGTCTTTTTGTAATTTGCAATGAAAGCGGCGTTGTAGTCTTTGTAAAACTCGCGAGCCACGTCGTAGGAGGCGTTGAGTAGCGTTTGAGCGGAGGCGTTGAGGCCTGAAAAAGCTAACAAAGTGGCTAGGGCAATAGATTGGATCTTGTTCATGAAGCGTCTCAAAAGAGTAAGGACGCGATTGTGAAACTCATCCCTCAAAACTCAAACGAATCATTTGTTGTTTATTTATACTTTTTTGGGTATATCAATGAACTTGGAAGAGATTGAATGACCTGATTAGATTGAAACCGAATATGATGCATATCAATGATATGTACCAACTTTATTTGAAGATAGGAATTGCCATGGACATCGCAAAGATCTTTCAAACAGGCCGAAGCCAGGCCGTTCGACTGCCCAAGGAATACCGTTTCAACGGCAAAGAGGTCGTCATCAAACGTGTGGGTGATGGTGTTTTATTGATGCCCATCGAAAATCCTTGGCAAATGCTTGAAGCGGCATTGGACTCATTTGAGCCAGGATTCAAGATTGAGCGACAACAACCTGAACATCAAATTCGCCCAGAGGTCTTGTTGTGATTTTGTTAGACACAAACACGTGTATCTACATCATCAACAATAAGCCACCTAACGTACTTGATCGTTTCAACGCCTACAAAGCAGGCGAAATAGGCATCAGCAGTATTGCTGCTTCCGAGCTAGCTTATGGTGTTGCTAAATCTGGTTCTATCAAGAATCGAAAAGCCTTGGAGATGTTTTTAGCACCTCTGCAAATTCTTCCTTTTGACAGTCAGTGTCTCTGGTTTTATGCCGACCTCAGAAGTTCATTAGAAAAGAATGGTTTACCAATTGGTCCAATGGACACGTTGATTGCAGCACAAGCACTCAGCATCAACGGGACTCTGGTGACCAACAACTTAAAAGAGTTTTCACGTGTGCCACAACTCAAACTAGAAAACTGGTTTGAGACAACTTGAATAATTTGATCAAGCCACCAATGCAACAGACTTCACCTGCGCCCAAACAGGCATGCCAACTTCCAAGGCCAATTCGTTGACGGCGCGCTTGGTCACGCGGGCCAGCACCTCTTCAGCACCGCACTTTAAAACCACCATCACTTGGGATGGATGCGTTTCTGCTGTGATGGTTTGAATGCTTCCCCTCAGTTGGTTTTGGATGCTGGTGTTTTGTGGTTCAGTCGTTGCCAGACTGACGTCGCGCGCTAAGATGCGGATTCGCACCGCCCTACCAACTTCCAAGCCCGCATCGCGCATCCAAACAGAACCACCTTCAAAGTCAACACGCGACAAATGCCATTGCGCATCAACGGCGCCAATGTGGCCTGAGATCAATGCCCCAGCATCTTCACCCTCCATTACCGGGTTGACCACTTGCGTCAGTACCGAACTCACTGAACCTTGCGCTTTGACTTGCCCATTGTCCAACACCACCAGGTGATCGGCCAAGCGGGTCACTTCTTCAGCAGAGTGCGTGACATACAACATGGGCATCTTCAGCTCATCACGCAGCCTAGCAAGCCAAGGGAAGATTTCCTGACGGCGCGCTGCATCCAAAGATGCCAAGGGCTCGTCCATTAAAAGCAATTGCGGCTGCATCGCAATGGCTCTTGCTATAGCCACGCGCTGACGTTCACCGCCCGACAATTCATCTGGCATGCGCTGTAACAAGCTGCCAATGCCCAAGAGTTCAATGGACGCCTGCAAAGCTTTGTTCGCTTCTGTCTGCACACTGTTTGAAGACTTCAATGCGCGCTTCAAGCCGAAGTTTAAATTCTCTGCAACGCTGAGATGTGGCAATAAGCTTGACTCTTGAAACACATATCCCAAGGACCGCTGCCAAGTAGGCAAACAAATTCCTTGCTGGCTGTCTTGCCAAATGTTTTCACCAATTTGAATACGGCCTTTTGGATTTTTTTCCAAGCCCGCGACCGCGCGCAACAAGCTTGTTTTGCCAGAACCAGAGGAGCCGAAAATAGCCGTGATACCTTGCCCTGGCAACTGAAGGTCTAGGTTCAACTCGAACGCTGATCGAACGATGTTGATTTGCAGGTGAATCATCATCACACGACCTGCCTTTGTCGACGGTTCAACAACGCCAAGGCCAACAGCACCACAAAAGAAAAGACCAACATGCCTGCCGCCAACACATGCGCTTGGGCATATTCCATGGCTTCTACATGACCATAGATCTCTGTAGACACCACACGCGTTTGGCCAGGAATATTTCCGCCAATCATGAGCACTACACCAAACTCACCCACGGTGTGGGCAAAGCTCAAAATAGCAGCCGTGACCATGCCAGGTTTGGCCAATGGCAAGGCCACTGAAAAGAAAGCATCCAAGGGACTGGCACGCAAAGTGGCCGCTACTTCCATCGGCCTTGAACCGATAGCATCGAATGCGTGTTGAAGCGGCTGCACAGCAAACGGTAATGAAAAAAGAATGGAGCCAATGAGCAAACCTGTGAACGTGAAAGACAACACGCCCCAGCCCATAGACTGCGTCAATTGTCCTAAGGGTCCTTGCGGCCCCATGACAACGAGCAGATAAAAACCCAACACAGAAGGCGGTAAGACCAAGGGCAAAGTGACTAAGGCATGAATGGGCGCACGCCATACGGACTGAGTTTGCGAGAGCCACCAAGCCACGGGCGTGGCCAAGACCAGCAGCAACAAGGTGGTCAGAGTGGCCAACTCGAATGTGAGTTGAATGGCCTGCCAAGATTCGGACGTCAAATTCATGCGTGTAAGTTTACGACAGAGTGCCTGCAACCTGGTTCTTTGCCTATTTTCGGCATGTGTTGGGCATAATCGACACCACAAATTACGAAGCGCGCTATCTTTGCGCCTCATGCGTGTCGATGTCTATCCAGTGACCGCCACAAGACTAGAAATGTGAATTACCGTCATGCACACTAAAACCACCACCCTCGCTGAATGTCAGGCGCTGGACCAAATAGATCCTTTGCGCTCACTCCGTGATTTATTTCAAATCCCCGAGGGCGTGATTTACCTTGACGGCAACTCTCTTGGGGTCTTGCCCAAAGCCACGCTTGCAAGCGTGGCAGCAGCAGTCGCGCAAGAGTGGGGCCAAGACCTTATTAAAAGCTGGAACTCTGCAGGCTGGTTTCAAAAACCTCTTCAAGTAGGCAATAAAATTGCAAAGCTCATTGGCGCAAAAGATGACGAGGTGGTAGCCGCTGACAGCACCACCATCAATTTGTTCAAAGTATTGAGTGCTGCGCTGTCTATTGCTCATTCAGATCACCCGGAGAAAAAAATCATTCTGAGTGAGCGCACCAATTTTCCCACCGACCTCTACATTGCAGAAGCTTTGTGCAAAGAACGCGGCTTGACCTTGACATTGGTCGAGGCAGAAGACCTTCAACGCGCTTTAAAACAAGATGTTGCCGTTTTGATGTTGACTCATGTGAATTACCGCACGGGCGCCATGTTCAACATGAAAGACATGACAGCGAAGGCGCACAGCGTGGGAGCCTTGACGGTGTGGGATTTGGCACACAGCGCAGGTGCTGTGCCTGTTGATTTGAATGATTCGCAAGCGGACTTCGCGGTGGGTTGCGGCTATAAATACCTGAATGGCGGCCCAGGTGCACCCGCCTTTGTTTGGGTCAATCCCAAGCACACCGATCGTTGCTGGCAACCTCTGAGTGGCTGGTGGGGGCACGCTGCACCGTTTGAATTTACACAGGACTACAAACCGGCCAACGGCATTGCGCGATACCAATGCGGCACGCAGCCGATACTAAGTTTGACTGCACTCGACATTGCTTTAGATGCATTTTTAGAAGTTGAAAAACTGGGCGGCATGCATGCATTGAGGAAAAAATCATTGGCACTCACCGGACTGTTTATGCATTTGGTCCAGACCCAACTGACGGCTTATGGTTTTGGCATTGCAACTCCACTTGAAGAAGATTTGCGTGGCTCTCAAATCAGCCTGACTCGCAGCGAAGGCGCCTACGCCATTGTGCAAGCCTTGATTGCAAGAGGTGTGATTGGTGATTTCCGGGCAGGCGATGGCAAAAGCCACCCTGATATTTTGCGATTTGGTCTAACGCCCTTGTACACAAGATTTGTCGATGTCTGGCATGCCGTTGGGCACTTGAAAGAAGTGATGGACAGCGGCGAGTGGCAACAGCTGCGGTTTTCACAAAGAAATACCGTTACTTGATAGGGGCATGCAGCAGTCTTATAAGGGCGGTATCAAAGAAAATTGACTCTTTCCAAACAAGCCTATCAATGTCAATCATTGGCATCTCATGATGTAATACGATTACTTTTTTTGCAGTTGGAGTTCCCATGTCGCGTTCCCCTCGTTTGGGTCGTTTTCCCCTTGCCAATGCCACGCTTTTTTCTGTGGCGCTTTGCCTTGGCCTTAGCGGCGCATTGATAGCTTGCAAAAAACCAGATTCAGAAGCCGACAAAAAGCTTGACGCTGTGGCAATCAGTTTAGGCAATGAAGACATTTTGCAAATAGGCACTTTAGAACACGGAACTGGCCCCGTCATTTCAGGCTCACTCCAACCTGAAATTCGTGCTGATCTGCGGGCCGAAGTCGCTGCCATGGTGATTAAAGTGCACAAAGAGAATGGCGAGCTTGTCCGCAAGGGTGATTTGCTTGTGAGCTTAGACAGTTCGGTTTTGCGCGACAACCTGAATTCAGCTGAAGAATCGATGCGTGCTGCTGCGCAATCCCTAGACAGTGCAGAACGTCAATATCAGCGCATGAAATCACTTCAAACTCAAGGCATGGTGTCCGTGCAAGGCTTAGAAGAATCTGAGATTAAACGCAACAGTGCACAAAGTGAATTTGTAGCCACCAAAGCGCGCGTGGCTGCCGCCAAGCAACAACTTGATCGAACTGAGGTTCGTGCGCCGTTTCAGGGTGTTGTGAGCGCACGGAAAGCTTCGGCAGGAGACACCGCCCAAATTGGCAAAGAACTGATACAAGTGATTGACCCCAGCAGCATGCGATTTGAAGGCCAAGTCTCTGCAGATCAAATGAGCAACCTGAAAGTGGGGCAGCGGGTCAATTTCCGCATCAACGGCGTGGCGCAATCGGGGGATCAACTGGGCAACCGAGGCACCATCAAACGGATTGACGGTGCAGCCAACCCCGTTACGCGACAAGTGTCTGTGATTGTGGAAATCAACGGCAAAGATCGCCCTCCTGTGGTGGGGCTGTTCGCCGAAGGTGTGATTGAAACATCCATCAAATCCGCTCTGATGGTTTCTGAAAGCAGCATTCGAAGAGAAGGCGATAAAGTCTTTGCGTGGGTATTAGATGGCAACAAAATTGTGAAGCGCAATATTCAACTGGGAGATCGCGACACGCGCTTGGGTGTCTGGGTGGTGACCTCAGGCTTATTGGCGGGTGACAAAATATTGCGCACCACAAGCAGTTCTTTGAAAGACGGACAGACCTTTACGCTGCGCGCAGACACTGCTGCCAAAGTAGGTCAATAAAACATGTTTCTGTCCAATTTCAGCGTTAAGAAGCCGATTGTCACAATCGTTATTTTGCTCATGCTTATGGCCATGGGGCTCTTGGCATTGAAGAAACTCAAAGTCAATCAAATTCCAGATGTCGATCTGCCACTTCTGGTCATCGATATCAATTACCCCGGCGCATCGCCTGACACGGTTGAACGTGAAGTGCTGAACCGTGTTGAAAAGGCCATGCAGTCGGTCAATGGCATCAAAGATTTGCGTGGCACAGCCAACGAAGGCAACGCCAACATTCAGGTTTTTTTCGAATTCAAGAAAAACATGGTGGAAGCAACCGATGAAGTTCGCAACGCCATTGGCAAGGTTCGCTACAAGCTCCCCACCGAAATTCGCGAGCCTGTGATTCTTCGAGTCGACCCTGGCGCCCAACCCATCATGCAATTGGCTTTGTCTTCTTCAAGTCAAAGCCATGCTGAAATATCACGTATTGCAGAAGATCAACTTGCAGATAAGTTTCGTGGCATTTCAGGGGTTGCGCAAGTCAATGTCAACGGCGCACTCAAACGTGAGTTGAGTGTTTTGCTGCACTCTCAAAAGCTTCGCGAAGTGAATCTTTCAGTCACCGAAGTGGTCAACGCGCTCAGAACACAAAATGCTGCTGCACCCGTTGGAAAAATTCGAGGCGCACTGGAAGATCAAAGCATTCGTTTGCTGGGGCGCATTGAGACACCTGCAGAGTTCAACCAAATAGTAATCAAGCGCAGTGGCAATGAACTGATTCGGCTGGGTCAGGTGGCCACCGTGTCCGATGGGTTTGCCGAACTTACCACCATGAGCGTGAGAAACGGCAAACCCAACGTCGGCTTGGCCATCACACGCTCACGCAACGCATCAACTGTCAGCGTTGCCAATGAGATGCGTGCATTGGTAGCAGAAGTCAGCAAAACTCTGCCTGAAGGCACACAGCTTGAAATCACGCAAGATGGTGGCGTTGAAGCACGCAACAGCTTGAACAATGTGGTGGACGCGCTGATCTTTGGTGCAGGTCTCACTATTTTTGTGGTCTATGTGTTCTTAAATTCTTGGCGATCCACCCTCATTACAGCGCTGTCATTGCCCACCTCAGTGATCACCGCTTTCATTGCTGTTTGGTTGTGTGGCTTCACGCTTAACTTTATGAGTTTGCTTGGATTGTCCTTGGCCATTGGCGTGCTCATTGACGATGCCATTGTGGTTCGAGAAAACATCGTACGGCACATGGAACGTGGCTCAGACCGACGAACCGCAGCATTGAATGGCACCTCTGAAATTGGCATGGCTGTCGCAGGCACCACGTTTTCCATTGTGGCAGTGTTCATTCCTGTAGGCTTCATGCCAGGCGTTTCGGGTGAGTGGTTTCGCCCTTTCGGTCTCACTGTGGTGGCTTCGGTTTTGGTGAGCTTGTTGATTTCATTCACGCTAGACCCCATGTTGTCTGCCTACTGGGGTGACCCCCCTGGTGAACACCTCAAGCCTAAAACCGGCATCAGCCTGAAACTTCAACAATTCAATGCATGGTTTGACCATCAGGCCGATCGCTATGGCAATGTCATTGCTTGGGCACTGCAACACCGACGTTGGATGATCGCGTTTGCATTGGTCAGTTTCTTTGCTGCCATCTTTTTGCAATATCAGTTTGGCGGCTCTAGTTTCTTACCGAAATCAGATGGTAAAACTTTGGCCATTGATGTTCGAACGCCTGCCAGTAGCAATTTAGACTATTCACGCATGAAGTTAGAAGCTGCTGCTGTCATGGCACGCAGTTTGCCCGAAACCAAGGCCACCAACAGTTTTGTGAATCCAGGTGGCGGCCGCATTTATGTCGACATTGGCAAGAGCACCGATCGAAAACGCACTGCGCAAGCCATTGCCATTGAATTGCGCAAGCGCACCTCCCAACTGGTGGGCGCCGAGTACACAGTACTTGACGACTTGGCCAACGGCGCATCAAAGCCAGTGCAGATCCGGTTCAATGGTACCGACTCTCGAAAACTTTTGGCCATCACCAGCGAATTCATGGAACAACTCAGGCAAGTGCCTGGAGCCGTCGACGTGGGCTTGTCACAACAAGACCCGCAGAACGAATTGCAAATTGAATTGGACCGTGGCTTGGCGAGCTCTTTAGGCATTTCAGTGACCGACACAGCCAATGCATTGCGCGTTGCTTTTGCAGGCATCGAAGTTGGAGACTGGGTCGATCCCACAGGCGAATCGCGGGATGTGGCAGTTCGCTTAAGCCCTGAAGACCGCATGAGTGCCAGCAACATTGAACGGCTGCCCATCACAGTCAGTGGCATGAACACGGTTGTGCCCTTAGCTCAAATTGCCAAAGTCTCCATGGGCAAGGCACCGTCCAAAATTGAACACTCTGATGGTAAGAGAACCATTGGCGTTTCTGCCAATGTGCAGGGTCGCTCTTCGGGCGAGGTCACTGCAGATGCCTTAAAGATTGCCAAGAACATCAGCTTCCCAGAAGGCTATGGTCTTGAACTTGATGGCGCATCCAAGGACCAAAAAGAAGTATTTGCCGAAATGGGCATCGCCCTGATTTCGGGCATTGGTTTGATGTACTTCATTTTGGTCATGCAATTCAATTCATTCACCGCGCCATTGGCGGTCATGTTTTCCTTGCCCTTGTCGCTCATTGGCGTCGTGATGGCTTTGCTCTTAACAGGCGGCACATTGAATCTCATGAGCCTCATTGGCGTGATCATGCTGATGGGCTTGGTCGCTAAAAATGCCATTTTGCTGTTGGATGCAGCACGCACCTCAGAGGCTGAAGGCATGGACCGTGAAGAGGCACTCATGGCTGCAGGCCGCAAACGTTTACGCCCCATCATCATGACCACCTTTGCCTTGATTGCCGGCATGTTGCCAGTGGCCATTGGCATCGGTGAAGGCAGCGAGTTTTACAGGCCCATGGCCACGGCCATCATTGGCGGCACCATCACCTCAACCATTCTCACGCTTTTGATCATTCCGAGTTTCTATGACAGCATTGAATTGACTCGCGAAGCTTGGGGACGGCGATTGAAAGCCTTAGGTCAACGATTTGCCTAGTCATGCACTGACTCAGCGATAATCGAGACTTGCATCAACGTCCCAGATGGGCGCTTGCCCTATTAGGATCTACCGATGAAAAAGAACTTCCCCCTGCAAATTGAAGGCAAAAACCCCGAGCGGATCTTGGAAGCTGTCAAACATGAGATTCGAAAATATTTCAAACGCGAACGCAATCGTGCAGTCCCTAAAGAAGTTGACTTCTGGGATTTTGATTGCAGGGTGGGTTTAACAGCAGAGACTGCTGAAGTGGTCAAAGTAAGCGCTGTGATTGAAAGCTTGAGTGCGCTGGCCAAAGAAGGCGCCGCTTCAGCCTATGTTGAAATTTTGAGCAAGCACGGTGTGCGTGTCATTCGCCCAGAAAACGATCCTGTGATCATTGAGCGGGTTGACGACGCTGGTTTTGCCAGCCGATAAAAAGCCCAGCTTGGTTTTGAATTGGTTCACTTGTGCGATGCGCAATTTCATGAAAACCTAGCAAAGGTTTTATGGGTTATGAACAAAAATTTGATTTATTGACAGTGCAGAAAGCCATCTTGAGCTATTTGATGGCCAAGTGAAAACATCGATCTGGGCCGAAATCTCAATGCAGATTTCGTTTGCCCGATTCGTTGCTAAGAGCATCCAACACAAACATGGGAATGTCAGCATCAAATTTTTCACCATCTTCGGCCACGCAGAAATAGCTGCCGTGCATGGTGCCTGTGGGGGTTCTTAATCGGGTGCCACTGGTGTACTGAAATTTTTCACCCGGTTGCAGCAAGGGCTGATACCCCACCACCCCTAAACCTTTGATTTTTTCGTGCAGGCCATTGGCGTCGTTCACGCTCCAAGATCTTGAGATGACTTGCGCAGCGATGCTACCTGTATTGGTAATGGTGATGCTATAAGCGAATGTATAAAGATCGCTCGCAGGATTTGACTGCTCAGGCAGATACTGAGGTATGACTTCAACTTGGATTTTGTAATTTGGCATGGTGTGATTTTGCCCGAATTACAAATTCAAGCATGGCAACAGGATTATGACTTGAAAGGCAAAGAGCGCACTCTTTGGCCTGTGAGTTTGAACATGGCATTGGCCACAGCAGGCGCCAAGGGCGGTACAGCAGGTTCACCCACACCTTCCGGCGACTGCGTGCTCGGCACAATCCAAGTTTCTACAACCGGCGACTGAGCCAAATTCACCAAGGGATAGTTGGTGAAGTTTGTTTGCTGAACCACGCCATCTTGAATCTCAATTTTGCCAAACAAGGCAGCACTCAAAGCAAAGTTCACCGAGCTTTCTACTTGCTGCGCTACCGTGCCTGGGTTGACCACAGTACCGCAATCGATGGCACACACCACACGGTGCACGCGCGGCATACCGCCCTCTAAAGAGATCTCGGCTACTTGCGCCACGATAGAACCAAATGATTCGTGCAAAGCCAAACCATGCGCATGACCTGCTGGTAACGCTGCGCCCCACTTGGCTTTTTCTGCAGCCAACTTCAAAACAGTTGCATAACGGGGTACCTGCTTTAACAAAGACAATCGGAAGGCCAAAGGATCTTGTTTGGTTTCAAACGCCAACTCATCGATGAAGCTTTCAGAAAAGAAAGCATTGTGCGAGTGGCCCACAGAGCGCCAATAACCAATTGGTACACCCGTGCGAGTTGATACATGCGACATGTGCTGATGCTGAAATCCATAAGGCAAATCAAACAAACCTTCTGCCGTTGTTTTGTCAGGTGCATCCAACGGACCAGAAAGAGAAGGTAAAACGCGAGACATCCAGCGCGGCGTAATGGCATCGCCAGCAGACTTGATGCGCAAACTTTCAACTTCCCCCTTGGCATTCAAAGCAGCGCTCAGTTGCGCCACTTGCATAGGACGGTAAAAATCGTGCGTCATGTCTTCTTCACGTGACCAAACTATTTGAACAGGCGCACCATCGAGTGCCATGGCAATTTGGGTAGCTTGTGCCACCACATCGGCTTCTAAGCGACGTCCGAAACCCCCGCCCAATAGCGTGACGTTGACCTTCACTTTATCGTTTGACACATTGGCCACCTTGGCAGCCGCAGCACGCGCTAAACCAGGCACTTGCGTCGGCACCCAAATTTCAAGCATGCCGTCTTTGAACTGTGCAGTACAGTTCATGGGCTCCATGGTGGCATGCGCCAAATAGGGAGCCTTGTAGTGCGCTTCAATCATGCGCGCCGCGCTGCTTTCAGCTTTAGCAGCATCGCCTTGCTCATGAAACGTAAAACCTTTTTCTGATTTCAACTTCTCTTTGAGTTCTGACTCAATACGCTTTGTATCAATGGCGCCTTCCAATCGCTGTGCCCATTGTGCTTTCACTTTGTCTGCGGCTTGCTTGGCGTGCCAAGTAGACTTAGCAACCACTGCAAAGCCTGGCGCAGAACCTGCTGCACTGATCAGCTGAACACACTTCACCACACCTGTCATGGCCAACGCCTCTTTGGCATCGAAACTGCTTAAGGTGCCACCCATTTGAGGTACTTGGACCACACTGGCAAATAGCATGTTGGGCAGACGCACGTCCATGCCAAAAACCGCGGTGCCATCTGTTTTGGCCGGCACATCTGCACGCGCTGAAGTTTTGCCAATGAGCGTCCAATCTTTCCGATCTTTGAGGCTGACATTTTGCGGAGTTTGCGCAGCAGCACCTTTGGCAAATTCACCAAAGTGAGCAGACTTGCCTGAGGCGTGGCTGATCACACCGTCTTTCACCTTGATCTCTTGCAATGACACTTTCCATTGATTGGCAGCAGCTAAGCACAAGCTGGCTTTGGCAGTGGCTGCAGCCAAACGCAGATGCTCCCATGCATCTTTCACTGACGAAGAACCGCCTGTGGCATTCACGCCTAACTCGCGTGCCACTTTGCCCACCATCCACTCACCGCTGTGAACGATAAAGGGTTTGTCAACGCCTTCAGATTGCAAAGGGTGAAAAGGCAAGGTGCCTACAAACATGGCCACGTTGCCATAGATGCTGTCGTGACCTGCTTGCTCTAATCGAATTTGCTTCAAGGGTAGGTCTAACTCTTCGGCCACCAACATTGAGAGCGCATTGTGGATGCCCTGCCCCATGTCACTGCGGTGCATGGCCAGCACTACACCACCATCTTTGGCAATTTTGATCCAGCCATTGAGGGCAATTTCGCCCTCGGTGGGCAACATGTTGTCTGGCTTACCCATGCGCGAGCGTGCAGGCATCACGCCCCAGCCCACAATGAGTGCGCCCGTGATGCCAAGGCCGCTGAGGATGAGGTTGCGGCGCTTCATGCTTGTGCTCCTGCAGCACGGTGAATGGCTGCGCGCACGCGTTGGTAGGTGCCGCATCTGCACAAATTGGTCATGGCTTCATCGATGTCGGCATCGGTGGGTTTGGGTTTTCTTTTAAGGAGGGCAGCGGCTGCCATAAGCATGCCGCTTTGGCAGTAGCCGCATTGGGGTACTTGCTCTGCAATCCAGGCCAGTTGCAAGGGGTGCGGTTTTTCGGGGGTGCCCAAAGATTCGATGGTTTGAATGTTGGCACCGGCCACGCTGGCCACTGGCGTGACGCATGAGCGAATTGGTTGGCCGTCTTTGTGGACTGTGCAGGCACCGCAGGCTGCAACGCCGCAACCGAATTTCGTACCAGTGAGGTTGAGCGAATCTCTGAGGACCCAGAGTAGGGGCATCTGGGGGTCTGCGTCTATTGTGACGTTGGCGCCGTTGATGTTGAGGTTCATTAGACTTTCCTAGGTGATGCCACTGAAGTGTTTTGAATACCGTGATGCTATCAGGTGATGAGCGGGGGTTCCTGAGCGAAAGAGTTGACTAGCAAGGATAAGCCTGGGTTACTGCGTGAGAACGTTGAGCAGCAAGGCCTAAGGCGGCTTCCTCATATGGAGTACCAGAAATCGTCAGCCGCCTTAGGCCTTGCTACTCAACTTATTGACGGCGGAAAATGTGTTAATACCAACACTGTTTTTCGCAGCTGGGTGAGTATGGGGTGGGTGGGTGACGATTTCTGGTACTCCATATGAGAAACCCACCCACCCCATACTCACCCAGCGGGCTCAGCAATAATCTACCCATGCACAACCCCACTTCCCATAAAGATGAAAAAGAAAGTAGCCTTACCCCTGTTAGCCATCGTCCTGATAGGCGTCATTGCTTCTCACATCAGTTTCAAACCGGCCGACCACAGCTATCTGATGGTCGTAGATGGCATTGAAATTGATGTACTGGGGAAAATGCAAAATCAGTGGCTTGCACTCACTCAAAATTGCGAGGGCGCATCACAACCGCAACCAGGCCAAGCAAACTTTCAATTGGTTCAAAATGCCGTTCAATCCTACAGCCCACCGCAATCCCAATCTGCGCAAATTGCAGGCATGTGGACATTTGGCGAATGGACTTTGGCCGAAGTAGAGTTTGAGACTTTGCTACCCGCAGTCGTCACCCTGCAAATAAACAACAATGAACAGAAAATTGTGCCTCGCGGTATTTGGAGTGGCCATACCAAACCTTGGATTGCAGCACCTTTGATTCGAACTTATCTCAAAACGCAAGTACCAGAGATACCCAGCAAGCTGCTGAATTGTTTTGACCCTCGTTCCAAATCATTCAACTGAAGTAAAGTCTTTTCCCGCTATGCCTCATTAAGCTTTGGCGCACATTGCTGGTACTCACCTCTTTGTTTGTCAAGGACTCAATCAGATAACAGCTTAAGAACAGTTTATTGCGAGATGTTGGCCTGAGCCAATACCGCTGTGGCTGCTTGTTGCATGATTTGCGTTCGGGCCAGCTCGGTAGAGGCCTTGGGTTGATTAGATTTCAATTTAATCTTCATTCCTTAGGTTGAAAGATGAACCAAAACCCTCCTTTAATCAAGTACCCCTATTTGTCTCACACACGCTGAAGTCGGACAATAGAATATTTTGACGAGCCTGTATTTCTGTTCAAAAGCACTATTAAATTAACTTTTAGCAGTTAATCCAACCTCTTATGACATTGTCAAAATTACTTTACCAGTCACTCGCCTGTCTTCAAGCGCTGAATGTGCCTCAGCAGCTTTCTCTAATGGCAACACAAGTCCAATCTCTGGTCTTAAAGCACCGCTTTTAACCCAAGGCCAAACACAATGCTCGATAGCCCTTGCTAAATTAGCTTTTTCATGAATGGGACGACGGCGTAACGAAGCGCCAGTGATAGTTATTCGTTTTTGTATGATTGGCATTAGATCCAATTGGACCTTGCGACCACCGTCGCCGGCCAAATAACACAGCCTTCCTTCGATCGTGAGTAATTTTAAATTGCGATCAAGATAGGGTGCACCTACAGTGTCTAAAATAATATTGACACTGGACGCGCCTAAATGCTTAACAAACACATCACCAAAATCTTCTGAGTTGTAATTCACGGCAAGCTCTGCTCCTAGCATTAAACATTTCTGGCATTTGATATCACTTCCCGCAGTTGCCAGAACACGAGCCCCCGCTGCTTTTGCCATCTGTATCGCAGTTGTGCCGATACCCCCTGCCGCGCCATGAACTATGACAGTTTCGCCAGGAGACAAACGAGATTGCTCGAACATTGCCATCCATACCGTGAACACTGTTTCTGGAAGCCCAGCGGCCTCAAGCAAACTAACGCCTTCTGGAATGGGCAGGCACTGAACTTCTGGAACAACGCAGTACTCAGCGTACCCCCCACCAATGACAAGTGCACAAACCAGATCCGATTGCCTAAACCGGGTAGTTCCTAACCCACACAAGACGACCTCTCCAGAAATTTCTAGACCTGGCACACTTGGGGCGCCTGCAGGCATGTCATAAACACCTTGTCTTTGTTTTATATCTGCAAAATTAACACCTGCCGCATGAACTTTAATCAGTAATTCACCATAGCCAGGTTTTGGTATTGGTTTTTGTGTTAACACCAAGCTATTGGGACCGCCTGTCGATGGAATATCTATCGCTCGATATAGTGTTTGTTTTGACATTTAAGTTCCTCTAAAATATTTCAAGCACAAAGATGAATATCATGAAAAAATAGCCAACGATTTAATTAATTTATCATAGCCCAATTTAAAAATAAAAATTTACTATTTCAATAGTTGACCCATTATGAATATTCTTCTATTAAGCAATTCAACAAACGCTGGTGGGTATCTGCATTATGCGATCCCTTTGATTTCAGAATTATCATCTGCAACAAAAAATGCCGTTTTCATACCATTTGCAGGAATCAGCAGGGATTGGGATGAATACACCCGAATCGTCACAGTAGCACTAGCCCCCCTATCGCTCAACATTGAGCCCTTGCATAGATCTGTCGATCCAGTTGAAACAGTCCGCAATTCAAGCCTTCTACTAATAGGTGGCGGTAATACATTTAATTTATTGCATCATTGCCGTCGATTAGGCTTGCTTCCCGTCATACGTGACATTGTGAAATCGGGCGTACCTTATGTTGGTTGGAGTGCTGGAAGTAATTTAGCTTGCCCAACCATTTGTACAACCAATGATATGCCCGTTATTGATTCTCAAGGCTTAGATGCACTTAACCTGATACCTTACCAAATAAACCCACATTACACCAATGCTTTGCCGATCGGCATCAAAGGCGAAAGTAGAAATCAACGACTTGCTGAGTTCACTCGCCTATGGCCTAATTTGCCAGTGATAGGTTTGCCTGAAGAAAATTGGATAAGAATCAAAAATACTCAGCATGTGATTGATGGTCCTCACCCGTCTTGGCTGTTTTTGGCTCAGAATGAACCTAAAGAATTGAATGCAGGCATGCTGTCGATGCACTTAGAAATCAATGAATTGAATTAATGGGTTGGCAAAACTAAATTTTTACTGAAAGTAAGATTTTAAAATGGCACTAAAACAAGTTATCGAAGCTTATGAATTGCTCTCCAGCGCTTATGTAGATGGCCACATGGTTGCAGAACTTCTTCACAAACGGGGAATCACTGATATAACTGTTGAGCATGTAAAAGGGGAAACCACTTTTACAGATTTTTTGTCTTGCCTCTTACCTGGTCAAGACCCTGAACGTCCAGCGCTAGGCATCATCGGTCGGTTAGGCGGATTAGGCGCTAGACCTGAAATGATTGGTTTGGTTTCTGATTCAGATGGGGCGATCACAGCAGTTGCAGCCGCACTTAAACTGGCTGATATGGTTGTTCAAGGTGACGTGCTAGCCGGTCCAGTTCGCATACACACACACATCTGTCCAAATGCTGCAACAAGACCCAACTCTCCAGTTCCGATGATGCGAGCACCCTTACCAGCTAGGCAGATGATGGCACGCGAAGTTCATCCAAAAATGGCGGCGATCTTATCTGTTGATACAACCCGTGGTAATCGACTCGTCAATCATCGAGGTGTTGCGATCACACCAATTGCCAAAGAAGGATGGTTACTTCCAATACCAGATGCACTTCTTGATATTTTAGGATGGGTCAGTGGTGAGCTACCCGTCACATTACCGCTGACTACTCAGGATATAACACCGCAAGAAAATGGTCTTTCTCATATTAACTCCATCATGCAGCCTGCAACAGTCGGAATAGCACCCGTTTTAGGTGTAGCGATCACTGCACAAACGACCGTACCTGGATGTGCAACTGGTGTGAGTAACCCAATAGATATTGATATTGCAACACGCTTTTGCATTGAAGTAGCTAAGCGTTTCACAGCTGGAGAGTGTGCCTTCTTTGATGAAAATGCATGGCAAGAACTTTACCGTCGATATGGATCACTTGCTCGTTTGCAGACATTAGGAGTGGTTTAATGAACGCAGTTTTGAATCAGCTGCCAGATCAAAATAAAATTGCACAAAATACGGGCAAACGATTGCGAATAGGTTTCGCCACAATCGGTCAGTCGCCGCGAATTGATGTCGTCCCAGCCATACTAGAAGCTCTTGGAAAGCCAGTTGATACCATGGAGGTTGGGGCACTTGACAACATGAGTCAGAATGAAATTAAAAAACTAGCCCCTCGCAAGGGTGAGTATATTTTTGCCACTCGAATGGCAGACGGAACACAAGTTACGATGGGTAAGAGTGCTGCCGAAAAAAGGCTCGCTGAAGTTCTTAATCGATTGGATGACGAAAATTTAGATCTAATCGTAGCCCTGTGTGCAGGAACCAGCTTGCCGGCTTTAAAGAAAACATTGCTAATTGAACCACAACGAATAGTTGATGGCATGACGGCTGCTATAGCCGCGTCTTGCAGACGTATTGGCATCGTCGTACCTTTGGCTGAACAAGTTGCTCTTTTCCATTTGGACGCCTCGTTAACTGCTCAAATCAGTGTGACCTATGCATCACCTTATAGTGGAGATCGATTTTTTAAAGCTGGTCAGGAATTGATTGGTTGCCAAGTGATCTTTATGCACTGCATGGGCTATAACGCACAGATGCGAGAGAAAGTCATCGCTGGGTCTGGTGCACCAACCGTATCCGCACCCGAACTTGTCGCAAGTGTGCTTCGCCAACTCATCGATCGACCATAAAAACAATCAACTTCCTTAATCATTCAACGACAAAGAGATTCATCATGACAAAAAAATTCAAAAATCAATCGCACTATTCCTTAACAAGAAGAACAACATTAGTACTAGCTGCTGCGGGTCTGAGTGAGCTGTATGTTCCTTTGGCTCTCGCGCAAAGCAATGCCGCCTGGAAACCAAATAAATCAATCCGTTTTCTTGTAGGCTTTTCTGCTGGAGGGTCTGCCGATACACTTGCCAGATTATTAGCAGTACCGATGGGCCAATATCTGGGCACATCCATCGTTGTCGAAAATATTGTGGGCGCTGGTGCCGTCATTGCCATGTCAACCCTAGCCAGATCAAACCCCGATGGGCTCACCATTGGGATGGGCGCACCAGGTACACATGCAATCAATCCGTCAATTATGGGTGCAAAGATGCCATATAAAGTACCCAAAGACTTCACTCCAATCACACTCCTGGTCACTCAACCGAATGTACTGATTGTAAATAACAATATCGGGGTAAATAACTTAAGCGAGTTTGTAGCATGGGCAAAGGCCAACCCGAATGCTTCATTTGGAAGTGCTGGGATTGGTACTTCAAATCATTTATGTGGTGAACTGCTTAGCGAGCGACTTGGTTTGAAACTCACGCATGTCGCTTATAAAGGTGCGCCTCAGGTCATTACTGATTTACTGGGGGGGCATATTTCAATGACTTTCGACAACATAACAACTTCTGCAATATTGGTTCGAGAAAAAAAAGTAAAAGCGATTGCGGTTACAACAGCAAAGCGTTCTGTTCTACTACCAGACGTACCTGCTTTCGCCGAATCCGTCATCCCTGGATATGATTTGGCCTCATGGCAAGGCTTATTTGGACCAGCAGGACTACCCGAGTCGGTTGTTCAAGGTCTATATGACGCAACCCTACATGCGTTAAAAGATCCTGAAGTGCGTCGGCGCTTAACTGAATTTGGATCCGATTCAGGTGGTCAGACTCCATCGGTCTTTGGTAGTTTTATCACTACAGAAATGAAACGCTGGGGTGACATTGTTCTTGGGGCCAAAATGGCCGCAGAATAACGAATCGGCCCGGCTAACTCGGGGCGATTCAGATAGGCGATTGGCTTAGCTCAGAGTTGGTTGCCTATCAACACATCCAAGTCTGAGTATCTTGGCGGGGTCGGCCGGCGTAGCGCTACTGCGAAGCTGTCAATACCTCAGCCGACCGCGCGCCGCACGGATTCCATCTTCGAAAGCTTCAGGCGTGCACCCGCCAGCCTAGGTTTGGCAAGGTTGGCGGTATTGGAGTCCGTTGGCTTTTCAATCGGCTTAATGTCAGGAGGCCGGACCCGTGGCCGCCGACCAGATCGCATGGCTTAGGCTTATCCTGAACTTCAAACCTTATTAAAACAGCGCTTCAAATTCAGGTGCTTGTGACTACGCCAATGCGGGAATTGATATGCCAATATTTGAGAAACACTCGGTTGAAAAAAATGTAGCCCAAGACTTCAAGTCAGATTTTTGGCAGTCATAACTCGTCCTTACTCCGAAAACAGTTTTTTGATCACACTAATTAATACTTTTTTATTAATTAATTTGTGATTTTATTCGCTAAATTTGGAACAAATATTGCTTATAAATATTGAAGTCATCATTCTGACCAAAAGCAAATGACGGTAATAAATACCAATATCAAAGCGTTGTACACACAATCCGCCCTAAAGGTAAGTGAGCGGGATGGCGCTGTTGCAATGCAGCAATTAGCTACTGGAAAGCGGATCAACTCCTCAAAGGATGATGCTGCGGGCCTGGCCATTGCCGCTCGGATGACGCAAAACATTCAAGGCTTGGGCCAGTCCATCCGCAATGCGGGCGATGCCATCTCCATGATTCAAACGGCTGAGGGCGCAACCCAAGAGATCACGGTCATGCTGCAGCGCATGTCTGAGTTGGCTGTTCAGTCTGCCAACTCCACCTACTCCGCCGACCAGCGCAGCTACCTAGACCAAGAGTTTCAGCAGCTCAAGCAAGAGATTGTTCGCGTCTCTGAGATGCACGAGTGGAACGGCTTTCCTATTCTGAACGGCAAGGCTGGCACGCCCGTGGGCTTGCCCACCACCATCACCAGCGCACGCGCCGGCGTGATCGGAACGGGCACCGGTAAGGTGTTAGAGACGGGCGACCTTGAGATTCAAACCGACAAAGGCTCCTATGCTGTACCAGCGTCTATTGCTGCAGCCGATCCTAAGAGCAACTCCATTGCATCTGGCAGCAACAACGCAGGCAGTGCCATTGCCCTTGCTGCAGCTATTAACTCACAAGTGGGTATCACAGGTGTTAGCGCCGTAGCCGGTGCAGCCACCATTGGTGCCACCAAAACCACAGTGGGCAGCACCTCCATTCAAACCGACTTGTATGTCAACGGTGAGAAGGTCTCCCTTAGCTTGTCTGCAAGCCACACGCTCAATCAGCGCCGTCAGTATGTGATGGAGAGTATCAACGCGGGCACCACGGTGCATGGCGTGGTAGCGGGCGACAGCGGCACAGGCGGCTTAACGCTTACAACACCGGACGGCAGAAACATGTCCGTTTGGTACGACTCAACTTCCGTTCAAGGCTCTGACTTTGGTTTGGGCTTGGACACCACGCCGCCTTCCAATCCTTTGGGTGTAACCGGAGTGTCTGGCGCTGCTGCTAGTACCTTTGGTGCTAATGAGACTAGTGCCGTTACGTTTCCGCAATTGGCGGCAGGTCAAGGCTTTACGCTGAACGGACTTACTTTTACTTCTACAGCAACCACAACCGCCATTGAGTTGGCTACTGCGTTTTCTAATCTGAAGTCCGGCATGTCTGCATTGGCAGCAGCAGCAGCATCAACCACAGCTACTTTGAGCAAGGGCAGCTTTACTGGCACTTTTGCTGAAGGCTTTACAACTGGCTCAAACAACGGAGCCAATACAGTAACTGCTACTGCAGTTAGCAAAGGCAATGTCGGCAATATCGTCACCAGTGACTCCGTTCCAACGATTGTTAAAACAGAGGGTGCGAAATCAACAGAGTACGCAGATGTAACTTTTAGGGATTTAGCAAATAACGAATCTTACACGTTAGCTGGAGTATCTATATTTGGAAAAGAAAATGGTGTGAGTGCAGCAAATGTAGCTGCTGCATTTGCAAATAAAATTGCTGGAACTAGAATTCCAACGGGAACAGGCGCTAGTGGAAATGATTACCTAATCACGGGCGCAGATCACTCACTAGTCGGCTATAACACAGGCCCTGCCTTAGGAAATAAAGTCAGATTTACATCATCCACCCCAAGTTCAAACGTGGTGGACATAGCACTTAGGGCGGACTCGCACACAACTAGTGCCGTGACGATTGTCGTTACTCAAGGCGATACAACGGTTAGTGGTACGACTGAGTCAAACGTCATCACATTCAAACCTCTTAACATTAACGATTTCGTCATGGTTAATGGTCTCACCTTCACCGCTCGTGTAAACATGACTGCCAATGAAGTGGCAGCAGCATTTGCGAACGTTGCCTCCGGTGCAACATCCGCTGCTTTAACGCTGGCTAACCCTGTTGCCGCTAATTTCGGTAAATTCTCTGGCACCTTCACTGCAGGATTTTCTACCGGTGCCTCTACCTCTACAGGCACCGTTACAGCAACCTCAACTACTGCCAATACAAACGTTACTGATTTAGGTGTTAATGGCGTTCTGGCTGTGGCATCTGCCACCACAACAACAGCAGGCTCAACTGTGGCCGCCTCAACGGTCTACGGTAGCGTCACTTTGAATTCTCAAAACACCTTCACCATCAAGCCCGGCGCAAAAGCTTACGCTACTGCCAGTGCACCCGCAACCGATCCCACCTACGCAAACTTCACAGCCCTGGGCTTTGAAGCCAAGACCATCAACGCCAAAGGCATTGGTCGCCTAAACTTTCAAGTGGGCCCTGCTGCCAACCAGCTCATCTCCATTGACTTGGCAGACTTTGGTAAAAATGGTGACATTACAGGCCCCATCACAAGCGACAGAGCGCCTACCAATTTGCTCACCGTCAATTCTGCCAACGACGTGATCATGAACGTGAACAAATCCTTGGACCGCATTGCCGCAACGCGTGCCACTATGGGTGCTGTCATGAACCGTTTGGAGCACGTAATCGACAACTTGACCAACGTTGTCATGAACTCTGAAGCCTCGCGCAGTCAGATTGAGGACGCTGATTACGCTCAGGCCTCTACCGAGTTGGCCCGAACGCAAATCATGCAACAAGCCGCCACTGCGGTCTTGGCTCAGGCCAATTTAAGTTCACAGATGGTTTTGAAACTTCTCGAGCAAAACTAAACTATATCTAGAAACTTAAACCTCTAACATCGTTTGAGCAAAACACAGTATGAAGGTACTCGGATGAAACCAACTCCAAATTAGGAGGTGGGTACTGTGGGGTCTGGTCTGGCTCCAAATTGAAGAGGGTACCCCAAGCCACTTTTGTGCTGTGCTGCACAACCTAACTTACCGTTACTCTACCTACAAATTAGGCAACCGCTAGGCGCGAAACTAACGCAGCTTCTGTTCAACTACGCCAGCAGTTTATGAAGAGGTTGGCTACAAGCGAGGATTTAAAAAAGAGAAATGAACTTGCTGTCAACTTCCTCAGCGAAAACCGAAAACATTTTCCAAACTGCTAAGTCATCAATCAGAGCGGTACCAGAAAAAACTTTGTTGATGTTAGAGCTAAGTTGCTATTGACAATTCAAATCAACCGTCAGTGCTCTTGGATAATCAAAGTTAGCATCATTTGCCAAATCAACTACCACGCCAACGAAACCACCCATGGGAAAGTTGTATAAAATTTTTGAATTTTCTTTGGCTTCTACTGAAAGGGTACCCTGACTTTTTGAGTCTCGTTTACAGTCAAGGACCAATTTTGCGCTAGACCTTGTAATCGCTGCAACGCCAGGAGTATTCACAAGTCGATGGCTTTTGTCATTAGAAACATTGCATGAGGCCTTGACCGATGTCGTTGTCCCTAAACATCGGGTTATTATCGTAATGGTTTGCTCATTATCAGTAACCATAGTAGAGCAGCCAGTGATAATTGAAATGACTGGCACGAACATAATCAAATTGAATTGATTACTGAGACGTGTATGCTTTATAGCCACGATCGGTCATGCAGTTTGCCCAAATTTTTTCGCGGGCTTTAGTTTCATTTGACTGGCTCATTCCACCTCCAATGGCAGCGCCACCAACTCCGGCTGTAGCAATACCGGCAGGTAGTAAATACATCCCTCCTGTTGCTAAAACAAGAGCGGCAGTAGCTAAAGCGGCCCCAGCTCCTAGGGCAGCAGTTCCTGCTGTTGCGGTACTCATATCATAGGCTTTTGAAAGTAGTTGGCACTCTTCCATGTCTCTGGAATATATAGCCGTATCACGTATTGAGCTTGGATCAATAACAACCTGAGGAGCTGCTGCGCATCCAACTACAGAAATGATAACTATTAAGCTAATGATTTTTTTAATCATAAATTTTTGTTTCGCTTTATTTAGTGGACTTCCCACGCAACTGTAGACAAACTCAAGCCTCAATTTGAGGCACGTTCAAATGCCTCGGGACTAACGCCACCCAAATGGCTGTGGCGTCGAGTTCGATTGTAAAAGACTTCGATGTAATCAAAAACATCAGCACGGGCCAGATCTCGAGTTTTGTAAATACGCTTTCGGATACGCTCTTTTTTTAAAGAACTAAAGAATGACTCAGCCACTGCGTTGTCCCAGCAATTGCCGCGACGACTCATGCTCGGCAGCAGTTTATTTGCATCACAAAACCGTTTCCAGTCATCGCTGCCGTATTGACTACCTTGATCTGAATGAACAATAACTTCTTGCGTGGGTTTGCGTCGCCACACCGCCATCATCAGCGCATCCAAGACCACCTCTTTAGCGATCGTAGGTTTCATAGACCAGCCAACGACCGCACGTGAGTGCAAATCCAATACAACAGCCAAATACAGCCAGCCCTGCCATGTTCGAATGTAGGTAATGTCCGTTACCCATACCAGGTCGGGAGCGTCAACTGTGAATTCTCGATTGACACGGTTTGGCGCAAGAATTGATGGCCGACCCTTTACAGCTTTAGGACTTTTGTAGCCGCGTATGGCTTTTATCTTGTGGTTGCGCATGATTCGCTCTACGCGGTGCTTGCCACATTTCTCGCCGGCCTCACGTAAATCAGCAAATACGCGCGGTGAACCATAAACGCCGCCACTGGCCACATAAGAGTCACGTATCAGGCCCAGTAGGCGATCATCTTGAATGGCACGGTTTGAATTTGGCTGGTGTAGCCAGGCATAGAAACCTGCACGCGCAACCTTCAATACCCGACACATCGTTGCAACTCTGTATTCGTGCCGATGCTTATTGATGAAACGGTACTTCACTCTAGCTCCCTTGCAAAGTACCGAGCGGCCTTTTTTAGAATCTCTCGCTCCTCTTCTGTACGATGAAGTTGAGCTCTTAATCTAAGAGTTTCACTTTTTGCAGCGATCAAGTCATTGGCTTGCTGATCTGTTTTGTCTGGCTTTACAGCGCTGACCCATTTGTAAAGGCTATGCGCTGAAACGCCAAGCCTTGCCGAAACTTCAGCGACTGAATAGCCTCGTTCAGTGATTTGACGAACTGCTTCGTCTTTAAATTCAGGGGTAAAACGTGGTGGTGACATGGCCTGCTCCTATGAAGAAATCATAGGCCCAAGCTGTCTACTGCACCGTGGGAAGTCCAATTCATGGATTTATTAGTTAAATATATTTAAGGCTTAAAATAAAAATCGCCAAGAACTTGGTCGTAAATTGCAGGCACTTGTTCATGTCCGACTGACTTCGCTAACTCTGCCACTTGGTTACGAACGTTCTTCACAACTCGGTCAACACTTTGATTTGGTTTTTGCATCTCTTGAACGAAGACACGTGTAAATAATCCGTTCTTATTTTTATCAGAAGCACTTAATTTATCTAACGCCTGCTGTCCTGTTCCAGCTGAGAAGATGACCATCTGACCTGTAGCAGCAGTCGTAGGTGCAAGGCCTCTGCCACCGAGCGCTCTTCCAGTTGACTTAAATGGATTATCCCTACATGCATCAATCATTGCTAATGTGAACTTTGCTTTCTTTTCAGACATATCGTCAAGGACTCGTTGAAGTTGTATTGCTTCATCTCTAACTTGCGCTTCGCTGTCACCAACTATGTCTGTTGGAAGCAAATAATTGGCTGCACCTAATTGAACTCCATGACCTGCAAAGAAGAAAAGTACTTCATCGCCACCTTGCACCTGTCCTGCGAAAGTCCTCAAGGCGGCCTTCATTTCTTTTTCCGTTAAGTCGAGTCTTAAAGTAACTTGATATCCAACAGCCGTTAAATTTGAAGCAATCGTTCTTGCATCCTCTCGGGCATTTGAGAGTTTTGCCACTGATTTGTAAGAGTCGTTACCAATGACTAAAGCTCTTCTAATCGATGTTGTGTTAGGCTCAATTTTTACAATTGACTGAGATTGAGACGGTTGAACTCGATTTAATCCGCCTTCCGTCAAAACTAAACTTTCCTTATTGTTTTTTAAATTACCTTCAGTGTCTAAGTTATTTGGCTCTTGAGAGGCAACCTGATTGCGGTCGTTATAAATAAAGCTGTCAATTAAGCCTGCGAAGTTAGGTCGTAATTCTTCAAATCTCTCTTGACGAGTCCAAACATCAAAAACAATCACCGCTTTGTCAGTTTGAAAGACAGTCGTTTTATAAGACAAAGCCATATTATTACTTGGTGCGTTTCCATTTGTTTGAAATGTATAAGCAGGTTGGTTGTTGACTTTTATCTCTTCAGTATTAGAGTTGGTTCCATTCTTTAAGGATGAGGACATCCTGAACTTAATAGTTTGTGCCAAATCTTTTGGAGAAGATATTTCGGATTTAGGATGTGCTGTATATCGAAGTCCAGCATCTATAGACTTATTGATGGCAACAAAATGAAAACCAAGTTCTTTTAGTCTTTCAGTAAGCTCTTGCTTTATCCATCCTGACTTCAATAAGTATTGAGGTTTATGGTCGTCCGAAAGAGATGAAGTTGAAGGAATTTGTATACTATTTATAGATTCTTTTATATTGGTTGAAATGGATTTGTTGATGAATGTAAAAAGTTCACACTTACCATTGCCAAAATCGTAAAGTTTTTTGCTATCGACTATTACAGTTTTTTGTTCTTCTAATTTTTTATTGCACATGCTTAAAGCAATTGAATCAGCATTGTCTTGACTAACATCTCCCTTGAATTTTCCCCATACAAATTGCTTTTGGCCAAAAAACTTTGGCTCCGCTACATAAGCTAAAGCCTTAGTCTTATCTGAAATTTTCTCAAATTCTTCAACTTCAGCACGCAATTGCCTGGGGGCATCCCAAGGTAATGTAAAAGCATTTGCGATTGAAAAAAAATTTAAGCTTAAGATAGCTCCTGATAAAAGAACTCTTAATTTCCTATGGTTTGTAAAGTTTAAAACTTTTATTTGATTCAAGGATTTTCTATCCATCTTTGGACCTCTAAGTAAAAGTCACCATTCAGTCTTGTATTCTCTAAATGAGTATGTTGGTTTTTTGGTCTCTTCTTGACTAAGTTTTGGAGAGTTTTGTGGTTGGGTGCCGCCCAACATCAAGACATAATCAATGAAGAGCAAAAGGTTATTTATAACTCCAAATGGTAATCAAAAGCAAATGAACCACCTAGCGGCAGATTGTCTAAATTTTTTGAGTATGGGGAAACTGTTTGGGCATGGACTTGGGAGTCCCTCTATCCAATCAATTGGCATTATGAGGATGTGGGATGCCCTTGGTGACATACTTGTCACCCTAGGGGGCCGACTATGCCAGACCACATCATATTTAACGGTGAGACGCACGTCTATGAGTGCCTAAACTACGGCTTCAAAAGTGACCCGCCTTGGATGACCCCGCCCCCAGACATTGCCCAAGACGCTAGAGACCACTTTATTTCCGAACATAAGGACTGCCAATACACGACTTCATTCAAAAAGGGTGATAACGCATCAACTAAGTGATTCGAGCAAACGAAAACGGCCTCGCAAGGAGGCTGCACTTAAGACTTTGTGGTAACGAATGTGGTAATTTGACATCAAAGACTGCCAAACCCGCATAAAACCTATTGACTTGGCGGAGAAGGTGGGATTCGAACCCACGGTGATGTTGCCACCACGCCTGATTTCGAGTCAGGTACATTCGGCCACTCTGCCACTTCTCCTACATTCAACATTGCGGCTGGTCACTGCCGCAAATTCTAACAGTGCTTGTTAAGCACGCAGTTCTGTGATGCCGCCCATATAAGGCCGTAACACCTCAGGCACCGTTACAGAACCATCCGCATTCTGATAATTCTCCAGTACCGCCACCAACGCACGGCCAACAGCCAAACCCGAACCATTCAATGTGTGCACGAGCTCATTCTTGCCCTGCGCATTTTTAAAGCGTGCTTGCAAACGACGCGCTTGGAATGCTTCGCAATTGGAGCAAGAACTGATCTCACGGTAAGTCGCTTGTGCAGGCACCCACACTTCAAGGTCATAGGTTTTGGTCGCACCAAAACCCATGTCACCCGAACACAGCAACATCACGCGGTAAGGCAAGCCCAGTTTCTGCAAAATAGCTTCTGCATGGCCCGTCATTTCTTCCAGTGCGTCATAGCTTTTTTCTGGGTGAACAATTTGCACCATCTCAACTTTATCAAACTGGTGTTGACGAATCAAGCCGCGAGTATCGCGCCCTGCACTGCCTGCTTCTGAACGGAAGCAAGGTGTGTGAGCTGTAAGCTTCATGGGCAAATCTGACTCTGCCAAAATTTCATCGCGCACCACATTGGTCAAAGTCACTTCTGAGGTGGGAATCAAATACAGCGCTTGGCTTTCTGCGCCTTCTTCAGACTCTTGTCCGCCCTTTTTGGCAGCAAACAGATCACCTTCAAATTTGGGCAACTGCCCGGTGCCTCGCAAAGTGTCTGCGTTCACAATATACGGCGTGTAGCACTCTGTGTAGCCGTGTTCTTGTGTTTGCGTGTCCAACATGAACTGCGCCAGTGCGCGGTGCATGCGCGCAATTTGGCCACGCATGAATGTGAATCGTGAACCAGACAACTTGATGCCGATGTCAAAATCAAGACCAAGTTTCTCACCAATGTCTACGTGGTCACGCACTTCAAAGTCAAAAGTCTTGGGTCCTTTGCCGTCCAAGCTCCATTGGCGCACTTGTACGTTGCCATGTTCATCGGCACCCACAGGCACACTTTCGTGTGGCAAGTTGGGCACGGCTAACAACATGTCTTGAAGTTCTGCTTGCAATGCATCTAAGCGGAGGGCGGACGCATCCAGTTCAGTTTTGATTCTGGCCACATCGGCCATCACTTGGTCGGTGCTTTCACCTTTGGCTTTCAACATGCCAATTTGTTTGGACAAGCTGTTACGCTGGCTTTGCAATTCTTCGGTGCGCGTTTGCAAAGTTTTTCGCTCTGCTTCTAAAGCACGAAACTTTTCCACATTCAAAAATACTTGTGGTTTTTTACGAGTCTCTAAACGCGCTACAGAAGCGTCTAGATCTTTACGAAGCAAAAGTATGTCTAGCATGTTGTTAAAAATTTAAGTAGCCAAAAAAATCATTGGCCATCGTCTAATTTTAGTCCCTTGGGCAAGGGAAATTTGATGGTTTCGGTCACGCCGTCCAATTTGCGAATGGAGGTGGCCCCCAAGGCACGCAAGCGAGTGATGACATCTTGAACCAGAACTTCAGGGGCAGATGCACCCGCAGTTAAGCCAACGCGGTGTTTGCCTTCAAACCATTCATTTTGAAGTTCGTCGGCACTGTCAATCATGTAACTGTCAGCGCCTAATCGACTGCCCAATTCACGCAAGCGGTTGCTGTTGGAACTGGTGGGACTGCCCACCACAACCAGCACATCAACTTGGGGACTCATGAGTTTGACGGCATCTTGCCGATTTTGAGTGGCATAGCAAATATCTTGTTGCTTGGGTTCACGCACACTGGGAAAGCGCTTCTTCACTGCCAATAAGATTTCTGCTGCATCGTCCACGCTCAAAGTAGTTTGCGTGACAACAGCCAACAGTTCTGTCTGTTTGGGCTGAACCTTGAGCACATCGTTCGAGTCTTCTACCAAGTGAATGCCATTAGGCAATTGGCCCATGGTGCCTTCCACTTCAGGATGACCCTTGTGCCCAATCATGATGAACTCATAGCCTTCTTTGTGCAGCTTGGCCACTTCCACATGCACCTTGGTCACCAAAGGGCACGTGGCATCAAAAATAGTGAAACCGCGCGCTTCTGCTTCGGCCTGTACAGCCTTGCTCACACCATGCGCACTGAACACCAAGGTAGCGCCAGGCGGCACGTCGCTTAACTCTTCAATGAAGATGGCGCCCTTAGTTTTAAGATCGTTCACAACATAAGTGTTGTGCACAATTTCATGGCGCACATAAATAGGCCGACCAAATTTGGCAATGGCCGCTTCTACAATGTCGATGGCACGATCTACGCCGGCACAAAAGCCGCGAGGTTCAGCCAATAAAATTTCTTTCGCGCCCATATTTACTTTCATATGCTTGAAGTGAATTTACAAAATACCAATCACATGAACTTCAAACGTGACAGAGTGTCCCGCCAAGGGGTGGTTGAAGTCAAACAACACAGCACCATCATCGGCCTCTTGAATCACGGCACCTGCATAAGTGCCATGGCCGTCAGGTGTGGGGAATTGCACCACATCGCCAGGCACATAGTGTTCTTGCGCTGCACCCAACTGGGCCAGTAACTTGCGTGCGACCCATTGCTGCATGTCAGGGTTGCGGTCGCCAAAGGCCACGCCCGGTGCTAATTCAAACGTGGTGCGCACACCTTCCTTCAAACCCATGAGACACGATTCCATGCCGGGCGATAACTCGCCAGAGCCCAGTGAAAGGGTGGCAGGCTTGTCTTCAAACGTATTGATGAGCGTACCCTGCGGTCCTGCCAATCGATAATGCAGTGTCAAAAATGAGCCGGCCTGGACTGTTGTCATAAAACTTCAATTGCTAATGGGCATGGAATGCGCATCAAGCGCAATTCAATGCAGGCTAATGAAAATCCATACCACCCCATGGAGAGGTCATTGGGTTCAGACTTCATCAGTCGAATGCGCCATTGTAAAAAGCTTCTGCGGCTTTCGTCCCCAAAAGCCTGAATCTGGGGCATTTATCTCTTCCGAAAGCCCATGAACTTCCAAGAATTACCCCCAGACACCCGTCCCCGCGAAAAAATACTCACCCGTGGGCCAGGGGCTTTAAGCGATACCGAGCTTTTGGCCCTCTTGCTCAGAACAGGGGTGGCTGGTCGCAATGTGCTGCAATTGGCGCAGGACATGTTGCTGGCCAGTGGCGGCCTGGCCAATTTGCTGCTCACTCCGCCGGCGCAACAAGCAACCATCAAAGGCCTAGGGCCCGCCAAACAATCCGAGCTCTTGGCTGTCATGGAGTTGGCCAAGCGTGCCATGGCCCAGCAACTCAGTACCCGGGAGGTCATGCAAAGCGCCAGCAGCGTTCAGCTTTATTTACAGCTCCATTTGGCGCACAAAACACACGAGGTGTTTGCCATGCTGTTCCTAGATTCCCAACACAAGCTGGTGTGCATGGAAACTTTGTTTCGGGGCACGCTCAGTCAAACCAGTGTGTACCCTCGTGAAGTGGTACTTCGTGCATTGCATCACCACAGCGCCGCGGTGGTGATGGCACACAACCATCCCAGTGGGTCAGTGCATCCTAGCCCTGCCGATTTGCACCTTACGCACAGTTTGAAGTCTGCTTTGGCCATGGTAGACGTTAGGGTGTTAGACCACGTCATTGTGGGCCCGGGTCAGGCCTTCTCCATGGCCGAGCAAGGCGTTTTATAAGCCGGCAGTTAAAACGCTTGCAGCTTGTGGCACCATTGGCTGGTGAAATTCCAATCGCTTCAAGATCTCAAACTGGTTCAAAAGCAAATTGCGGCGGCACAAGCCAAAGCAGTTGCTGAGGAAGCCGCGCGCGCGGCGGCCATTCGAAAGGCAGAGGCGGATAAAAACCTTTTTGCACGCGCCATCGGCAAGGTAGCGCCATTGCCTGTTCATAACAAAGCACATCTTCCCCGAACTCCGCGCGAACCTGTGGCCACGCAGCTTCAAAAAGACGAAGCCAAAGTCATTCAAGACTCATTGAGCGACGAGTTCGACGTGAGCACTTTGCTAGACACTGACGATGCACTGAGCTTTCGCAGGCCAAGTGTGGGCACAGAAGTCACGCGCAAATTGCGAAAAGGCGAATGGGCCATTCAACGTGAAATTGATTTGCATGGCTTGCGCAGTGATGAAGCCCGCTTGGCTTTAACCGTTTTTATTCGTGAGGCGCACAAACACGGTATTCGGTGTGTGCGAGTGGTCCATGGCAAAGGTTTGGGTTCTCCGGGTAAAACGCCTGTTCTCAAATCGAAAGTGCACAGTTGGTTGGTCCAAAAAAATCAGGTGATGGCCTTTGTTCAAGCCAAACCGGCTGAAGGCGGTGCTGGTGCCTTGGTGGTGTTGCTCACACCCTCTTAATTTATTCTGAGGCCTGACGCAGCGTTTGCGACACAGGCTGCCTGAGCACTTCAGCCAAGCCCCACCATCCGGCAACCCAAGCCAATAAGGCGCCTGTGAGTGCGCCAGCAACTGGCACCCAAAGTGATGCAGTCCATTCAAATTCAAACACAAACCGAGCCAATCCCCAGCCCACCAACTCAGCCACCAAGCTGGCCAAAAATCCTGCCAACAGCCCAACGCCCATCAGCTCTGCTGTTTGCACTTGACTTAGCAAACGACCCGTCGCACCCAAGGCCCGCAAGATGGCGAACTCTCTTTTTCGCTCTTCGCGTGTGGACGTGACTGCGGCGGTCAGCACCAACAAGCCGGCCATCAAGGTAAAAGCAAATAAAAACTCAACCGCGCGTATGACTTGGTCCAACACATTTTGAACTTGCGTGAGCGTGGCTCGCAAGTCGACACTGGTGACATTGGGAAACTGCTGAAGCAAGTTGCGCTCAAAAGCGGGTACATCAGGTGTTTTAAAAGCAGCCATGTAACTCAATGGCACATCGGGCAAATTGTCTACCGGATAGATCACAAAGAAGTTGGCGCGCATCGAGCCCCAGTCGACTTTGCGAAAAGAGGTGACGCGCCCTTCAGAAATCACGCCGCCCACATCAAATCGCAACCGATCGCCCATGTTCAAGCCGAGTGTTTTGGCAATGCCGATTTCAATACTCACCGCATCTCGCTCGCCTTCTTTCCATTGGCCTTGAACCACGGGGTTGTGTTCCGGTTTGGCCGAGCGCGCAGACAAGTTAAATTCACGGTCGACCATTCTTTTGGCGCGGTCATCGGTGTAATCTGACGGGCTGACCGCGTTGCCGTTGACGGCGACCAAGCGACCGCGGATCATGGGGTACCAATCGTAGCCTGTTACACCGGCTTGCTTCAGCGAGGCTTGAAACGCTTGTGTTTGATCGGGCTGAATATTGATGACAAATCGATCTGGCGCATTCACGGGTGTGGCCTTGCGCCAGCTGTTGATGAGATCGGTGCGCAGCAAAACCAACAAGACCAAGGCCAACAATCCAATCGACAATGCGCTGACTTGAACCACTGCATAGACGGGGCGCGCCATGACTTGGCGCGTGGCCAACAGAAGCCATCGTGGCGTGGCATCGGATGGTACCCATTTGCGCAAGAGTTTCAAAACCAACCAAGTGGCACCCGCAAATAACAAGGTGGCCACTGCAAAGCCACCGACTGTCATCAAGCCCAACTTCACATCACGACTGGCCCACATGAGGGCGCCTGCAAAACCGAACAATCCTGTGAGTAAAACACCCACAGACGCAGCTTGCATACCACCCATGTCGCGGCGTATGACCCGCATCGCAGGAACTTTGGCCAGCTGCAAAACGGGTGGCAGGCCAAAGGCCAACAACAAGGTCAGTCCCATGCCCAAGCCCAACAGCGCAGGTGCGATGGAACTGGGCGGCAGTTGTGCATCGACCAATCCCGCCAAAAGCCACACAAAAGCGTGATGAACGCCGTAGCCCAACAACACACCCAACAAGCTTGCCACCATGCCAGCAGTGATGAATTCAAAGGCATAAGCCACTGACAAGGTTTTTTGACTCTGCCCCAAGACGCGCAACAAGGCACACGCATCGAGGTGCTTGCTTGCAAAGGTTCTGGCTGCCAGTGCAACAGCCACAGCGCACAACAAGGCAGCGAGCAGCGCAACCAAATTCAAAAACTTTTCAGCGCGGTCTAGGGTTTGGCGCATTTCAGGGCGGCCGCTTTCCATTGACTCAACTTGAATGCCACGCACTTCTGGCTTGTCGACTTCCGCCCGAGCCCATTTTAAAAACTGTTGCACATTCACCTGCGACACATCACCCGAAACGGCCATGCGATAAGAAATACGACTGGCCGGTTGAATCAAGCCCGTGGCGAGCACATCGGCTTGGTGAATCATGACCCTGGGTGCAAAATTCATAAAGGCAGCACCGCGGTCTGGCTCACGGTGAATGAGTGCCGTAATTTGAAAAGACTTGTCGCCCAGCCAAATGGCATCACCCACCCGAAGGTTCAACACTTCAAGCAAGGCAGGGTCAACCCAAGCTTGCCCAGGTAGAGGCACATCGCGAGTCAAGCGTGAAGTTGCTTCAGTATTGGACTCAGACTGACTTTTCGGGTTCAGCAAGCTCATTTGTCCCCGCAAGGGATAACCTTCCGACACCGCTTTCAAAGCCACCAATTTGGTTTCGCCGCCTTTGGCATCGTCGGCGCGCGCCATGCTGGGAAAGTTCAAGGTGGCATTCGTTTTGAGGCCGAGTGCGAGGGCCTTTTCCTGAAAATATTCGGCTGTTGGTTTGTCGCTGACCACCACGGCATCACCGCCCAAGAGTTGCCTGGCGTCTCGCCACAAGCCAGCTTGAAGTCGATCAGAGAAAAATCCAACGGCAGTGAGTGCAGCAACCGCCAACACCACCGAAACGATGAGCAAATTCAATTCACCAGAACGCAAGTCTCGCCAAAGATTGCGCCACCCCAGTTGCAAGGAGCGCAGCCACGAGTGCTTGCTCATGACAACTGAAAAAGGGCTCATGGACGATCTAGAAACTTCAAGCGGCATCTTGAAGCATGGTCTTGCTAGATGAGCCTTCAGCCAACTCTGCTTGCCACTTCAATCTGTGCGGTGCGCTGAAACACAAGAACCGCTTGTTGGTGGCACGGCCAATGGCGCAAAGCTGAACGCGCTCGGCCACCTCCAAACCCATTTGGGTAATGCCACTGCGCGATACAGCAATGGGTACCCCCATCTGCGCAGACTTGATGACCATCTCGCTGGTCAACCTGCCCGTTGTGTAAAAAACTTTGTCGTGACCGCTGACATCGTTCATGACCATCCAGCCAGCAATGGTGTCTACGGCATTGTGCCGGCCCACATCTTCGACAAACATCAGCATGTCTGAGCCCTTGAACAAAGCACAGCCATGCACCGAGCCGGAAGATTTGTAAGTGGTTTCTTGAATTCGAATGGCGTTGACCAAGGCGTACAAAGTAGCCTGAGAAATGTGCGCATCGACTGGCAATTGAATGGCATCAATGTCGCTGACCAAATCTCCGAACACGCTCCCTTGTCCACAGCCCGTAGTGACCACACGCGCTGCCGTTTTAGGGCCAGCTTGACTCAGGCCATCGCGCGTTTTAATGGCTGCCACACCAGGCTGCCCCATTTCACCTTCGCCTAAAGACCAGTCAACGGTGATCGATTCAATTTCATTCACGGATTGAATCAAGCGTTGGTTGAGCAGGAAACCCAATACCAACCACTCAGGACTGGCGCCCAAGGTCATGAGCGTGACCAGTTCTTTCTTGTCCAAATACACAGTGAGCGCACGCTCCGCGGGAATGTGCACTTGAGAACTTTCGCCAAACTCGTTGACCACACTGATTTGACGCGTCAATTCTGCGCGGGCTTGGGTCAGTCTGGGTTTAAGGGCAGGGGCTAGCAACATGGGTCAATCAAAGATTAAGGCCTGAGCCTAACGCAAAAAGTCCCACGCTTATGCAGCGAGGGACTTTCAACCTGATGAATTCAGGGAAAAATCAGGACTTTTTGGCAGGCGCAGGAGCAGCTGGGGCGGGCGCAGCGCCCGGTGCTGCCGGCTTAGCAGCGGCGGCAGGTGCTGCAGCTACAGCAGCAGGAGCGGCCGGTGCAGCGGCCACAAAGGGACCTGGATCTGCGCATGCAGGGGTAGCGACAGGCGGGCTAGTAGGCTTGCCACTGGCCTTGGCCGTTTTGTAGTAATGCGCCGCAACTTTTTCGCGTGACTTGCACAATTGAAAATCTGCGACTTTGTTGCCGTGGGCTGTTTTAGCGGCTGCTTCTGCCGCCTTGGCTTTGGCTTCATCGCTGGGCGCTGGCAACTTGGCCATTGCAGAAACGCTGAACAAAGAAGCCAGTACCAAAGTAGCCAAGCTGATCAATGATTTTTTCATGGTTTGAGTCCTCTTACTTCAGGCAGATGCCGATGTGGAAGCCGCGCCGCCGTGGGCCGCAGCTTCGGGAGATCTTTGTGCAGGAATTTTGCCTGCCTTGATGTCGTTGTACCAAAGTTCATGGTGTTCTTTGGCCCAGGTTTCATCAACATAGCCTTCGCGCATGGCGCTGAATGCGCCTTGCATGCCAATGGTGCCCATGTAGATGTGGCCCAAGAACATGGCCATCATGAGCACAGTGGACACACCATGAATCATGTTGGCAATTTGCATGGTGCTGCGCTCATAGATGAGACCAGGAATGAGCATATCGAGTACCAAGCCAGAGGCCACCACAATGACGCCCAAGCCCAAGACACCGAACCAGAACACCACTTTTTCACCTGCATTGAAGCGGTGTGATGGCACTTCATGGCCTGAGAACATGCCGCCACCCTTTAAAAGCCAAGTCATGTCTTCCTTGCTAGGCCAATTGTCCTTAAGGAAAGTGACAAACACAATGATGAGCGACACAGCAAACAAGGGCCCTGCGAAATTGTGAACGTTTTTCAGGAAATAAGTGAAATAACCAAACAAGGTGGTACCAATGACGGGCAGGATGAAATACTTGCCAAAAGCAATGACCACACCTGAGACAGCCAACAAAACAAACGCAATGGCGTTGGTCCAATGGGCAGCGCGCTCTAGCGGCGTAAAGCGCTCAATCTTGCGACCTGTTTCTGCACCGTGCAGCTTCATGGTGCCTTTACCGTAATAGAACAAGGCGATAGCCAAAGCAACAATCAGCAACAAAGAGCCACCGTAGGGAATGATCCAATTGTTGCGAACTTGGCGCCATGCCTCACCCGCTGTGGTGAGCTTGGAGCCAGGGTATTGCACAAATGGTTGAATGAGGTTGCCCGCTTCAGGTGCTACCGATGCAGGCAAACTGGTGTACCCATTCACACCAGCGCCCACTTGTCGCCACATAGGCGCGTTGTTGCCAGGTTGAACCTTGTCGCGCTCACCATTGTTTTGGTCTACGTACTTAGGATCGGTATTGGCATCGGGGGCAATGGAGAAAATGTTGGCACTCTTCACGCCCAGAGCAGCTGCTTGGGGCGCCTCAGCGGCCGCTGCTTTGCTTTCAGGCGCTGCAGGTTTGGCAGCTGTTTGCGCCGACACACTGAAGGCCGCGCCGAAGATCAAAGCACCCATAAGTAGATGGGTTTTGATCTGTTTCATTACCGAAGATCGGTTCATGCTTGCTCTCCCACGTTCAGTTGGATCGCGTGTGATCGTTTTGCCCATATTGAGCGCGAGTTTTGAGTTGCTGGGCCCAGCTGTTCTTGTCGCCGGCTTTCCAGTCGG
>Ga0209768_10000161_pt1 | contig 44061 bp, 46 predicted proteins | sample LauGreSBDMM110SD_3_FD_187564 | JGI IMG/M metagenome (GOLD analysis project Ga0209768, IMG submission 187564) | Freshwater lake microbial communities from Lake Michigan, USA - Sp13.BD.MM110.SD (SPAdes) (version 2) | ecosystem: Environmental > Aquatic > Freshwater > Lake | place: Lake Michigan... | reverse complement strand
ATTCACCGGCTTTCAAACCCGGTTGGCCATGCTCTGCTAATGAATTTGCTAACCAAGCTAGTGCATGCAGGGGATGGCCCATAACTAATGAGCCTTTTCCTTGCGCTACTTCGCGGCCATTCACACACGCAAAGCCCATCAGATTTGCGAGATCGAGATCATGCCAGTCGTGTACGGGTTCACCCAACACACAGCCTGCATTAAAAAAATCATCCGCAATTAAGGTTGGCACGCCCAAACTAGGGAAATGGGCGTAGCGCTCATCAACTAATTCCATCGCAATCATGACTGCCCCTACGGCTTCTTTTACTGACTCTAAATTATATTGATCAGATTGCACTGGCAAGTCATGCGCAAGTACAACTGCAATCTCACATTCAATGCCTAGCTTAACAAAACCATGGGCTGGTACTTCACCCTGACCATGCATCACAGTTCTACTAAAAATACGACCAGCACAAGGTTGATCGATATTTATAAATGCCTGCATTACAGGTGTCGTACAACCAATCTTGTGCCCCACCATGCTTCCCATTCCAGCTTGGATGAGTAAGTCATTGAGAGCCGCCTGAATGGCATACCCTTCGGTTAAATTTTGTGGGCGTAATGCATCTGGTAACGGGGTAATAGGATGTAGCGCAAGCCGCTGCTTGATTAATTCAGCTGCAGCCAAGTTAAATTTTTCATTACTCATTGATGCTCCCTAATCCTATTGTCGCTGGGTCTGGTATTACATTTAACCCTATCAAAACTCAATAGAGCAGCACAGGTCTTTTGTTTTCTGTTGATTCGACTATTCTATTGCTGAGACTCTGTTGACTAGGTCTGATTCCATGTTTATAACGCTTTAAGCAACAAACACTTTTGACCGTTTTAATCCATTTTTTTCATCATACTACGACCCTAAGCAGGCTGTTTTTCAGGGTTATAATCCGCCGATTACCCGCTTTAATAACATAAAATTTTGGAGACACGCATGAGTTCAATCGTGAAAAACGCTGGCTGGCTAGCTCTATCCGTCTTAGGAGCAGTCGCCCTTGGCATGATCGCGCTCTCTCGTGGCGAAAGTATTAATGCATTATGGATCGTGATTGCTGCCGTTGCGGTTTACATGATTGGTTTTCGTTTTTACGCTCGTTATATCGCCACACACGTAATGCAACTCGATGCGACGCGTGCCACACCGGCGGTCAGACTCAATGATGGTCTAGATTATGTACCAACGCATAAGCATGTCTTATTTGGCCATCATTTTGCAGCCATAGCTGGAGCAGGTCCTTTAGTCGGGCCTGTACTTGCTGCGCAAATGGGTTATCTACCTGGGGTGATGTGGATCTTGGTTGGTGCTATCTTGGCCGGTGCCGTACAAGATTTCATGATTTTGTTTGTCTCTGTTCGACGCGATGGACGTTCCCTTGGTGATTTAATTAAATCTGAGCTCGGACTTGTACCTGGCGTGATTGCCTTGTTTGGCACCTTCATGATCATGACGATTCTGTTGGCGGTGTTAGCACTCATCGTTGTGAAAGCATTAGCAGAAAGTCCTTGGGGCACCTTCACCGTCGCAGCAACGATTCCTATTGCTTTATTTATGGGTATTTACAGTCGTTACATACGCCCGGGTCAAGTAGCGGAAGTATCTCTGATTGGTTTTGTTCTACTGATGTTGTCCATTGTCGCAGGCGGGCACGTCGCTGCTGATCCTATCCTTGGCCCTATGTTTACTTTCAATGGTAAGCAACTCACCTGGATGCTGCTTGCATATGGCGTGGTAGCTTCAGTTTTACCAGTGTGGTTATTGCTTGCACCACGTGACTATCTTTCCACCTTTCTTAAGATCGGTGCGATTGTGGCACTCGCACTAGGTATCGTATTCGTTGCGCCGGAATTAAAGATGCCTGCTGTGACTAAATTTATTGATGGCTCAGGTCCTGTTTGGGCCGGTACTTTATTTCCCTTCTTATTCATTACGATTGCCTGTGGTGCTGTATCAGGTTTTCATTCTCTGATTTCTTCTGGTACCACACCTAAGCTTTTAGAAAATGAAATGCATGCGCCGTACATTGGTTATGGCGGCATGTTGATGGAATCCTTTGTTGCAGTGATGGCGATTGTTTCTGCTTCTATCATTGAGCCTGGTGTGTATTTCGCAATGAATAGTCCCGCAGCAGTACTAGGTACTACAGCGGAGAGTGCTGCACTTGCAATTAGTCAGTGGGGCTTTGTTGTCACACCTGAGATGCTGCGTGAAACAGCTAGCAATGTCGGTGAAACTACAATTATTTCTCGTACTGGTGGCGCTCCAACTCTGGCAGTCGGTATGGCGCAAATATTTTCTTCTGTAATTGGTGGTAAAGCGCTGATGGCGTTCTGGTATCACTTTGCGATTTTATTCGAAGCGTTATTTATTCTGACTGCTGTGGATGCAGGTACGCGTGTCGGTCGTTTTATGTTGCAAGACCTACTAGGGACGCTGATTCCTTCTTTCAAAAAAATTCCATCCTTAGTGTCGAATATTTCTGCCACCTTGTTATGCGTTGGTGCTTGGGGTTATTTCCTGTATCAAGGTGTAGTCGATCCACTGGGCGGCATTAATACGCTATGGCCTTTGTTTGGTATTTCAAATCAAATGCTGGCTGCAATTGCCTTAACTCTAGCAACGGTTGTGTTATTCAAACTCAAGCGTGAGAAATTTGCATGGGTAACTATGCTGCCTTTATGCTGGCTGTTGATTTGTACACTGACAGCTGGTTACCAAAAGATTTTCCATGAAAATCCTAAGATTGGTTTCTTGGCTCATGCTGCTAAATATTCAGCTGCAGCGACAGAAGGCAATGTGATTGCACCGGCTAAGTCGCCCGCACAAATGCAGCAAATTATCATCAATGATTATGTAGATGCGACTTTGGCTGCACTATTTATGGCGGTGTTGCTCTCTGTATTATTCTTCGGCATCCGTGCTTGTTTACAAGCTTTGCGTTCTGCGCATCCTACTAGCGTGGAAACTGAAGCAGTGAAACTTGAAACAGCAAACGCTTAAAAGGACAGCTTATGTTTAGTAATCTCGGCAAGGTCGGTGCATATCTCGGACAGACAGCGCGTCTGATGGTCGGCCTGCCCGATTACGATGTCTATCTAACGCATTTCCAATCACAACATCCTGAGCTCACTCCTATGACATATGAAGAATTCTTTCGTGAACGACAGGAGGCGCGTTATGGTGGCAATGGAAGAATTGCGCGCTGCTGCTAACAATTCCTTGGCAGCTTGTTCAGGCATGCAAAGTACGAAAAAAAACGCCCATGTAAATGGGCGTTTTTACTTACAGATTAGTGGTGCCGGCTGCAGGACTTGAACCCGCCACCCCATGATTACAAATCATGTGCTCTACCAGATGAGCTAAGCCGGCTTTTGGACATAACTCTTAGGGAAGTTTTCTAAGAATTAGCAAAAGCGGGATTATACGTTATTTGATACGAGTCAGCGTAGGTTTGCCACTGGGTTTTGGCGGATCTGGCTGATCATCGTCATTAGCTTTTTCGCCTGACTGTTGTGCATCCCCTTTTGGGACTGCAGCCAAGGTAAACACAGTTTCAGCTTTCTGATTACTAGCGTCCGCATCTTCGCCCAGATTTTTCTTTTTGCTAGCTAATCGTTCCGCTAAGTTGGTATCAAAGGTCATTCCCTGACCATTTTCACGCGCATAAATTGCAGTGACATTCTCCATCGGCACTTCGATTTCGCGGCTTACTCCGCCAAAACGCGCGCGAAAATGCACAAAATTATTATCCATCTTGAGCTGCGCCGTCGCACTAAAACTAATATTGAGGACGATCTCGCCGTTTTTGACGAACTCCATAGGCACTTTGGTGGAAGAGTCTACGATGACGACGATGTAGGGCGTAAAGCCGCTGTCTGTGCACCATTCGTACAGTGCACGCAGTAAATAAGGCTTAGTTGAAATCTCAGACATGACTCGGGTTCCAGGACAGAAGAAAGATAGTTATAAAGGATGATACATCCTATATCAAACTTCCCGCCTTGCACATCTGAACCCACTACTGCGCAAGGCGGATTCAAGCTCATTAACGACGCATGACTTTTTCAGATGGGGTCAATGCTTCAATATAGGCGGGACGAGAAAAAATTCTCTCTGCATATTTCATCAATGGCGCTGCTGTTTTTGAAAGCTCAACACCATAGTGATCCAAACGCCAGAGCAAGGGTGCAATGGCCACATCCAACATAGAAAACTCTTCACCCAACATATATTTATTTTTCAAAAATAACGGGGCTAGCGTGGTGAGTCGGTCACGAATTTCATTGCGTGCTTTTTCATGACTTTTCTCAGCTGCGCGAGATTTTTCATTTTCTAGCGTATGCACATGAATGAACATCTCTTTTTCAAAATTAAAGAGCATCAGTCTGGCACGAGCACGCATGAGCGGATCAGCTGGCATTAATTGTGGATGCGGAAAACGCTCATCAATATATTCATTAATGATATTGGATTCGTAAAGCACTAAATCACGCTCTACAAGAATAGGAACTTGACCATAAGGATTCATGGTGGAGATGTCTTCAGGTTTATTGAAGAGATCAACATCACGAATTTCAAAGTCCATGCCTTTTTCGAACAAGACCAGACGGCAACGTTGGGAGAATGGGCAGGTTGTGCCCGAGTAGAGGACCATCATGTTTGCAGTTCCTTGAAAACAAAGAGGGTGAGACGACCTCGCCTCACCCCAAATACACTCAGCTATCTTTTATCGCGCCCCACCTTTTTGGTATTAAGGTGAATCACAATCAAAGACAGATCACACTTTATTTAACTTCTTTCCAGAAAGAAGCATTAAGACGCCAGGTTAAAAATACAAGTATCGACATTAAAAATAAAACCCACACACCTAATCTTTGGCGTTTGTTTTTAACAGGCTCGCCCATCCAGTCCAAGTAAGCAACTAAATCAGCTACGGCACTGTCATATTCCTGGACATTCAACTTACCTGCTTTGATCTGTTCGAAACCTGCAAACTTATGTATCGTTTTATTTGCATCATGCGGATCTTTTTCTTCTTCAAACTTAGCTGCACGTACACCTTGCAGCTCCCACAACACATGGGGCATACCTACGTTTGGAAAAACTAAATTATTCCAACCAGTGGCACGCGAGTCGTCTTTGTAATAAGTGCGCAAGTAGGTGTAAATCCAATCTGCACCTGTTCCATCACCTGATGCTTTAGCACGCGCAATGACCGATAAATCCGGTGGTACTGCACCAAACCATTTTTTCGCATCTGTAGCGTTGAGATTTGATTTCATCAAATCACCCACTTTGTCAGAGGTGAACAGTAAGTTGTCACGAATCTGTTCTTCTGACAATCCTAGATCACGTAAACGGTTGTAACGCATCATTGATGCAGAGTGGCAGTTCAGACAGTAGTTCACAAAAAGCTTCGCGCCATTTTGTAAAGCTGACATATCTTGACCACGATCAGGTGCGCGATCCAGAGGATAGCCAGCTTCATTTGCCATTACCAGTGCAGGCATCAATACCAAAGCCGCTAGAAGTTTTTTCAACTGTTTCATTATTTTTTCCCTTTGCAGCTTAGTGCGGATGGAAAGTTACACGCGATGGCACTTGCTTGAATTCACCCATCGTGCTCCACCATGGCATGAGCAGGAAGAAACCAAAATAGACAAAGGTGAAAATCTGCGCCACCAAGGTACGGCCTTCTGTTGGAGGCAAGATACCTAGATAACCAAGCACGACAAATGCAACACCAAAAAGTATGTAGACATATTTGTGCCAATCAGGACGATAGCGAATGGACTTGACTGGTGAGTGATCCAACCAAGGCAAACCAGCAAGAATAATGACTGACACGCCCATCAACACCACACCCCAGAATTTCGCATCCAGAACCAGCATCGCAATCGCAACAACAACCGCTACACCCATCACAGCGCGTTTAATCAACTGTGGTAGTTGGGTTTTCATAACGATCAATGCAGCGTAAGCCGCTACACCAATAATCAAAGCAATCATGAATTGCGATGTAGTGGCTCGCAAGATGGAATAGAACGGTGTGAAGTACCAGACTGGCGCAATGTGTGGCGGTGTCTTGAGTGAATCAGCAGGAATAAAATTATTGTATTCCAAGAAGTACCCGCCCATTTCAGGAGCAAAAAATACGACTGCACTAAAAATCGTCAAGAACACTGACACACCAAAAACATCTTTAGCTGAGTAGTACGGATGAGAAGGAATCATATCGATACCATGACCATCTGGACCCAGATTTTCTTTTACTTCAATACCATCTGGATTGTTTGAACCAACTTCATGTAATGCGATTAAATGCGCTACCACTAAGCCCAACAACACTAGCGGAATAGCAATCACATGGAATGCAAAGAAACGATTTAAGGTCGCATCGGATACAACATAATCACCACGTATCCATAATGACAGGTCTGGGCCGATGAAAGGAATCGCACCAAATAAATTCACAATAACTTGTGCGCCCCAATAAGACATTTGACCCCATGGGAGCAGATAACCGAAGAAAGCTTCTGCCATCAAGCACAAGAAAATCGCTACGCCAAACAACCAGATTAATTCACGTGGCTTACGATATGAACCATACAGCAGTGCACGCGTCATGTGTAAAAACACCACGATGAAAAATGCTGAAGCACCTGTGGAATGCATGTAGCGCACTAACCAACCCCAAGGCACTTCACGCATGATGTATTCAACTGATGCGAAGGCGAGATTAGCGTCAGGCTTGTAGTTCATCACTAAGAAAATGCCAGTGACAATTTGTATAACTAAAACTAACGCAGCTAAAGAACCAAACAAGTAAAAAAAGTTGAAGTTCTTAGGTGCATAGTATTTGCCCCACTGATCATTCCACAATTTTGTTAGTGGAAAACGATCATCAACCCAAGCTAAAGCTTTTTGGGCTACTGGTGCATCTGCAGGTAATTTTTTTTCAACGAATGCCATGATCAAGCCTCGCCTTTCTGATCTTTACCGATTAAGATTTTTGTATCGCTCACATACATATGTCGCGGTACCTGTAAGTTATCTGGTGCCGGTTTATTTTTATAAACACGACCTGCTAAATCAAAGGTGGAACCATGACAAGGGCAAAGGAAACCGCCCGCCCAATCATCGGGTAAGGAAGGTTGCGCACCTGGCTGGAATTTCGTGGTTGGTGAGCAGCCCAAGTGTGAGCAGATACCAACGGCCACTAGAATTTCTGGCTTGATTGAACGCGCTTCATTACGAGCGTAGTCCGGTGTTAAATCTTCTGGATTACGTTCAGATTTTGGATCAGCGAGCTGAGCGTCCGCTTTTTTCAGCGACTCCACCATATCGGGAGTGCGTTTAACTATCCATACTGGCTTGCCTCGCCACTCCACGGTTTTCATTTCGCCGGGTTTTAAATCGGCGATATCAACTTCTACTGGAGCACCAGCTGCTTTAGCACGCTCAGAAGGCTCAAATGTGGAAACAAAGGCACCAGCTCCGGCCAATCCAGCTACACCACCTGCAGCGCAAGTTGCAACCAGTAGACCACGCCGACCCGCGTCGACCTGCTTTTCATCACTCATAACAACCCCAATCGAAGAATTGCAAAACTAATATGAAACTTCTAGCAACCCTACATTATATCGGAGCGCGGAATTCTTTTGTAGCACCGAGCGTACTTAAGTCTTTGTTTTCAATTAGCTATGTAGATAAGATTCGATATTTATTATTTTTATGACATCGAAATGCGATAAATACCTCTATTAGGTGAGCACATTACTTAATTTCGCCTCATTGATGCGAATTAAACCTCGTCTATGCGCCTCATAGACCGCTTCACCACGTGAATGCACAGATAATTTACCGTAGATGTTTTTGACATGTGTTTGTACGGTACCGACCGATAAACCCAAAGCTTCAGCTACTTTGGCGTAGCTGCCGCCTTTTGCAATCAATTCTAGAATAGCGTTTTCACGTGGCGTAAGTAGCTGCGCCCCATTTTCTTCAAACGCATCGGTCTCTTGTGGTCTAAATTTCAGCATACGCGCTAACACTTTACGCGCAATCACAGGACTGATAGGAGAACCTCCCGCTCGCAAATCTAACAGCGCTCGCACAATATCAATATGACCTGCTTCTTTCAGCACATATCCAGCTGCCCCTGCTTCTATACATGCCAACACATGCTCTTCATCACTCGACATTGTAATGACCATGATGTCTGCATGGGGTAATCGCTTACGACAAGCTTCAATAATGCTAAGCCCTGAACCATCCGGCAAACCTAAATCAGTCAACAATAAATCAACCGTTTCAGTCTTTAACCAAGCGAGTGCATCAGCAACGCAAGCAAACGCACCATGCAGACTAAGAGTGCGCTCTGTTTCTACTGCATGACATAACAAACGCCTTGTTACAGGATCATCTTCAACAATCATGATGCGAGTAGGCTGTACTAAAAAATTTTGCAGCATAAGTAAGCGTTACACTGTAGTGACCTTAGGTCGGAACATTTTGTGGTCAATTAAAACTTATTGATCCCTATAAAAGTGAATTAAATCAAAGCTTATCGATATGACTAACCGGCATACATGAAAAAATAGTTTAAAAAATTTTATTACAGCAGATTCAAACTTTATTATCTTTAATCGAACACTCAGTGCCTAATGATGATGTCAATAATTCATGCTCACTAAACTGGATTAGGAATATCAATGAATTGATGAGTGATACCAAATTGAGACGCACAATGCTGTCCTATTGCCTGTACTCCATATCGTTCCGTTGCATGATGTCCGCAGGCTAAATACGCCACATCAGACTCACGCGCTAAGTGCACTGTTTGCTCAGAGATCTCACCACTAATGTAGAGATCCGCTCCTGCATTAATCGCCTCTGCAAATGATTGCTGAGCAGCGCCCGTACACCAAGCAATCGTGTTGAGTTTTTTCGATGCATCGCCAATTAACAATGGCGAACGACCTAAAATTTTTTCTATCTTGTTTTGTAATTGACCAACAGTGAGTGTCGCATCACTCACATCACCAACACATCCCAGATCTTGTTCGCCGAAATAACGATGAATACTTAATCCCAGTTGTAATCCTAATCGCACGTTATTTCCAAATTCAGCATGCGCATCTAAGGGCAAATGATAGGCAAATAAATTCATATCATGCTCTAACAAAAATTTTAGTCTCTTATGCAATGTCCCCACCACACGTTGATCATCACCTCGCCAAAAATAACCATGATGTACTAATACCGTATCTGCACCTGCGGCATGCGCTGCCTCTAATAAGGCTAGACTAGCTGTCACCCCCGTCACCATATGCTTAACACTTGCAGTACCCTGCACTTGCAAGCCATTAGGGCAATAATCACGAAAACGGTTAATATCCAATGTGGCGGCAAGATATTTTGCTAACTCATCACGATCTTTACTATTCATTTTTAATCCCTGATATGCGTCGTCTCTGGTTGTTATTTGCTCAAACCGTTACAGTCGGTCTTGCACTGTGGTTTATTGTAGCGACACTTAAGCCGCAATGGCTCAATCAAAGTAGTCATCAAATCCACATTGATAATGAGTCGGTCTCAATTCGAGAATCTTCCGAGCCGACTAGCTCGCAAAGCTCCTACCGTTTGGCTTCGCAACATGCTATGCCATCGGTGGTCAATATTTTTACTACCAAGGCTGCACGACAGTCTCCCCATCCACTCAGTAATGATCCTTTATTTCGCCATTTTTTTGGCGATGCAGATCCCAGACAACAAGATGACAAACAATTTAGCCTAGGCTCTGGCGTCATTGTTAGTCCAGAAGGCTATATTCTCACCAATAATCATGTCATCGAGTCAGCCGATGAAATTGAAGTCGCTTTAGCAGATGGACGTAAAGTCTCTGCAAAATTAATCGGCACCGATCCTGAAACAGATCTCGCTGTCATAAAAATTGGTTTAAAAAATTTACCTGCTATTACCCTCGGCCGTTTAGAAACCACGAAAGTAGGGGATGTCGTGCTGGCCATAGGTAACCCCTTTGGTGTCGGACAAACTGTGACAATGGGTATTGTGTCTGCTCTTGGACGCAACCACTTAGGCATCAACACCTTTGAAAATTTTATTCAAACTGATGCTGCGATTAATCCTGGCAATTCAGGCGGTGCATTGGTTGATAGCGCAGGTAATCTATTAGGCATTAACACGGCTATTTATTCACGCAGCGGTGGCTCTATGGGTATAGGTTTTGCGATTCCTGTTACCACTGTTAAGAATGTGATGGAAGCGATTATTAAGAACGGTCAAGTTGTCAGAGGTTGGATAGGTGTAGAACCACAAGATATTACCCCTGAGCTTGCTAACAGTTTTGGCCTTGCAAAAACTTCCGGCACGATTATCGCTGGTGTTTTAAAAGGTGGGCCCGCAGATAAAGCAGGCATTAAACCCGGCGATATTTTAATTTCTGTTGATGAGAAATCTGTCACCGACACCACCTCTATGTTAAATGTTGTTGCTCAACTCACACCAGGTGAAAAAACCAAACTCACTATTTTACGTAAATCAAGTGAATCAATGATTGAAGTCACGGTAGGTAAACGCCCCCGTATGAAACAAGCACGACTACAAGAAGAATAATAAGAAATCAGGATAGCTATGCATCTACTCGATCTCACACAATATTTGCATGAACTTGAACAAAATAATAATCGTGCATGGTTTGTGATGAACAAACCGCGTTACGATATTTTACGACTCGAATTTCTGGAATTAGTTACTGAAATTATTTCAGGCATTAAGAAATTTGATCCTGCACTTGCAGGATGCGAACCTAAAAAATGTTTGTTTCGTATTAATCGCGACTTACGCTTTGGGCACAATAAAGCACCTTACAAAACTTGGTTTTCGGCAGCGATGATTCCGAGTGGATTAAAAAAGCCCAGTGATGGCGGAGGCCCAGCTTATTACTTTCACATTAATGCCGATGGTGTATTACGCTTTGGCGCTGGAGAATATTGTCCTCCTACTCCGCGTGTACGCGCAATTCGTCAACAAATTGTTGAAGATCCTAAAGGATTTGCACAATTACTTAAGCATAAATCGATACAAAGCGTATATGAAGGTTTGATATATGACGATGTATTGATTCGACCACCAAAAGGATTTGATATCGACCATAAGCATATTGATGAAATCAAACTCAAAAGTTATATCGTGCGCGCAGAAAAACAAACCAAAAAAATAAAGCCAGCTGAATTGCCGGCTTTGTTGACTGAAAATTTTAAAGCTGCTTGGCCACTCGTGAAGTGGTTACGCTCTGTGCCTTTTGATCATTCCTAATATCAAACGCTTTCTTCAGGTGCTTTCGTCATTTTTACAAATAGTGGCGCGATTAATAAACCCACTTCATATAAAAGACACAGCGGTATTGCTAAGAATAATTGGCTCATGATGTCTGGTGGTGTAACCACTGCAGCCACAACAAAAGCACCGACGATGACATAGGATCGTATCGCTTTTAATTTTTCTACCGTCACCAATTCCATACGTACTAACACTACCACCACTACCGGAACCTCAAAGGTGATTCCAAAAGCTAAGCACATGGTGAAGACAAAATCTAAATAATTTTCAATGTCTGGCGCAACCGAAATCGATTTAGGCGCAAAGTCATTAATGAATTTAAAGACTGTGCCAAAGACAAAGAAATAACAGAAGGCCACGCCTAAGATAAATAAAACTGAAGAAGAAATGACGAGAGGCGCAATCAATCTTTTTTCATGCAGGTACAGCGCAGGCGCAACAAACGCCCATGTTTGATATAGGACCCAAGGCAATGAAACTAAAAACGCTACCATCATGGTGACCTTCATAGGCACCATGAACGGTGTGATCACACCAGTAGCTATCATTTTCGAACCTTCTGGTAAGGCTGCCATCATAGGCTGAGCCAACCAATCATAAATGACTGCTGCACCTGGCCATATCGCAAACAACATAATGAAAATCAATAACACCACAACCGATGCACGTACCAATCTAGTCCGTAATTCAATCAGATGTGAGATGAAACTTTCTTTGATGGTGTTAGTCGTATCGTCGGACATTTAATTGAAAAAATTTATAGTCTTACTGGAAGGACGATAACGTGCTACGCGTGCCGCACCTGACATCACGCGCGACTTACGACCACTTTGACGTTTAAACCACATCGGAAGAGATGATGTGTGTGCAAGTTTTTTCTTACGGAAGTGTTTACTTTTTTCTGCAAGATCCTGTTCGCTCGGTGCGTGCTTCCAACCATCACCACCTAAATAAGATTGATTAGCTTCCGCTACCGCTTGAGTAAAGTCTTGCTCGGCTTCTGCAATATCATCTGCTACTGTTTTATGCAGATTGTTAGCTGCATTGACTATATTGGAATGCATTTTATTGAGCTCTTCCATTTGCATTTCACGATTGACTTCTGCTTTTACGTTAGAGATATAACGCTGCGCGCGGCCAAACAAAGTCCCTGCCATACGAGCAACCGCAGGCAGTTTTTCGGGGCCGATCACAATAAGAGCGACCGCACCGATGAGTGCAATTTTGGTGAGGCCTATATCAATCATGGGAGAGCGAAGCAGGAGGGACGCAGCAAGACGGCGTGTGAGGTGCACACGCCATTATTGATGCGAACAACTCAGCTTTTTGATTTTTCTTGAGCGTGAACGTCGATAGTGCTTTTATCAGCTACTTGAGCTGATGTTGGCGCTTGACCATCTTCAGCACCTTTCACACCATCTTTGAAACCTTTTACGGCTTTACCTAGGTCGCCGCCTATGTTGCCCAATTTTTTGGTGCCAAACACTAGCATCACAATAACCAGCACGATAACCCAGTGCCAAATACTAAATGAACCCATTATTTTCTCCTTACAGAACCCGTAGGTTCAAATCGTCTCAATCTGTGCTGCTATTTACTTATCTCTGACCTGCCCATGGACGTGATCCGCCCATTACATGCAGATGAAGATGGTACACCTCTTGGCCACCATCTGGTCCAGTATTAATGAGCGACTTAAATCCACCTGTCGCCTCCGCTCCCAAACCCTGAACGCCACAGCCCAATTCTTCGGCCAGCTTAGGAGCGAGTGCCATCATTCTACCTAACAAACCTTCATGACTCGCATTGCAATCTGCCAAAGTTGCAATATGTGCTTTGGGAATGATCAGGAAATGCACTGGCGCTGCAGGATTGATGTCATGAAAAGCGAGCAACTCATTATCTTCATACACCTTTTTGGAAGGTATTTGACCGGCTGCTATTTTGCAGAAAATGCAATTTTCCAAATCTGTTCTCCCAATTTTTTTGATTTTTGTCTGATGTTTATCTTACTCAGGCCGCCTGCAAACCGAATTAACCGCGCTTTTCTGCGGCTTCGCGTTCAGCGAGTTTACGATTTGCCATTTCTTCTATCCCAGACAAGCCTTCACGTCTGGCTAGTTCATTGAGCACTTGCTCAGGCGTCAAGCCAAACTGCGCCAACATAATCAGGGAGTGAAACCACAGGTCTGCGCATTCATAAATCAGTTTGTCAGCACTGGCGCCTGCACGTACATCTTTCGCTGCCAACACCGTTTCGGTCGCTTCTTCACCGATTTTTTTTAGAATGGCGTCATCCCCTTTTACAAATAAGCGAGCGACATAGGATTTCTCTGCATCGCCTCCATTCTGGGGTTTACGTGTTTCAATGACATCAGCTAGTTTTTTTAAGATATCGCTCATCGTTTTATTTATAGATATCGTCAGGATTTTTTAATACCGGATCGACTTCACTCCACTCAGGTTGTTCACTCGTTGTATCGAGTTTTTGAAAAAAACAAGAATGTCGTCCAGTGTGACAAGCCAAATCACCTAACTGCTCTACTTTCAGCAAGAGCACATCTTCATCACAATCTAAACGGATTTCATGCACGCGCTGAAAATGTCCTGACTCCTCGCCTTTATGCCAGAGTTTTTTTCGTGAACGACTCCAATACACTGCCTGCCCAAGTTCAACTGTACGAGCAAGCGCTTCACGATTCATCCAAGCCACCATCAAGACATCATTGGTTCCGACTTCTTGTGCAATCACAGGTATGAGTTCCTGTTCATTCCAGTTGATGCGTGAGAGCCATTTAGCTTTGGTGATCATGTCAGTCTCACAGGAATATTTTGCTGCGCCATAAAGCGTTTTGCTTCTTGCACACTATGCTGACCATAATGAAAAATACTCGCAGCGAGTACCGCATCAGCATGGCCTTGTACTATGCCATCTGCAAGATCTTGTAAATTACCGACGCCACCTGAAGCAATTACAGGAATCGAAACCGCATCGGAAACTGCACGCGTTAGAGGCAAATCAAAACCAACTTTGGTACCGTCCCTATCCATGCTGGTTAATAAAATTTCACCCGCACCTAAGGCTTGCATTTTTTTTGCCCATTCAACAGCATCGAGTCCGGTAGCACGTCGACCACCATGGGTAAACACTTCCCAGTTACCAGACTCGTCACGCTTAGCATCAATCGCCACCACGATACATTGCGAACCATATTTATTGGCTGCATCGGCAACTAACTGAGGATTGGTCACTGCAGAAGTATTAATGCTGACTTTATCAGCACCAGCATTGAGTAAACGACGCACATCATCTACTTCACGCACACCGCCACCTACAGTGAGCGGAATAAAGACCTGCGATGCGACATCTTCTATGATGTGTAAAATTAAATCTCTGTCATCTGATGAAGCTGTGATGTCGAGAAAAGTGAGTTCATCAGCGCCTTGCTCGTCATAGCGTCTAGCAATTTCTACTGGATCACCTGCATCGCGCAACTCTACGAAATTAATTCCTTTAACCACTCGTCCGGCAGTTACATCCAGACAAGGGATGATGCGCTTAGCTAGTGTCATCTCATTCTTCGTCATCAAGGTCGCCAGACAATTCATCAGCACGTGTTTGTGCTGATTCTAAGTCCAACGTACCTTCATATATCGAGCGACCGCAAATTACGCCTTCTATGCCTTCATCTTGCACAGCACATAAGGCTTCTACATCTTTAATCGTATGCACACCGCCGGATGCAATGACAGGTATGGTCATGCTCTGCGCAAGTTTCACAGTCGCTTCAATGTTCACGCCCTTCATCATGCCGTCGCGACCAATGTCGGTATAGACAATCGCTTCACAACCATAGTCTTCAAATTTTTTCGCAAGATCGATGACTTCATGGCCTGACAACTTACTCCAACCATCGGTAGCGACTTTGCCATCCTTGGCATCAAGTCCAACAATAACTTGTCCAGGGAAAGCGCTACATGCATCATGCAAAAAGCCTGGGCTTTTGACTGCTGCTGTTCCTATGATGATGTAAGACAGACCACCATCCAAATAACGCTCTATGGTATCGAGATCACGAATACCACCGCCGAGTTGCACTGGAATCTCTTCAATATCATGTTCAAGCGCAAAATCTCGCACTGTGGCTAAGATGGCTTTCACCGCTGATTCATTTTTTGGTTTGCCAGCGAATGCACCATTCAAATCCACTAGATGTAGACGGCGCGCACCTCGCTCTAGCCAATGTCTGGCCATCTCAGCAGGATTTTCAGAAAATACAGTAACTTGATCCATATCGCCCTGCTTCAAACGAACGCAGTGGCCGTCTTTAAGGTCGATAGCAGGTATAAGCAGCATGGCTACAAGAGAATAAAAGGTTAAAAATAAATAGTGGCTTTAGTATGCAAACTAATGTTCAAACAGCAGGTCATGCTTATGGATTCCAATGCACAAAATTTTTATACAGCTGCAAACCAGCTGTTGCGCTTTTCTCAGGGTGAAATTGCGTCGCAAAGATATTATCTCTCCCTGCAGCACAACAAAATAACCCACCGTAATCTGTTTCAGCTAATACATGGGCTGCGTTTTGAGGCACAGCATAATAACTATGCACGAAATAAAAAAAACTTTCATCTGGGACGTCTTTCCACATTGCGTGCTTAGTGCGCTGCGCCACCCGATTCCATCCCATTTGCGGCACTTTAAACCGCGAACCATCTGCCTGCAATTGTCCCTCTAACGAAAACCGCACCACCTTACCTGGCATGAGGCCTAGACAAAGTGCATCGCCTTCATCGCTACGATCAAACAGCATTTGTTCGCCGACACAAACGCCAAACAAAGGCTTAAGTTGTACCGCCTCATTGACTGCTTCCAAAACGCCGGATGCCTTTAATGATCGCATGCAATCTGGCATAGCACCCTGGCCTGGCAAGACGATTCTATCTGCGGCTCGAATCGCTTCTGGATCACCAGAAATAGTCACTTCTGCTTCTGGTGCTACATGCTTGAGCGCTTGCGAAACTGAGCGCAAATTCCCCATGCCGTAATCAACCACCACAATTTTATTCATAAGAATGTAAAGCTATCCGCGCAGGCTTGCAGCGTAACAGGTTATGAATCAGAGACTACCTTTGGTTGAAGGAATAGTACCCCCTGCTCGAGCGTCAATTTCTGCTGCCATACGGAGCGCACGACCAAACGCTTTAAATACGGTTTCACATTGATGATGCGCATTCTCGCCGCGCAAATTATCAATGTGCAATGTGACTAAGGCGTGATTTACAAAGCCCTGAAAAAACTCATGCGTGAGATCGACATCAAAAGAGCCAATCATGGAGCGCTTAAACGGTACATGAAATTCCAACCCAGGTCGACCCGAAAAATCTACTACGACACGTGACAAGGCTTCATCCAATGGGACATAGGCATGACCATAACGGCGTATGCCTTTTTTATCGCCTATTGCTTTCGCAAATGCTTGTCCTAGAGTGATGCCTACATCTTCAACCGTGTGATGGGCATCAATATGTAAATCGCCTTTGGCTTCGATATCAAGATCGATTAAACCATGACGCGCAATTTGATCCAGCATATGATCTAAAAAAGGTACGCCGGTTGCGAGCTTTTGCTGACCTGTGCCATCCATGTTGATAGCAACGCGAATTTGCGTTTCACCGGTATTACGAACGACTTCTGCTGTGCGGTTTGTGGACATAGGTAATTTCAATTCAGTGCTGTAAGCTGATTTTTAATGCGGATTCAAATAAGGCATTTTCGGCCGGCGTGCTCACGGTAATCCGTAAGCAGTTTGCCAATAATGGATGCATTTTACCGACATTTTTGACCAAAACCTTTTGCGCGAGCAGTCTTTCAAAAACTGCGCTTCCAGTCAGGTCTGAAGCAGTAATGCGTATTAGCAGAAAATTTGCATATGAGGGAATCACTTGCACGCCCGACCACGACTTTAAAAGAGCTGACATTCGCTCTCGCTCTTGCCTAATTTTTACTGCTTGCTGATCCAGTACATCGACATACTCAAGTAAAAATTCCGCTGTAGTCTGGGTTAAAACATTCACGTTATAAGGTGGGCGTACCTTATCAAACTCTGCCAATAAGTCATCTGCAGCTGCCATATAACCTAAACGAATGCCAGCCAGCCCCAATTTAGAAACCGTACGCATGACGATTAAATTTGGAAACTCTGGCAAACGCGGCATGAAACTGGTTTCCGCAAAGGGTTGGTAAGCCTCATCCACAATCACCACACCTTGGTCACCGACAGCACGCAAAATCGCTTCAATAGCTGCAACCTCAAACAAAGTGCCAGTAGGATTATTCGGATAAGCCAGATAAGTAATGGCAGGTTTGTGGTGTTGAATTGCTTCCAACATGGCGGGCAGATCAAGCGAAAAATCTTCTTTGAATGGCACACCCACAAACTCACAACCAGCTAGCTGTGCAGACATGGCATACATCACAAAACCCGGCACTGGCGCGAGCACTTTTGCACCTGGCTTGGCGCAAGCCACCGACACCATAGAAATTAATTCATCCGACCCATTGCCGAGCACAATGTCATATCCAGCTGGCACACCGAGTTTGCTACAGATCGCTTGTTTTAACGCGGCATAAGTTGGAACGGGATAACGATTCAATGCTGCTTTTCCCAAACGCTCACCCAGTGCCTGCTGTAAATGCGGCGGTAGAGTGTAGGGGTTTTCCATTGCATCTAATTTGACGTAGCCCGCTGCATCTTGCACGTGATAAGCAGCAAGTGCACGCACATCACTACGAATAATATTTTCAATCAGAGACATGGCATCAAAGTTGGTAGGCAAGGCGTAAGCGCTATGTGAATTAAATTATTTTTTGAGTCTATATTCTGCAGAACGAGCATGGGCTTGCAATCCCTCACCATAGGCAAGTTCAGCTGCTACCTTACCTAAGACATGAGCTCCAACTTCACTGACATGAATAATAGAAGAGCGTTTTTGAAAATCATACACACCCAACGGCGAAGAAAAACGCGCAGTACGTGAAGTGGGCAATACATGATTTGGACCAGCGCAATAATCACCCAATGATTCTGAAGAATAACGTCCTAAGAACATCGCACCTGCATGACGTATCTTGTTTGCCCATTGCACAGGGTCTTGCGCAGAAATTTCTAAATGCTCTGCTGCGATAATGTTCGCAATCTCACAAGCCTCTTCCATGTTACGCACTTTTATGAGCGCACCACGATTGGTAAGTGAAGTACGTATGACATCTTTGCGTGGCATTGTTTCTAATAGCGTATTCATACTTTGCAGCACACGCTCTATATAAGCAGCATCAGGACACAGCAAAATCGATTGTGCTAATTCATCATGTTCGGCTTGCGAAAATAAATCCATAGCAAGCCAATCAGGATCAGTAGTGCCATCTGCAATCACTAGGATTTCAGATGGGCCGGCAATCATATCAATGCCCACCGTACCAAATACTCTGCGCTTAGCAGCTGCAACATAGGCATTACCAGGCCCAACAATCTTGTCAACCTGTGGAATGCTTTCAGTGCCGTGTGCAAGCGCACCAACCGCTTGTGCACCGCCGATAGTAAACACTTTATCTACACTGGCGATGGCAGCTGCTGCTAATACCAAAGGATTTTTCACACCATCCGGTGTAGGCACCACCATGATGATCTGCCCCACACCTGCGACTTTTGCAGGTATGGCATTCATCAACACAGAAGAGGGATACGCTGCTTTACCACCTGGCACATAGATGCCTACTTTATCGAGTGGCGTGACTTTCTGACCCAATACCGTGCCGTCCGCTTCAGTAAAAGTAAAGCCATCAGAACCACATTCTTGTTTTTGTCGCTCGTGATAAATACGCACACGATCAGCAGCTACTTGTAGCGCAGCGCGACGTTCAGCATTTAATCCATGTAATGCCTGTTGTAATTCATCTTGCGATACCTCTAATTCAGCCATGCTGCTGACTGCAAGGCGATCAAATTTTTTCGTGTAATCGAGTACCGCAGCATCTTTGCGTTGTTTTACATCCGCCAAAATAGTTGCTGCAGCACGATCTATCGCTTCATCTTCACTCGCTTCAAAGGCGAGCACAGTCAGTAGTGCTTGCTGAAAATCAGACTGAGTGGAATCGAGTTTGCGTATACGTAGTGACATAAGTAATGAAGACTTGATTTACGCTGTTTAAACATTAGCCTTATTAGAAACTTTACTAAAGGCTTCTAAGATAGGTTGTAGCTTTTCACGCTTGAGTTTTAGTGCAGCACGATTGACTACCAAGCGCGCAGAAATATCCATGATGTGTTCGACTTCGACTAAGTTGTTTGCACGCAGTGTGCTACCAGTGCTCACTAAATCTACAATCGCATCAGACAAGCCTACTAATGGACCCAACTCCATAGAACCATAGAGTTTAATTAAATCCACATGCACGCCTTTAGCTGCAAAGTGCTGTCTTGCCACTTGTAGATATTTAGTCGCAACACGCAAACGTGCACCCTGACGCACTGCATAGTCATAATCAAAATCTGCATGTACCGCAACAGACATACGACATTTAGCAATATCTAAATCGATAGGTTGATACAGTCCTTCACCACCGTGCTCGAGTAATACATCTTTGCCCGCCACACCAAAATCTGCAGCGCCATATTGCACATAAGTAGGCACATCAGAAGCACGCACGATGATGACCTGCACATCAGGATCATTAGTCGGCAAAATTAATTTGCGTGATTTCTCAGGATCTTCAGCCACAATTAACCCCGCCGCTTGCAGCAAGGGCATGGTCTCTTCAAAGATGCGGCCTTTCGATAAGGCAAGCGTAAGTTTTTTATCCATTACTTAATTCTTTTTATATCAGCGCCAAGCTCAGACAGTTTTACTTCCATGCGATCGTAACCACGATCCAGATGATAAATACGATCTATGAGTGTTTCACCTTGCGCAGCTAAGCCAGCAATCACGAGTGAAGCAGACGCACGTAAGTCAGTTGCCATCACTGGCGCGCCAATCAAAGTCGGCACACCTTGAATCATCGCAGTGTGACCATCAATTTCAATAGCAGCTCCAAGACGATTTAGTTCTTGCACATGCATGTAGCGATTTTCAAAAATAGTTTCTGTCACATGGCTATTACCATCCGCCAGACAGTTCAACGCCATAAATTGCGCTTGCATATCAGTCGGAAAGCCCGGGTATTCTGTTGTACGAAAACTCACTGGCTTAGCACGCGCTGACATTTGCACACGCATGCTATCTTCATTCATTGTCACCACTGCACCTGCTTCACGCAATTTATCGATGACCACATCGAGTATGTCATGGCGCACACCACGCAACACAACATCACCACCTGTAGCTGCAACAGCACATAAAAATGTACCGGTCTCTATCCTATCCGCAATCACAGCATGCGATGCGCCATGTAATACTGGTACACCATGAATCAATAATCTATCTGTTCCTATGCCTTCAATCTGCGCACCCATTGCGACTAATAATTGCGCAAGATCGCCTACCTCAGGTTCGCGCGCTGCGTTCTCCAACACAGTATCACCTTCTGCTAGCACGGCTGCCATCAAGAGATTTTCTGTGCCGGTGACGGTAATCATGTCAGTGACGATACGCGTGCCTTTGAGTTTTTTTGCGCGCGCATAAATGTAACCGCCTTCGATTTTGATTTCCGCACCCATGGCTTGCAAGCCTTTGATGTGTTGATCTACCGGACGTGAACCAATTGCACAACCACCAGGTAAAGACACTTTTGCTTCACCAAAGCGCGCTACTAAAGGACCTAATACTAAAATCGAAGCACGCATGGTTTTCACCATCTCATACGGCGCTTCAGGTTTATTAATGTCGCGCCCACTCAAGGAGAGTACTTCACCATTTTTTTCTATGGACAAGCCCATTTGACGCAATAGCTTTTCCATCGTTGCTACATCTTGCAAGCGCGGCACATTAGAAAGATGGAGTGTGTCGGCTGTTAATAAACTAGCACATAAAATAGGTAAGGCCGCATTCTTTGCGCCTGCTATCGTGACTTCACCAGTTAGGTGTTTACCACCATTAATCAGCAACTTATCCATTAGCTTTGATATTCTTCAGGCGTCAATGTTTTCATGGAGAGCGCATGAATCTCTTCACGCATACGATCGCCTAAAGCCGCATACACCAACTGATGACGTTGAATTAATCGCTTGCCTGCAAATGCATTCGAGACAATCAAAGCAGTGAAATGCTGACCATCTCCTTCAACTTCAAGATGGGTACATTCAAGTTTGTCGGCTATGTATTGATGAATCAGTTCAGGAGTTGGAAACATGATGAAATCTTTATCAAAAAATTTTAGTTATGTGACTTAGTTGATGACATTTTAATGCCGTAATTTATAACCCGACTTCAACAAGCTAACTGCTATCGTCGCAACGATGAGAAAAAATAAACTGACGATTGCAAAGCTTGTGTAAGGCGGCACATCGGAATGTCCAAAGAAGCCATAACGAAAACCATCAATCATATAAAAGAATGGATTCACATGCGAGATAGCTTGCCAAAACGGCGGTAAGGTATGCACCGAATAAAAAACACCTGCCAGAAAAGTCGCCGGCACGATCAGGAAATTTTGAAATGCTGCCAGCTGATCAAATTTTTCAGCCCAGATTCCAGCTAACAAACCCATAGTCGCAAGTATGGCTGAGCCTAATATAGCAAACAGCAATATCCAAATCGGCGCCACGAAAGAAAGTTTTGCAAACCAAACAGTAATAAGAAAAACACCTGCGCCTACAGCCAAGCCTCGCACCATCGCTGCAAGCACATAAGCACCAAACATTTCCCAGTGCGACAAAGGTGTGAGTAAGATGAAGACTAAATTCCCTGTGATCTTAGATTGAATTAATGAAGACGAAGAGTTAGCAAAAGAATTTTGCAACACACTCATCATTACTAAGCCCGGGACTAAAAAACCTGTGTAAGACACACCAGGAAAAACTTGTACATGCTCTTCAAGTACATGGCCAAAGATCAACAAATACAACATGGCAGTGACGATAGGTGCCGTGAGTGTTTGCGTCGCTACCTTCCAAAAGCGCAAGATCTCTTTATAAAATAAAGTATTGAATCCGGTCATTTTCCACCATCCATGATTTGAATGAATACATCTTCCAAATCGGCCTGATGCAATTGCATATCTTCTATCTTTAAATTTGCTTCACGCAGACGAGCAAGAATAGATTCCACTTCTGCAGGATCCGTTACGCGTAATGTATATTTTTTTTCTGCATTCACTACATCTGGATGCGACAACAAAGCATGCAAACTTACTGGCAAAGTTCCTTCAGCCAGTTTGACTACTAACTGCGAACCTGAAATACGTTTAATTAGTGCCGCCGTTGAATCGAGTGCTACCACTTGTCCTAACTTAAGCATGGCAATCCGATTACATAATGCTTGCGCTTCTTCCAGATAATGGGTGGTCAATACCACCGTATGTCCTTCGCGATTTAATCGCGCAATAAATTTCCATAAGGTCTGACGCAATTCCACATCGACGCCAGCAGTGGGCTCATCCAACATGATGACAGGTGGTTTATGCACCAGTGCTTGCGCCACTAAGACACGGCGCTTCATACCACCGGACAGGGAACGCATGTTGCTGTCAGCTTTACCGGTGAGATCCAAGTTATGCATGACTTCATCGATCCATGCATCGTTGTTATGCAAACCAAAATAACCCGACTGCATACGCAAGGTCTCACGTACGGTGAAGAAAGGATCAAAGACGAGTTCTTGCGGAACGACACCGAGCAGTCTACGCGCCTGACGGTAGTCAGTTACGACATCATGGCCTTGAATGCTGACAGTTCCAGAATCCGCATGCGACAAACCTGCAATGATGGAAATCAGTGTGGTCTTGCCCGCGCCATTGGGGCCTAGTAATCCAAAGAATTCGCCCTGCTGAATGTCAAGCGACACATCGCCTAGCGCCTGTAAGGAACCAAAGCGCTTTTTAACATTGCGTATTTGTATGGCAGACATGTGAAATGAAAGAGGATAAGCGCCTATGTTGTAAAGGCGCCAAATTCCTTGATTATAGGTGATTTCGCTGATTCAGCAGCGTCACTAGTAGCAAGATGAAAGGGAAAGGAAGAAGAACTCAGGCAAACAGCAAGTCATCCACACCATATAGCTTAGCCAGACTTTTCAAGGAAGCCGATGCGCCAAGAAAAGCAATGGTTTTTCCTGCACCCTGAGCTAAGCGCTGCCAAGCCAGTAAAGCCGCAACAGCGCTTGAATCAGCACCTGTTAGCTGACTCAAGTCAATCTGAGATTCTCCAGCAAGAATGGCAGCACAACCCTGTGCTAGTGCAGAATTTGCATCAGACATCGTGAGAGAGTGAGGGGCGAATGCCATGCTGATCTAAATTTTTGTGGAATGCGTTTAGTTTTTGGGTGGCTTGATAGGTGCGGTAGCTAAACGCTTATTACGTTCGGCTAGTACTTTGATTAATCCATCAATACCAGCTTTGCCTATCTCAGTTGAAAAACTACCCTTGTAGGTTTCAACTAGCCAAGCACCTAGAATATTGACATCAAAGATCTTCCAACCAGCAGCAGTCTTCTCAAGTCGATAATTGAGCTGTATCGGTTCACCGCGTGCTTGTAGCACCATAGTTCTGACTTCAACTTCATCATCATCCGGCTCTGCCCGCATGGGCTTAAATTCCAACTTTTGATTACGGACTTGGGAAATTGCACCTGAATAAGTGTAAATCAGTAAGGTTCTGAATTCTTTGATCAACGCAGCTTGCTGATCTGGGGTAGCTTCACGCCAAAAGCGTCCGGCTGCCATGGCTGTCATACGCTGAAAATTCACATACGGAATAATGCGCGTTTGCACCACTTCCATGATGCGATCCTGATCCCCAGACTGCACTCTTTTATCGGTCTTAGCGAGATCCAAAATTTCTTGGCTAATGCGCTTAATCAAGACATCAGGCGCTTCCATCTGCGGCTGATTTGCGTGCGCAGTTGATATACTTAGGCTGAACGCAAGAATGAAAAAACGTCTACTGATTATCATGATCTGGCGATGTGTCGGTTTTGGTTAATCGTTTCGCTATACATTCTAGAAGCGAAATTGGCATATTTAGACGCATCATATCAAACACTAGCGTCTTACCCACTAACTCCGCAGATATCGAGTTTACGCCACACCCAGTCAAATCAAACGATGGCTTTACTGATAATCATTAATCCGGCTTGCACGACGCTGCAAGTAAGCATCACGCATGAATTCATACGGATCGAGGGCAGCCCCTTCCATGAGCTTAGATGCGCCCAATAAAGCTGCACGATCATCAATAATGCGTATCGCTCTTCCTGAATTACGCGCGCGTATGTTATCCACATAGCTCAATGGATCGCCGGCCCAATCGACTGGCTTGGCAGATGCATCGCGCATCGTGCTTGATCCAAATACTGGCAAGACTACATAGGGACCCGATTTCACACCCCAGACGCCTAATGTTTGTCCGAAATCTTCTTCGTGTTTAGGTAAACCTGCTGGGGTGGCAATATCCAGTAAACCTGCCAGACCTATGGTCGAGTTAAATACAACACGCATTGCATCGGTGGTGCCATCACGCGGCTTACCCTGCAAGAAGTTATTTGCTGCGGTCCATACATCACCGATATTAGAGAAAAAATTACCAATCACCGTCTGTAAAAAATCAGGCGTGTAATCCACATAAGCGTTAGCAACTGGCTTGAGTACTTTTTTATCTAACTCTTGATTAAAGCTAAACATAGAACGGTTGTAACGCTCATAAGGATCACGAGGATCTTGACCAGCATTCGGCGGCATGACGACCGCACAGCCTGTAAAGCAGGTCGCGATTAAGATCATGCTTAAGCTGCGAGTGAGTTTTTTTATTTTCATCATTATTTTTCTTCCTTACTATTTGTTTCTGCTGCTTTACTAAATAAAAATTGGCTAATCAGATTTTCAAGAACAATCGCTGACTGCGTGCTCTTAATACGATCGCCTTGTGCAAAATTCTTCACATCCCCACCGGGCTCTAGCCCTATGTATTGCTCACCCAAAAGACCTGAAGTTAAAATTTTAGCGGAAGAGTCTTTAGGAAATTGATACTCAGACTGCAAACGCATAATGACCTGCGCTTGAAATTTTTTATCATTAAAGCCTATGCTCTCAACCCGACCCACTACCACACCCGCACTTTTGATAGGCGCACGTGGTTTAAGTCCACCGATATTATCGAAATTTGCTGTTACGGTATAGCTAGAACCGAAGTTCATAGAACTCATGTTCCCCGCTCTTAAAGCAAGAAACATTAGCGCCAGTGCACCTAGCACCACGAATAAGCCAACCCAGACATCGAGAGATTTGCGTTGCATACTTTATTCCTCGGTAAACCACACTCTCCGCACTAAGAAAACATCAGTGCCGTGAGTAAGAAATCACACCATAAAACAACTAAAGATCCTATCACTACAGTTCGGGTAGTCGCACGCGCCACACCTTCAGGAGTCGGCGCTGCACAATAGCCTTGATACAAAGCGATGAAAGTGACTGCCACACCAAACACACAGCTTTTCAACACACCATTGGCTACGTCACTCCATACATCCACACCGCCTTGCATTTGCGACCAGAAGGCGCCTTCATCCACACCAATTAATCCTACGCCTACAATATAACCACCGAATATACCGACAGCGCTAAAAATCGCTGCTAATACAGGCATCGCAATCACACCTGCCCAAAAACGTGGCGCTAAAATTCTATGCAAAGGATCAACTGCCATCATTTCCATTGCAGCTAATTGCTCTCCTGCTTTCATCAAACCTATCTCGGCAGTTAATGATGTACCGGCACGGCCTGCAAACAATAATGCCGTTACTACAGGTCCTAATTCACGGGTGAGTGATAACGCTACCAATAAACCTAAGGCTTGCTCAGAACCATATTTATTCAGTGTGTAATAGCCTTGTAATCCAAGTACAAAACCGACAAATAATCCTGATACCGCAATAATCACTAATGAGTAATTACCAATGAAATGAATTTGATCCGTTACTAAACGCGGGCGACGTAATAAAGCCCCCGATCCCGCCAACAAAGTCACAAAAGTACGGGTAGCCGCCCCTAAATTTATGAGCATGATTCTCACCAACGCACCCAACTTCGCCAATCCCGTTGTCAGTGTCTGCATCATTTTGCATGCTCCGACAAACCTAACTGTTCTGCAAGAGAGCGACCAGGATAATGAAACGGCACAGGGCCATCAGCTTGTGCATTCACAAATTGAGTGACGTAAGGATCACTCGATTCCCGCATTTGATCTGGCGTGCCATGCGCTACGATACGACCTTGCGAAAGAAAATAAACATAATCTGCAATCAAAAATGATTCATGCACATCATGTGAAACAAGAATTGATGTAGAACCTAATGCATCATTGAGTTTACGAATTAAATTCGCGGTCACACCCATAGAGATGGGATCAAGTCCTGCAAAAGGTTCGTCATACATAATCAATTGCGGATCTAAGGCAATTGCACGAGCTAGTGCAACACGTCGCGCCATACCACCAGAAATTTCTGCCGGCTTGAGATGCGCCGCATTCGATAAACCCACTGCATGTAATTTCAACAGTACTAAATCATGCAGCATGGACTCAGATAAATTGGTATGTTCGCGCAAAGGGAAAGCAACATTCTCAAACACAGTTAAATCTGTGAATAAAGCGCCATGTTGAAACAACATACCCATTTTGCGACGCATTGCGTATAAATCACTCAGAGTCAACGCAGCGACTTCTTTACCATCCACAATCACATTGCCTGATTGAGCGCGCAACTGACCACCGATTAAACGCAACACCGTGGTCTTACCCGAACCCGAGCCGCCCATTACGGCAATGATTTGTCCGCGCGGGAAAACCATATCCAAGCCTGACAACAAGGGTCTGTCGCCATAGGCAAATTGCAAGCTGCGAATTTCTACAAGAGGAGACACGAGATGGCCAAATCAACAATGATTATCGAGATTGTAATGCATGCAGCCCTTTTTTCTGACCGTAATTACGCTATTGAGAGTGAGAACTTGTAATTGTGAAAATAGCCAGCGCATGCTGGCTATTTCATCAATTAAAAACAAACAAGGCATGAAATCCTTGTTAATCCTTGAATTAACGCGGCAATATAGATGAACCCATTAAAAATTCATCTACTGCGCGCGCGCATTGACGCCCTTCACGGATAGCCCACACAACTAAAGACTGTCCACGACGTACATCACCAGCAGCAAAGACTTTTGCTTTTGAGGTGTGATAACAGCCTTCGCCATCTGTGCTAGCACGCGCATTACCACGCGCGTCTTTTTCAACACCAAACGCATCTAATATTGTTGCCACGGGTGAGACAAAACCCATTGCTAATAAAACTAAATCTGCTTTCATCTCAAATTCGGAATTAGGCACTTCTGACATCTTGCCGTCTTTCCACTCTAAACGCGCAGCAATCAGTTTTTCAACTTTTCCGTTTTTACCTTCTAAGCGTTTTGTCGCTACTGCCCAATCACGCTCACAACCTTCTTCATGTGAAGAAGAAGTGCGCATCTTAGTCGGCCAGTAAGGCCAAACCATAGGTTTATTTTCAACCTCAGGTGGCTGAGGTAAAAGTTCAAATTGCGTCACTGATGTCGCGCCGTGTCGATTCGAGGTACCAACACAATCCGAACCTGTATCACCACCACCGATCACCACTACATGCTTAGCAGTAGCCATGATTTGATCTTTTACTTTATCACCCGCATTAACTTTATTTTGTAATGGGAGAAATTCCATTGCATAGTGCACGCCTTGTAATTCACGACCTGGAACTGGCAAGTCACGCGGCACTTCAGCACCACCTGCAATCACAACTGCATCAAACTCTTTGTTTAACTGTTCAGGTGAAATCGTTTCTTTAGCTAGATTCAAAATCTCTGCAGGAAAATCCTTACCAACTAACACACCGGTACGGAAAGTCACACCTTCAGCTTGCATTTGCTCGACCCGTCTATCGATATGTGTTTTTTCCATTTTGAAGTCAGGAATGCCATAACGCAGTAAGCCGCCTACACGATCATTTTTTTCAAATACGGTTACTGCATGACCAACACGCGCCAACTGCTGCGCTGCTGCCATACCTGCAGGACCAGAACCTACCACCGCTACTCTCTTACCTGTTTTTGCAGCTGCAGGTAATGGTTTGACCCAACCATTTTCCCAACCTTTATCGATGATGAAGTGCTCGATTGATTTAATACCGACTGGATCATCATTAATGCCCAAGGTACATGCTGTTTCACATGGAGCAGGACAAATCCTTCCAGTGAACTCTGGAAAATTATTCGTTGAATGCAGTGTTTCTAACGCTTCTTCATAATTGCCGTTATAAACAAGATCATTCCAATCAGGGATGATGTTGTTGACTGGACAGCCTGTATTACAAAAAGGAATGCCGCAATCCATACAACGCGCACCCTGAGTCTTTGCATCTGCATCAGACAAATGCAGTTGAAATTCTTTGTAGTGTTTTTTACGCGCCTGAGGAGCTTCGCTTGCTTCTTGCAAGCGTTTAAATTCCATAAAACCAGTTACTTTTCCCATTTTTTACTCACAATATTTTGTGTAGAAAATTATCGGTGACACATAGCATCACCGATCAACTATGACATCTTTAAGCAAGTGCTTTTTCTTTTGCTTTAACAGTTTTCGCAGCATGCATTTCACCTAGAGCACGCTTGTACTCAGATGGGAATACTTTAACGAATTTGCTACGTGCATTGGTCCAATCATCTAAGAGATTACGTGCACGCGTACTGCCAGTGTGTTTGAAATGACGCTCTATCAAACCTTTGACAATTGCTTCATCTGCCTCAACTTCGCCATTGCGTTTCAAACTATGCCAAATAGATTTATCAAGTTTGCTTTCTTGATCAGCCACACTCAACACGCTTTCTAATGTAACCATAGAGAGATTACATTTATGCGCAAAGCTACCATCTTCATCATAGATGTAAGCAATACCACCTGACATACCTGCTGCAAAATTACGACCCGTCGCACCCAGCACAACCACCGTACCACCAGTCATGTATTCACAACCATGATCGCCAGTGCCTTCAACCACAGTGATCGCACCTGAATTACGCACAGCAAAACGTTCGCCTGCTACACCATTGAAGAAAGCTTCACCTGCAATTGCGCCATACAACACGGTATTACCAATGATGATGTTTTCAAATGCGCGACCACGGAACTCAGTATTAGGACGCACGATAATACGACCACCTGACAATCCCTTACCTACATAGTCATTGCCTTCACCGACTAGGTCTAGCGTCACACCATGCGCTAAAAATGCACCACATGATTGTCCAGCTGTACCTTGCAACTGAATGTGTATGGTGTCATCTGGCAAACCTTCATGACCATATTTTTTCGCCACTTCACCCGACAACATCGCGCCTACCGTACGATTTAAATTCTTAACTGGTGAAATGAAAGAGACTTTTTCACCTCTATCAATGGCAGGTTTTGCTTGTGCGATTAATTTATGATCTAGCGCTTTTTCTAAACCATGATCTTGCGTCTCTACCTGATAGCGTGGTTCTGACGCAGGCACATTCGGTTGATAGAAAATCTTACTAAAGTCCAGACCTTGTGCTTTCCAATGCGTGATAGCTTTTGATTTATCGAGTAAATCGGTACGACCTATCAATTCATTGAATGTTTTAATGCCTAACTGGGCCATGATTTGACGCGCTTCTTCTGCCACAAAGAAGAAGTAGTTCACCACATGCTCTGGCTTACCTTGGAATTTCGCACGCAACACAGGATCTTGTGTAGCCACACCAACTGGGCAAGTATTCAAATGACACTTACGCATCATGATGCAGCCTTCTACTACCAGCGGTGCGGTAGAAAAACCTAATTCATCTGCACCTAACAAAGCAGCGATCACAACATCACGACCCGTTTTAATCTGGCCATCTGTTTGTACACGAATACGACTACGCAAACGGTTCAACACTAAAGTTTGCTGTGTCTCTGCCAATCCTAATTCCCAAGGTGAGCCTGCATGCTTCACCGATGACAGTGGTGATGCACCTGTTCCACCATCATGACCGGCGATCACAACATGATCCGCTTTCGCTTTAGCCACACCCGCTGCAACCGTACCAACACCCACTTCCGATACCAGCTTGACTGAAATTGATGCAGTAGGGTTTGCGTTTTTTAAATCGTGAATTAACTGCGCTAAATCTTCAATCGAATAAATATCATGATGCGGTGGTGGTGAAATCAATCCCACACCTGGTACGGAGAAACGCAATTTAGCAATGTACTCAGAGACTTTATGACCTGGAAGCTGACCACCTTCACCAGGCTTTGCACCCTGCGCCATTTTGATTTGAATTTGCTCAGCTGATGTGAGGTACTCGGTGGTCACACCAAAACGACCTGAAGCAACTTGTTTGATTTTTGAGCGCAGTGAATCACCATCTTGCAAAGGTAAATCAACTTCTACGCGATCCTTACCTATGATGGAAGCAAGCGTATCGCCTTTTTTGATGGGAATGCCGCGCAATTCATTGCGATAGCGATTTTCATCTTCACCACCTTCACCAGTGTTGGACTTACCACCGATACGGTTCATGGCTATCGCCAAGGTTGCATGCGCTTCAGTAGAAATAGAACCGAGTGACATAGCACCGGTAGCAAAACGCTTGACGATTTCTTTGGCTGATTCAACTTCATCCAAAGGAATGGCTTTAGATGGATCGATTTTAAATTCAAATAAACCACGCAAAGTCATATGACGCTTAGATTGATCATTAATGATCTGCGCATATTCTTTATAGGTGTTGAAATTATTTGCGCGTGTAGAGTGCTGTAATTTTGCAATCGCATCAGGCGTCCACATATGGTCTTCGCCACGCACACGATAAGCATATTCACCACCTGCATCTAATGCATGCGCCAATACTGGGTCAGCACTAAAAGCTAAATGATGTAAACGCAATGCTTCTTCTGCGACTTCAAATACACCTATGCCTTCAACATTAGATGCAGTGCCTTTGAAATATTGCTCGATCAAGCCTTTATTCAACCCTATGGCTTCAAAGATTTGGGCACCACAGTAAGACATGTATGTGGAAATACCCATCTTAGAAAACACTTTCAACAAGCCTTTGCCGACTGCTTTTTGGAAGTTATAAATTGCTTTCTCTGGCGATAAATCTCCTGGCAATCCTTTAGCCATATCTGCCAAGGTATCCATCGCTAAGTAAGGATGAATCGCTTCTGCTCCATAGCCCGCTAATAAAGCGAAGTGATGGGTTTCACGTGCTGAACCAGTTTCCACAACCAGACCTGCAGAAGTACGCAAACCACGACCAACTAAATGTTGATGAATCGCTGAGGTTGCTAACAAAGCTGGGATAGCAACATTGTTGGCATCTATCTTACGATCAGAAATAATTAAAATATTATGGCCAGATTTCACAGCATCGACTGCTTGCGCACACAATGATGCAAGGCGTGCCTCCACACCTTCTTTGCCCCAAGCTGTGGGATAACAAATATCTAATTCGAAGGAGCGGAATTTTCCACCCGTGTGATCACCTATGTTACGCAGTCGAGTCATATCTTTGTAATCAAGTATGGGCTGCGACACTTCTAAACGCATAGGAGGATTAATGTTATTGGTATCAAGCAGATTAGGCTTAGGACCAATAAAAGAAACTAAGGACATCACCATTGCTTCACGAATCGGATCAATCGGCGGATTCGTTACTTGTGCAAATAGTTGTTTGAAATAGTTATAGAGCGTTTTATTTTTATTCGACATGACTGCCAATGGCGAGTCATTACCCATAGAACCAGTCGCCTCTTCTGCATTAGCTGCCATAGGCGACATGAGAAATTTCAAATCTTCTTGGGTATAACCAAATGCTTGCTGTCTATCTAACAGAGGAATTTTGCTATCTTGATGCTCTTCTGTTGATTTCAGCTCATCCAATTTAACGCGGACAGAATCAATCCACTGCTTATAAGGTTTAGCATTTGCGAAGGTATCTTTTAATTCTTTATCATCGATGATGCGACCTGCATCTAAATCAATCAAAAACATTTTGCCTGGTTGTAGACGCCATTTTTGAATAATTTTTGATTCAGGAATAGGCAATACACCTGATTCAGAAGCCATCACTACTAAGTCATCATCGGTAACGATATAACGCGCTGGACGCAATCCATTTCTATCTAGGGTGCCGCCTATGTGACGACCATCGGTGAATGCCATTGCTGCGGGACCATCCCATGGCTCCATCATGGCAGCATGATATTCATAGAATGCACGACGATTGTCATCCATCAGTGTATGATTTTCCCAAGCCTCTGGAATCATCATCATCATCGCTTGCGCAATTGGATAGCCCGCCATCACCAATAATTCGAGTGCATTATCAAAACACGCTGTGTCTGACTGACCTTCATAAATCAGTGGGAAAAGTTTTTGTAAATCTTCACCTAACACAGCGGATTTCATCACGCCTTCACGCGCACGCATCCAATTGAAATTACCTTTAACGGTATTGATCTCACCGTTATGCGCGAGTAGGCGATAAGGATGAGCGAGCGGCCATTCAGGGAAAGTGTTGGTTGAAAAACGCTGATGTACTAAAGCCAATGCGGAGACACATTTTGGATCTTGCAAATCACGGTAATACACACCGACTTGATCTGCTAATAACAGACCTTTGTAGACCACGGTACGTGCTGACATAGATGGCACAAAAAATTCTTTGCCATGCAATAAATTCAAAGCTTGAATCGCATGACCAGATGCTTTACGTATGACATAGAGTTTGCGCTCTAATGCATCGGTGACCATGATGTCCTGACCACGACCGATAAAAATTTGGCGTATGACAGGTTCTTTCTCACGCACAGTTGGTGACATAGGCATGTCCAGATTGACTGGCACATCACGCCAACCCAATACCACTTGCCCTTCTGCATGGACTGCACGTTCTATCTCTTGTTCGCAAGCTATGCGCGATGCATTTTCTTTGGGCAAGAACACCATGCCTACGCCGTACTCACCAGGTGGTGGCAAATGCACACCTAGCTTGACCATCTCATCACGATAATACTGATCAGGAATTTGTATCAATATGCCGGCGCCATCGCCCATTAACTTGTCGGCACCTACAGCACCGCGGTGATCTAAGTTTTGCAGAATGAGCAGACCTTGCTCAACGATAGAGTGACTTTTCTGTCCTTTGATATGCGCAATAAAACCTACGCCGCAGGCGTCATGTTCATTTTTTGGGTCGTACAGTCCTTGGGCTTGCATCGCAATTCTCCACAGCCATTTTCAATAGAACCGTGAAGGATAGAGCAAGGACAGCTGTACATCAATCAAAAATAAATAGGGTCTGAACCTATTTTAATCCTGCATCCAAATGATGCAAACTTAATTGGGGACAGAATAAATAAAATATAGCTTATAGATGGGTTTTGGAGCGACTTGCTTAAGACTCTGCATTAGTTTTGATGTCTTTAAGCAACTTTATCGATTTAGATGGCCGGCCCCGCGCCACTGGCGACAGTCTGCGCGGTGTCAATTTAGCCAGTTGCCGCTTAAATTCTTCCGATCCCAAGGCCCAGGCTTTTTGGGTGGCGGTTTCAATTTCCTCCACCAAACTGGCTTGCGGCACGAATTCGGACAAAGTTTTATAGGCTGCTTCTCTTTGAAAGGGCGTATTTCCCAAAGCCCAGTATTCAGGATGGTCTGTAATCACAGGATTTTTTTCTAAACCTAGGTGATGCGCATGACTAGACCAAGGATAGCTAGCTAACTCAGCACTCATCCCTGCTGTAATCGATTGATATTCCATCATGATGCAACAAGGTAAAAAATACTGCGATGGCTCCAACACCGTCGCTCTAAATCGACCATCCCACAAACTGCCTGTACGAGCGTGGCGCGCATTGAAGTAAGGAACATAGTGTCGACCTAGGGCTTGCATCATTCTGCCTAAACCCAGTTCTGTAGAAGGTGTGGCTAGCAGCTGTATACGTGTTGGCAGCAAGATATAGGCATGCAATGCAACTTCATACTGATGCGCTGCGTCTTTCAAACAACGAAGAAATGCTTGATAGTCAACATCTTCCCTAAACACGGGTTGCTGATTATGGCCTTTAGCAAGGATGTGATGAAGTTGGCCAGGAACGACCAGTCTGGGAAGGCGTGCCATATGTATCGCACCGAGAGCAGCATCGCACTTGATGGATGCTAGGTTAACTGCAGCGATTCATCCTACCTCACGCTGCAAGGCAGGATGATGATTTCAACAAAAATTAGAATGGAATATCGTCATCCATCTCGGACATATTGGGGACTTGCTTAGCAGGAGCACGTGGCGCACCAGACTTTGGCGCAGAAGATCCCATCTCATCCATAGGCGCACTACCACCACCCTGACGACTACCCAACATTTGCAAACTATCTGCAATGATTTCGGTTGAATATTTTTCTATACCGTCTTTATCAGTCCACTTGCGCGTGCGCAGCTTACCTTCTACATACACCTGCGAACCTTTTTTCAAATACTGCCCAGCGATTTCAGCCAGCTTGCCAAAGAAAGCAATGCGATGCCATTCCGTCGCTTCTTTTTGTTCACCGGTTGCTTTGTCTTTCCATTTATCCGTCGTTGCGACGGCGATGTTCGTCATGGCGTCGCCGCTAGGCATGTAGCGCGTTTCGGGATCACGCCCGAGATTTCCAACGACGATAACTTTATTAACCGATGCCATACTTTTCTCCTGTTAAACCGGAACAGCTTGCTGTGATTGACTGCGACTTAGAAATTTTTTCATGCAAGTCGCAATTATAAGCCAGCTACCTACGACGACAGCGCCGACAATAAACACGAATGACAACTTAATCTAAGAGATTAAAGCGATCTTTGAAAACCCGCTATAGTAGCAGGTTGCCCCACTAAAAGACGCAGGGGTTTTACCAATTCGGCATGATTGAATTGGCAGTATTTATCATGAAGGAGAAAGTTTAATCCTTTATAAATCATGACAAGCTCCATTAACAGTCAGGCACAACCGAGGCAAGCATTAGCATGGAAGAAATTCGTATTCGCGGCGCACGCACCCATAACCTGAAAAACATCAGTCTGGACTTACCGCGCAATAAATTGATTGTGATTACAGGCCTCTCAGGCTCAGGCAAATCTTCACTCGCTTTTGATACCTTGTATGCAGAAGGACAACGACGCTATGTGGAGTCGCTCTCTGCCTATGCACGTCAATTTTTGCAGCTCATGGAAAAACCAGATGTCGATATGATTGAAGGTTTATCGCCTGCTATTTCTATTGAACAGAAAGCTACCTCACATAACCCACGTTCAACAGTGGGCACTGTCACAGAAATTCATGATTATTTGCGTTTGCTATTCGCGCGTGTAGGCACACCTTACTGTCCTGATCATCCTGAAAGCCCACTCGCTGCGCAATCAGTATCGCAAATGGTTGATGCTGTAATGGAGATGCCCGAAGATACTAAGCTGATGATCTTGGCGCCCGTTGTCGCTAATCGCAAAGGTGAGCACAGTGATTTATTTGAAGCTATGCAAGCACAAGGCTTTGTGCGTTTTCGTATTCAAAGTGGCACTGGCAAATCAAAAATCTTTGAAGCTGAATCACTACCTAAACTCAAAAAAACTGAAAAGCATACGATTGATGTTGTGATCGATAGAGTCAAAGTAAAGGCTGATATTAAACAGCGACTAGCTGAAAGTTTTGAGACTTCATTACGACTCGCAGAAGGTCGTGCTATTGCATTAGATATGGATAGCGGGCATGAACAAATTTTCTCGAATAAATTTGCCTGCCCAGCTTGTGGCTATTCACTACAAGAACTTGAACCACGCTTATTTTCTTTTAATAACCCCATGGGTGCTTGCCCTGAATGTGACGGGCTAGGTCATATTGAATTCTTTGATCCTAAGCGTATCGTTGCCTTCCCTAATCTTTCATTAGCATCTGGCGCAGTAAAAGGCTGGGATAGACGTAATCAATTTTATTTTCAAATGCTGTCTTCACTCGCTAAGTATTATGCGTTTGACGTTGAAGTTCCGTTTGAAAAATTATCTGAAAAATCACAACAAGCGGTGTTGTATGGATCTGGCAAAGAAAAAATTCCTTTTGCTTACATCAATGAACGTGGTCGTACTGCCATTCGTGAACACACCTTTGAAGGTGTAGTACCAAATTTACAGCGTCGCTATCGCGAAACTGATTCCATGGCCGTTAAAGAAGAATTAGCAAAATTCATCAATGAAAAAGAATGCCCTTCTTGTCACGGTGCGCGACTGCGAGTCGAAGCACGCTTTGTCAAAGTAGGCACTGGATCACAAGAGCGCGCGATTTATCAAGTAGCAGCTAAACCATTACGTGAAGCCTTACATTTTTTTGAAACCTTAAAACTTAAAGGTGCAAAAAAAGCGATTGCAGATCGCATCATTAAAGAAATCGTCGCGCGCTTAACTTTTTTAAATAATGTAGGACTGGATTATTTATCCTTGGATCGCAGTGCTGACACACTCTCAGGCGGCGAAGCGCAACGCATACGATTAGCTTCGCAAATTGGATCCGGCTTAACTGGTGTGATGTATGTACTCGATGAGCCTTCGATAGGATTGCATCAACGTGACAATGACAGGTTGATTGCAACACTTAAACATTTACGCGACATAGGCAATACCGTATTAGTCGTAGAGCATGATGAAGATGCGATACGCTGCGCAGATCATGTGATTGATATGGGTTTAGGTGCAGGTGTACATGGTGGCGAAGTGATCGCGCAAGGTACCTTGGCTGACATTATGAAAAGTCGCAAGTCACTCACTGCACAATATTTAAGTGGCGCACTCTCGATTGCCATCCCTGAAAAACGTCACACGAATAACACTGAAAAACAATTAGTGATGTCTGGCGCACGTGGCAATAATTTAAAAAATGTCACGTTCAATTTACCAGTTGGTTTACTGACTTGCATTACTGGTGTTTCTGGTTCGGGAAAATCTACACTCGTGAATGACACGCTTTATCATGTGCTCGCACGGCATTTATATGGATCACAAACTGAACCCGCTGACTACGATAACGTCACCGGCCTTGAGCATTTCGATAAAGTGATTTCAGTCGATCAAGCACCAATTGGAAGAACACCTCGCTCTAATCCGGCTACTTACACAGGTTTATTCACCCCGATTCGTGATTTGTTTGCTACCGTGCCACAAGCGAAAGAACGCGGCTATTCAGTTGGCCGTTTTTCTTTTAACGTGAAAGGTGGACGTTGTGAAGCTTGTCAGGGTGATGGCGTCATTAAAGTAGAAATGCATTTTCTACCCGATGTTTATGTTCCTTGTGATGTGTGTCATGGCAAACGCTACAACCGTGAAACACTAGAAATTCAATACAAAGGTAAAAACATTACTGAAGTATTAGGCATGACAGTAGAGGATGCGTTTGAATTCTTTAAAGCAGTTCCACTGATTGCACGCAAATTACAAACACTGCTAGATGTAGGACTTGGTTACATACGCTTAGGTCAAAGTGCCACCACTTTATCGGGCGGCGAAGCACAACGCGTGAAGCTCTCACTCGAACTTTCTAAACGCGATACAGGGCGTACGCTTTATATTCTTGATGAGCCTACAACAGGTTTGCATTTCCATGACATTGCTTTGCTATTGAAAGTGATACATCGCTTACGTGATCAAGGCAATACTCTCGTCATCATTGAACACAATCTCGATGTGATTAAAACTGCAGATTGGGTAGTAGATTTGGGACCAGAAGGCGGCGCAGGTGGTGGTCAAATTATCGCTAGTGGCACGCCTGAACAAGTCGCTAAAAATTCAGCTAGTTTTACTGGAAAATATTTATCCACCATCCTAGCTAATGCGAAGAAAGAAAAGAAAGCCTAGCAAGCGCAATAAATAAAATTGGGTAGATGGGGCTTGTTCAAAGCCCCATCCATAAACCTAAAGGCACAAACAATAGCGATGCTAAATTACCCAGCATAACAATCGCTGCTACTTTTTCAGGTTCTTGCTTATAACTCTCTGCCACCATAAAAGAAAATACAGCTGGTGGCAATGCAGCAAATAAATACATCTGTCCACGTTGCACTGATGTGAGCGAGATGATTGGATCGATCATCATAGCAATCGCTAATCCTGCAAGTGGACATACCAGCGCACCCACCAAACCTATACGCCAAGACCGTAAATTCATATCCGTCATACGCACACCAAGTGCTATCAACATCAGAGGAATACTTGCCTCACCTATCATTCTTAAAGCTTGCAATAAGATAGCGGGCAAGGTCCAACGACATGCTGCAAAGACAATGCCACTTAACATGGCAAACATCATAGGTGTTGCAAACATATCCCAATGCGATTGCCTGCCCTCAGCTCGTCCGCTTTCAAGTAAACGTATGCCCAGTGTGAAATAAACCAAACTGCAGGCTACAAACAAAGCAACGGCTTGTGACAAGCCTACTGAACCAAATGCAAGTACAGCAAGTGGCAAGCCCATATTGCCGCAGTTGTTATACATCATAGGCGGCACAAAAGTCCGCGCGTCATAACCCAACAAACGCGCAACAGGCCATGCGATACAAGCGGAACCTATTGCAATCAAACCGCCTGCTAACATCAAGGGTAAGTTCTCTACTAGATCAAAGTCTTTAGCAGCGAGCGCAGAAAATAATAGTAGCGGTGAGAGCAGTTCTACACAGAGACGATTGACTGAAAAAAGATGGGTTTTAACAACCTCACCACGCAAACGTGCATAAATATAGCCTGCGGTAATAATAAAAAACACCGGCAATATAATGCCAAGTATGCGTTCTGTTACATCCATATTTTTATTCGTATTGATCTATCTAGAAAATTAAAACATTAGTGCTGCGTGCGTGATTTAAGTCTAAGTTTAATGCTTGAGTAAATACGCTTCCGCTAATTCAATGGCTGATGCATTACCTCGTACTACCACCACATCACCCGATTCTAATTGTGTCTCTGGTGAAAAAGGAATACGCGTTTTGCCACGCCTCACTGCAGTGATTTCGGCACCAAATTCATTGAGCTTCAATTCTCCACATTTCTCTCCGATAGAAGCTGCTTTATCGTTGAGTAAAACAGAATGTAAGCGAACTTGTAAATGTTCAGCATCGTCTGCTATATCACCCAAACCATGGAAATAACCACGTAAGGAAGCATAACGCTCACTACGCACTGCTTGCACTCGTTGTACTACACGCGGCAAAGGCACACCCATGACTAACAAAGCATGCGATGCCAACATCAAACTACCTTCCATGGTTTCAGGCACCACTTCATCCGCACCACCTGCACGTAATTTATCAATGTCATCTTCATGCGCACTACGCACGATTGCAGGTACTGCAGGCTCTAACTCATTTGCATAATGCAAAATCTTGATCGATGTATGGGTATCTGCCACAGTAATCACGATCGCAGCTGCTCGGTGTATACCTGCTGCAATTAAACTTTCGCGTCGGGTTGCATCGCCATAAGAAACGCGTGCGCCTGCACTCTGTGCTTCAGCTACGCGCGCAGGATCTAAATCTAATGCGTGATAAGGAATATTTTCTTCTTCGAGTAAGCGCGCCAGACTTTGTCCACTACGACCAAAGCCAGCAATGATGATATGTTTTTCTTCACTCATAGTGCGCGTTGCAATTTCTGTTAACGCAAGTGATTGCAACATCCATTCATTCTTAGAAAGCTTAAGAACGATTTTATTTGCGTTGGCAATCATTAAAGGTGCAGCCAACATAGACAAGACCATCGCAGCGAGTATGAGTTGCACCAATTCAGGATCAACTAAATCTAAACCACCTGCTTGATTCAACAATACAAAACCAAACTCACCTGCTTGTGCCAAACCTAAGGCCGTACGAATGGCTACCCCTGCACTCGCGCCAAACATGCGCGCTAGGACTGCAATCAAACCAAACTTTAATAAAACAGGCACCACGAGCAATAACAAAACGATAGGCCAACTCTCTATCACTAAGCGTATATTCAATAACATACCAATAGTGATGAAAAATAAACCTAGCAATACATCGCGAAAGGGTTTGATATCTTCCTCAACCTGCAGACGATATTCCGTTTCCGAAATCAGCATGCCTGCAATAAATGCACCCAATGCCAGTGATAGTCCGGCCATCTCAGTAATCCATGCTGCACCCAAGGTGATAAGCAAGAGATTAAGCATGAACAGTTCTTGCGAACGGCGTTGCACTACGATGCGAAACCAACGGCGTAATAAATGATGACCTAGGTAAAGCAGCAAAAACAAAACTAGCGCTGCCTTAAGCGCAGCGATGCCTAATGTTTGTAGTAGATCGCCACCAGGATGGGCAATGGCGGGCGCCAGAATCAGTAAAGGTACGACGGCTAAATCTTGAAATAACAAAATACCTGTGATGCGACGACCATGGTCTGTCTCTAACTCGAGTCGCTCAGTCAGCATTTTTAATACGATGGCAGTGGATGACATAGATAACGCACCACCCAGTGCAAAAGATGCGCCCCAACCTATATCAAAGGTCTGAGGTAATAAACCCGCCATCAGCCAACCACAGAGCATAGCAACACCCGTGGTCAATACCACTTGCGCCATACCTAGGCCAAACACCGCTTTGCGCATAGACAAAAGCTTGGGCAGCGAAAACTCCAAGCCTATGGAGAACATCAGAAAAACCACGCCGAATTCCGCTAGCAAATGCGTAGTGGAGCTATTACTAGCCAAACCTAACGCATGCGGCCCGATCAAAATTCCGACCGTCAGGTAGCCCAGCATAGGTGGCAAATGCAGCATGCGAAAGGCCACCACCCCCAATACAGCGGCGACCAATAAAATTAGCGTTAGTTCTAGAGCTGAAAACATCATATTTCGCGTTTTAAGATTTCCCATTGTAGAAGCGAACTACTAGGGGCTAAATTTCTATTAAGGATCTTTTATTATGACTGGCAGGTTTTTTGCTTAAAAGTTTGGGCTATACTGCGCGCATGAGTGTAACCCATGACAAAAAGTTACTGCAGCGCTTAGACAACAATAGCGCAAGTCGCGCGCTAGCGTTGGCCAGCGAAACCCTGCAAATCGAGTCCGATGCCATTCTGGCTTTAAAGGACAGATTAGGCACTTCTGCCGACAGTGAATTTGCCCTTGCCCTGCAGATTCTTTTGCAATGCAAAGGCCGCGTGGTGGTCTCCGGTATGGGGAAATCTGGCCATATTGCACGAAAAATCGCCGCCACCTTAGCTTCCACCGGAACGCCCGCCATGTTTGTTCATCCTGCCGAAGCTGCGCATGGTGATCTTGGCATGGTGACCGAATCCGATGTCTTAATTGCGATCTCTAACTCTGGAGAATCGGAAGAATTGCTCGCCATCGTTCCCGTCATTAAACGCTTGGGCGCAGCGCTCATCTCCATGACAGGTAAGCCAAATTCTTCGCTAGCCAGCCTGGCACATGTGCATTTAAATATCGCCGTTGCTAAAGAAGCCTGTCCACTTAATCTCGCACCTACTGCCAGCACCACCGCCACCTTAGCACTGGGCGATGCACTAGCGGTAGCCTTACTTGATCTGCGCGGTTTTAGAGAAGAAGATTTTGCACGCTCCCATCCTGGTGGCGCTTTAGGCCGCCGCCTCTTAACTCATGTGCGTGACATTATGCGCACCGGCGAAGATATCCCTGCAGTACATCCTGATGTGTTGTTACCTGCCGCACTACTCGAAGTCACACGCAAAGGACTTGCGATGACTGCCATTGTGGATGCATCGAATCATGTTGTTGGCATATTCACAGACGGCGACTTACGTAGACTGATAGAAGAAGGTAAAGATTTTTCGCGCGCACAAATAAAAGAAGTGATGCATACCAATCCGCGTGTACTCGGTCCTGAGCAACTCGCTGTTGATGCAGTAGAACTTATGGAAAAACACCGTATTAACCAAGTGTTGGTCGTAGAAAAAGATGGGACCTTAGTGGGTGCATTACATATTCATGATCTAACACGCGCCAAGGTGATTTAATGTCTAACAATGTCCTCAACGCTGCTATTGAACGTGCTTCAAAAATTAAATTAATGATTTTTGATGTAGATGGTGTATTGACCGATGGCGGTTTACGTTATGGCGCAGAGGGTGAGCTGATTAAAACTTTTAATGTCTTAGATGGGCATGGCATAAAACTACTGCAAGAGTATGGCGTTCAAGTTGGGATTATCACTGCTCGCAATTCTCTAATCGTGGCACGACGTGCAGCTGATCTAGGCATACAACACCTCAAGCAAGGTGTGCATGACAAACGCTTAGCGTTTGAACAAATCATTGAATCATTACATCTGACTGCAGAAGTATGTGGCTTCATGGGTGATGATGTGATTGATTTACCGGTTATGACGCGCGTAGGCTTTGCTGCTAGTGTGCCGAATGGACATCCTGAAGTACAAACTCGTGCGCATTATGTTGCGCAAGTACGTGGTGGTCATGGCGCTGTACGAGAAGTGTGTGATTTTATTTTGCGTGCACAAAATAATTATGAGGCGGCATTAGCGCCGTATCTAAAATGAGTGAGCGTAGACGTCGCTATCCTGCTTTATTATTTTTGGCTGCGATTACTATTATTGCAGCAATCAGTTTTTGGGCACTTGAGATGACACGTCGCTCAGGTAATGATGCAAAAGATCAAACCCAACGTACACAACCTGATTATTTCGTTGAAAATTTTGATTACGTAAAAATTGGCGCTGATGGCAATCCAAAAATCAGAATGCGTGGCGCTAAACTTATTCATCATCCACAAGATGATTCCAGTACCGTCTTACAGCCTGTAGTAGTGAGTTATTCCGGACAGCGTCAACCTATGACTTTACGCTCTGATCGATTAATTGTGAATGGCGATCGTAGTCAACTGCATTTTTATGACAACGTCAAAATGGAAAAACCAGAAGCACGCGGTAATGACACGCTGTTTGTAGAGTCACAGTATTTACTCGCTCTACCAAATCGTGATCTGGTCACTACAACACAAAAAGCGACACTGACTTTAGGACATTCCACACTCAGTGGCATCGGCATGATAGCGGACAACGTGCATCAAACCCTAAGTTTTCAAAGCGAAGTACAGGGATCTTTTACGTCAACAGCAAAACGTTAAACATTAACGAATCAGCATAGCGAGTCGATAGATAAAAATGACAATCCACTACCCAAGCAAATCATTTCAATTCTTATTATTAGCCTTATTGTTTAGCACGGCTAATTCTATTGTGCATGCTGAAAAAGCTGACTTTGATAAGCCAACTAATGTTGAAGCGACTCAAATGTCGTATGACGAAAAAAAACAAATCAATATTTTTAATGGTAATGTCGTTTTAACACGTGGCACATTAGTAATGTACGGCGAAAAACTCGTTGTCAA
>Ga0209768_10000160_pt1 | contig 44073 bp, 56 predicted proteins | sample LauGreSBDMM110SD_3_FD_187564 | JGI IMG/M metagenome (GOLD analysis project Ga0209768, IMG submission 187564) | Freshwater lake microbial communities from Lake Michigan, USA - Sp13.BD.MM110.SD (SPAdes) (version 2) | ecosystem: Environmental > Aquatic > Freshwater > Lake | place: Lake Michigan... | reverse complement strand
CCCTATACACTACGAAACTGCACTGAATCGTGCATTAGCAGTATTTCGCCAGCGTTCGGACAATGCTGTAGAAGAAAGTTATGCGTTTTTAACCATTAAGGTTGATCAAAACGAATATATTCTTCCCAAGGAAATCCAACAGGTACGTCAAATTTTTAGACGCAGCATTGGATCTAGAAGTGGTGGCGGAAACGGCGGCACAGTGTTTGAACCTTTTAACATGGCCTATACCAATACCTATTTGTTAAGTTCTACAAACATGGGCGGCCTACTAACTTATGAATTATTTGCTCAGTATCAAGAATTAGTGGGCAAGATGTTTGGATCATTTATTAACTTTGCTTGGAATCCGCAAAGCCGCAAACTTATTATTCAACAGCGGCCTCGGTCCGACGAAAGCGTAATGCTTTGGATTTATAACACTCGTCCCGACAGTGCAATCATTGAAGATACTTACGCAGGACAGTGGATCAAAGATTACACTTTAGCTAACTGTAAAATAATGTTAGGCCAAGCTCGAGAAAAATTTGCTCAGATTGCAGGTCCGCAGGGCGGAAGCAGCCTCAATGGATCAGCAATGAAAACCGAGGGGCAAGCAGAAATAGATAAATTAACCGAGGACCTAATGAAGAGTGTTTCAGGCGGTATTGGTTACACATTCGTAACTGGATAAATCGACTAAAATTCTTTGACTTTTTAGATAATCTATATTATAATGTCTATATAGGAGACATTTATGATCATAGGTATTTGCGGTTTTATTGGTTCAGGCAAAGACACAGTTGCGGACTATCTAGTAAACTTCCACGAATTTAGACGAGAGAGTTTTGCATCTACATTAAAAGATGCAGTTTCTTCAGTATTCGGTTGGGACAGAACCATGCTTGAAGGGCGCACTAAAGAAGCTCGCGAGTGGCGAGAGCAAGTTGATCCGTGGTGGGCAGCACGGTTAGACATGCCAACACTAACTCCTAGATGGGTGCTGCAATACTGGGGTACTGAAGTTTGCCGTAAAGCATTCCATGACGATATATGGATTGCAAGTTTAGAAAACAAAATTCGTACAAGCAAGGATCACGTGGTTATATCAGACTGTCGATTTCCAAATGAAATACTAAGCATTCGAAATGCAGGTGGCCAAATTTTATGGGTTCAGCGTGGTGAATTACCTGATTGGTATGACGTAGCAATAGACGCAAACAGAGGCATGAATATTGCAATTAACGAACTTAGGATGCGTAAAATACATGCCAGTGAAACTGCATGGGTTGGAACAGAATTTGATGCTGTGTTAGATAATAACGGTACCATCGATGAACTGTATAATCAAACTAAATTAATAGTCAGCAATGAGATCGCCCTGACGCCAAGTAACTCCGCTTTTAGCTAGTATTTGAGAGCAGTTGGCACATACTGTTTTCAAATTGTTATGACGACAATTATCAAGATTACCGTCTATATGAAATACTCTAAATACTTCTTTGTGAGTTGACTTAAACCCGCATTTATCGCATTGTGCCTTTATTTGATACCCTGCTCTAACCCAGCGGGGTATTCTATGATTTAGTCCGTGAGACATACAGATTTCGCAGAGTTTTCTATAGTAAACTCTATCATTTTTTTTATAATTTACAGCTCTAGGTCGCTGTCCGCACTTACAAATAGGTCTCATAAAACTATTTACACCTTTTTCTCCCCTTTTTCATACTGGTTAACTACCAATTTTTATTATAAACCGCTAAATACTTTGAGCAAACTATTACCAGGAGAATAGGTACATGGCGACATTACAATCCCCAGGCGTAGCCGTAACAGTCATTGACGAGAGTTTTTATACACCAGCTGAACCTGGTACAACTCCGTTAATCGTGTTAGCTACCCAAATGAATAAAACGAACGGTGCAGGTACTGCAACAGCAGCAGGCACTATTCAATCAGCAATTGGCACAGCATTTAAGATGACTAGCCAGAAAGAACTTGTGGACACATTTGGTGTTCCGTTCTTTGAAAAGACAGCCAGCGGATCTCCCGTACATGGCAGTGAATTAAATGAGTATGGTCTACTGGCAGCGTATAGCTACTTAGGTTCATCAAATTCTGCAATTATTGTTCGCGCTGACGTGGACTTAGCCGAGTTAACTCCAACATCAGCCGCCCCGGGAGCAGAACCAACAGACGGCCAATGGTGGTTAGATACTACTAATTCAACATGGGGCATTCAAGAATGGAATAGCTCATTAGTTGCAGACGGTGGACAAAAATTCACAACAAAAACTCCATTGGTATTAACTGATAGCGATTCACTTGTTAAAGTTGAAGCTAGCAGTGACTACGGTCGTGCTCCAAAAGCATCCGTCGGTTCCATTGGCGACTATGCAGTTTTATTTGAAACTGTATTTGGTTCAGGCGATTACATTTCTTCAAAAGAAGAAGCTAGATTTTTTTACAAATCTCCAGGAAATGCTGGCGGTGGCGTTCTTCCAGGTGCTTGGGTACTAGTTGGTAGCCCAGAATGGTGTTTAAGTCATCCAGCACTAGTATCAGGCAGTTTTACAACTGTAACTGGTTCATTCAAAATCAACGGAACACTAGTTACTTTGTCTAGTGCAACTCCGCTTCAAGTTAAAAATGCAATTATCAGTGCAGCCATTCCCGGAGTAACAGCAACGTTTACTGCTGGTACAACAGGTAAAGTATACATTTATTCAGATGGTGCAACAGAAGGTGCCGGCGACTCTACAAAGAGCGGTGCAATTGTTATCAGTGACACTACATTAAGTGCTAGTGGTTTTACAAACGGCACATATTTACAGCCAAAATTAACATTGGCTCCACACACTCAAGTGCCATTGTACAAGAGAGTAGACACAGCTACTTCAGGAACATTTGGTAATGCCTTAGCTGGTTTCCCAACAGGATCTGTATGGATCAAGACTACAGAACAAGGCAACGGGTCACGTTGGAGAGCCAAGCGATATAACTCTGCAACTAAATCTTGGATTACATATTCAGCACCATTGTATGCAACTGGTAGTTCAGCATTGTATTATCTAGATCGTACAGGCGGGGGCAAAAATATTGCACTAGATTCTGTATATGTACAATACAACAGCGATGAGCAGTTTAGCTATGCAACACCGGACAGCAATGGTGATGCGTTAGATGCAACTTTAAATTCAGCAACTTTCCGTGTATTCCGCAGAGTAGGTACAGGCAACACAGTTATTACATCTTCTGTAATGAGCCTTACTAATAATGCAGGTTCTGGTGTTAAGACTTTTACTATTAAAGAATCTATAACAAGTTCAGAAGATCTAAGTGCAGCGTATACAGTAACAACAGCTTCATTGAATAGTAACAAAGATGATGCTGTTTTAATTGCTTCTGCAATCAATGCTGCTGGGTTAACTAACATTGAAGCTAGTGTAACAGCAGATTACGAATTACAAATTTATCATAAGAAAGGTGGTGATTTTAGATTAACTGATGTAACCGGAACAGTTATTGCTGATTTGTTTACTCCATTAGCATACACAGCCGGTCAGTGGTCAGGATCAGCTAATTTCTACACATCAGCAGCTGGCGCACCTGAAGATTTTGTTGCAACACAATGGCAACCACTGTCAATTGTTGGATTTACTGCATCTGCAAGTGCTCCATTAAATGAGCCATCAGATGGTCAGTTATGGTATAACAACAATTTCTCAGAAATTGACATCATGGTTCACAATGGCTCAACTTGGAAGGGATATAAAACTGTATTTGCAACCACAGATGCATTTGGTCCGGTAGTTAGTGCGTCAAGACCAACTGCAAGACCAGACGGTAGCGGCGATTTTGTAACTGGCGATTTATGGATCAGCACTGCTGATATGGAAAATTTTCCAACTATCTATCGTTACAATAACGAATTAACTGGTGTTACCAACAAAGCATTACGTTGGGTACTAGTTGATAAAACAGATCAAACTACTGAAGAAGGCGTTGTGTTTGCTGACGCTCGTGCAGGCACTAGTGGCGGTACAGTAACATCTGCACCAAGCGGATCTATCCAAGAACTACTATCAAGCAATTTCTTAGATACAGATGCACCAGATCCAGCACTGTATCCAAAAGGCATGTTGTTATGGAATCTACGTCGCTCAGGTGGTAACGTTAAGAAATACAACAATAACTATATTGATACAACAGCAGATAACGTTCGAATGGCCAATGTAGGCATGAGCACATACTGGCCAGATCGCTGGTCTACTGCTTCTCCTAACCAAGAAGATGGTTCAGGTAGCTTCGGACGCAAAGCGCAACGTGCAGTTATTGTTGCAGCAATGAAATCTACAATCGATACAAACTTACAAATTCGTGATACAGAACGTAGAAACTTTAATTTAAGTTCTGCTCCTGGTTATCCAGAAGTTTATGGTAACTTGGTTAACTTAAACATTGATCGCGGATTAACTTCGTTTGTTATTGCTGATACTCCATTACGCTTAGAATCTGATGCAACATCATTAAGCAACTGGGGAAGCAACGCAGCAGGTGTTACTGATAACGGTGATGCTGGTGTTGTTACATACGACGAATACTCAGCAATGTATTATCCTAACGGATTTACAACTGACTTAGGCGGCACAACTGCTGTTGTTCCAGCATCACACATGATGTTGAAAACAATTGCAATTAGCGATCAAGTTAGCTATCCATGGTTTGCACCAGCTGGTACAAGACGCGGTGGTATTGTTAATGCAACGTCAGTTGGATACCTAGACGGTATGACCGGTGAGTTTATAACAGTTGCTCTAAACGAAGGTCAACGTGATACACTATATGATTTAAAAATCAATCCAATTCCATTCTTTGTTGGTGTTGGTAACGTGGCATTTGGCCAGAAAACTCGTGCAAGAAATGCTTCAGCATTAGACAGAATTAACGTAGCACGTTTAGTTGTTTACTTACGTAGTCAATTAAACAAACTTGCTCGTCCGTATATCTTTGAACCAAATGACAAGATTACACGTGACGAAATTAAAGGTGCTGTAGAAAGTCTATTGTTAGAATTGGTAGGTTTAAGAGCTATCTATGACTTCGCTGTTGTTTGCGACGAGTCTAACAATTTACCATCAACAATTGATCGTAATGAATTGTATGTTGATATTGCAATTACACCTGTAAAAGCAGTAGAGTTTATCTACATTCCATTACGTGTCAAGAATACAGGAGAGATTTAAATGTCACTAACATCATTAAATAGATTTTCGGTACCAACAGCAGGTGGCGGCAGCAATACATCGCTGTTGATGCCAAAACTAAAATATCGCTTTAGAGTGAATTTGTTAGGATTTGGAGTTGAATCCAGCGTTGAACTAACCAAACAGGTGCAGGAGGTAACGAGACCAAAAGTTTCTTTTGAAGAAATGACATTAGATGTTTATAACTCAAAAGTTAAATTAGCGGGCAAGTACTCCTTCGAAAACTTAACATTAACGTTACGAGACGATGCATCTGGTCAGGTTACTAAAACTGTTGGACAACAAATCCAGAAACAATTTGACTTTATGGAACAAGCATCTGCACGTTCAGGTATCGACTACAAATTTCAAATGAACATTGAAATTTTAGACGGCGGCAACGGTAACAACGGTGCTGATGTATTAGAACGTTGGGAAGTTTACGGTGCTTACATTCAAAATGCCGATTACGGTGATTTGGCATACAGCAGCAACGAGCACGTAACAGTGGCACTAACAGTTGCATTTGATAACGCTGTTCAGTTCAAAGGTGCTACAGGTGCTGGTACAGATCGTGGACTTGGTGCAGTGGTTGGACGTACCCTCGGCGAAGCAGTTACTGGACGGTCAGGCGCACAATAATAATTCGTTTGAATCAAAAGAGCCCGGAAATATTCCGGGTTTTTTTGTGGCATAAATATTTGTATGGCAAATAAATTTACACGATTTCTTAAAGGCGTAGGAGATGGTCTACTAACTCCTAAAGGTCAGGTAGCCAATTGGCAACACGCTACTAGATTGTTTATCGACGATACCATGCGCTTGGCACCACGAACCAAGTTCATGTTCTATGTCCGCTTTGAAATTGATAAAACACTTTTAAAAGCACCGCAGTTTACAAATAAACATGCAGACGAAGTAGGATATCTTGTTAAGTCAGCAGACTTACCCAAATTTACTATGGATTCAGTAACCAAAAATCAATACAATAAGAAACATATTATCTATAAAAACTTTTCTTATGATCCGGTTAATTTAGCATTCCATGATGATAGCCAAGGTATTATGAATGCCCTGTGGGCGTTATATTTTGGGTACTATTCTGCAGATAGAAATTTGCCAGCGCAGGCATTTTCAAAATCTATTTCAACATATAGAAGTACAAATACCGGATTTGATAATTTTAGATACGGTCTAGACAATAATAAAAGTTTAGATATGTTTAAATCTATTTCAATCTACACTATGAGTCGTAGACGATTTAATGGATATACTTTAATAAATCCTAAAATTACTTCGTGGAGTCATGGACAGGTTGCATATGATGCAAATGACTTTTTAGAAAATACTATGACAGTTAATTATGAGTCGGTAATTTATAGTTCGGGACAGGTTCAACGAAATAGTCCAACAGGGTTTGCAATGTTGCACTACGACAATACTCCAAGCCCGTTATCAGTAGCAGGCGGCGGTGTGGCAAATTTATTTGGTCAAGGCGGCGTGTTAGACGGAATGGAAAGTATATTCGGCAACGTCAGTGATGGATCGGCATTTGGAAGCATAGGTGGATTTTTAGGTACCGCTATCTCGGCAGCTAACACTGTTAAAAATCTTAACAATCTTTCTAAGGAAGGATTAAAGCGAGAAGCAATTAATATTATTAGTAGTCCGGCTGCAATATTAGGAATTGCAGGATCGGTAGGAGGTATTATTGGTTCAGTGTTTCCAAAGAACACTCAGAATACCAACACAACTCCAGCAACACAAAAAGTAATGATAGCGGGCGATGCTGATATAAACGGATTTGCATAAATGAGTAGTAATAGTTTACCCTTAACAACAGTTGCAGATAGCGCACAAGCTACTAAATTATTTTTTGATCAGTACGGTATTAGCCCGTTAGAATTTTCAGCCAACGAAGTTTCAGCAGCAGTTGGTTTCTTTGAATCAAAAGGATTCAGCACTGACGCGGCATTAACTACTGCATCAGCAATTTTAAAACAGGCCAAGATAGATGGCATCCCTGTTTTTAAATTGTTAGACACCCTTAAGGGATTTGATAGTTTACAACTATCTGCACTAGTTAGTGAAATTCTTAACAACAATCGAAAGTCAACATCGACGTTAGGGTTTAGATATTTAAATATACCTAAAACGGAAATTCTAAGAAACATATCTCCATAATGGCAAAGTTTGCTCAAGGTCGTTTTGAAATGAAAAATGTCGACAAATACGTTGGCAAGAAAACACCACTGGCTCGCAGTAGTTGGGAGTTTGTTTTTATGAGAATGCTTGATGAACACCAAGGAGTTCAAAGTTGGGCAAGCGAAAGTATTCAAATTCCCTATAGAGATCCGTTAACAGGAAAGTATACAATATACGTGCCTGATTTCTTTATTGTATATGTAGATAAAAACGGTAAAAAGCATGCAGAAGTTGTTGAAGTTAAACCTGAGAGTCAAACAGTATTAGAAAAAGTAGGCAAAAGTCAATACAATCAACAGCAGTATGTGAAAAATATGGCCAAATGGGAAGCTGCTACTGCTTGGTGCAAGCAACAAGGTGTTAAGTTCCGTATAGTTAACGAAGGTGATATTTTCCATCAGGGCAAAAAACGCAGATAAGTAAAGTATGACTAAAAAATTAGAAACTCTTTTTAATTTAGAAGATTCAAAAGTTGACGACACTCCTATTCCTGTTTCTGTAGTAGAGCATACAGAAGTAAAAAGCCTAGACGATAGTTATCGTGCGGTTCAAGAAATTACACGCGGTCTGCCACAAATACAAGAACTAGATAACATAGACGAGCATGAATTAGATGCATTAGCATCTAAGGCAGAACAAGCATATGACGATTTAATGGATTTGGGTATGAACGTTGAAGTTCGGTATGCCAGTCGCATATTTGAAGTAGCTAGTTCAATGATGAATAATGCTATCAGTGCCAAAACGGCTAAGATTGATAAAAAATTGAAAGCCATTGACATCCAGATGAAAAAGTATAAAATTGACAAAGACAACAACGAAGACCCAAATGATGTTATTAACGGGCAGGGATACATTATCACTGACCGCAACGAGCTCCTTAAGAAATTGGGTCAAAAGGACTAAATAGTACTATGAAGACTTTTAAAGAATACCTTGCCGAAGGCAAAAAAGTATACGACTTTAAGATTAAAGTTGCGGGCGAACTGCCTGAAAAATTCCAAGAAAATCTAAAAGAAAAGCTAGGACGTTGCGGAGTTAAGACTCTTGAAAAAGTTGCTACCACTCCAATACAAGCACAGCCTTTAGATTTTCCAGATTATCCAAACTGCGAAGTAACCATATTTGAAGTTGTTTGTGAATATCCAATTACATCCCCTGAAATAATTAACGACATTAAAACAATGGGGCTACCAGAAAGCAGCTTCCGTGTTCGTGGTGCTAATGAGCCTGTTGAAAACGAACAGTTACTAGCATCGTTAGAGTCAACAGGTAAAGCATTGTTGGATGATGGTCAATATAAAGAAGCTGACAAAGTAAAAGTAAAAGATTACTTTGGCGACGACTTTAACAAAAGTTTCTTAAAAGATTTAGAGAAAACATCTAAAACCTCAAAGAAAGAAAGAGGTATTGGTGAATATAAATTAGCAAAAACAAAAACAGCTGGATCTGTTAGTCCCATGACTAAGATCGATAATCCAGTACCAGTTAAGGGAAAATAAAAATGAATTTTCAAGATTTGATGAACAAGATGCGTGAACTAGACGCTCCTATTGCTGAATCAACAGTCGAAGAATGTGGCCAGCCAATGGGCATGATGACACAGTCAATGGACAAACCAGATACACCGCCACCAAGTATGAGTGTTAATCTAAATGCTCAAGGATTAGATGATATTGCTGAATTAATGAAGTTGATGACTAAAGTTAATCCAGACATGATTAATCAACCAGCAGCACCTACGACTGCAATTGACCCAATGGGTATGCCGAGTCTAACTCCTCCAGGCCCAAGCATTTCACCATTAAGCCTAGGTAATTTAGATTCCGGTCCATTAAAAATGCTTCCAGATATGGATGCTGACAATGACGAAATGCCAGGCGGCGAAATGGATAAAGACGACAGTCCTGTTGCAGATATTCAAAAAGCTATGGGTGATCAAGACGGCGATGGCGATCATGACATGGATGATCACGACATGGAAAAGAAAAAAGACAACAAGCCAGAAGATGAAGCTGCTGAGCCAGAAGGCGACGATGACGATATCATGAATCATCTTAATAAAGAATTAAAACCTTATGATGATCACGTAGCCAAGCTAAAAGCAGACAACAATAAAGAACAGGAAGAAGCAAGTCCAGCTGGATTCGATCAAGCTACTACCAGTCCTGACCCAGAATTCAAAGACACCGATTACATGGTAAACAAACTTGCAGGCGGCTTAAACAAGCCAAAGACTATGACTAAGCATGGTTATCAGCAAGGTGATAACCCAATGGCAATGACAGACGGCGATCTACGTGCTAGTATCCGTGCAGAATTAATGCAACGGTTAGCTGAAGCTAAAAAATAATCAGGTCGAAATAAACCAAATAGGCTCTACGGAGCCTATTTTTTTCAGTAAATAAAGTATGGCAAAATCACTAGACGGTAATTTAATTAAAAAGGCGCATGCTCCTCAGCGATATACGTTAGAGGAAGTCAAGCATCTAGAAGCCTGTATGGACCCAGTAACTGGCCCAATATACTTTGCTAAAAATTTTTTAAAAATTCAACATCCTGTAAGGGGATCGATTCCTTTTATCCCATATGATTATCAAGAAAGACTAATCGATGCCTATCACAATAACAAGCAATGTATTGCTATGTTACCGCGTCAAATGGGCAAGACTACCTGTGCCTGTGCCTACTTGTTATGGTATACCATGTTTGTGCCAGAAGCACAGGTTCTTATTGCTGCTCACAAGTACGAAGGTGCGCAGGATATTATGAATCGTTATCGATTTGGCTACGAGAACTTGCCAGACTTTATTCGTGCAGGTGTGTACAGCTACAATAGAAACACTATTGAATATGACAACGGTGCTCGTATACAGGCAGTGACAACTACAGAAAACACCGGTCGTGGTAAATCTCTTTCATTGATCTATTGCGATGAGTTTGCATTTGTACAACCTCCAGAAAAAGCCAAAGAGTTTTGGACTGCACTAAGCCCTACACTGTCAACAGGCGGTAAGTGTATTATTACATCAACGCCAAACAGTGACGAAGATCAGTTTGCTTTAATTTGGACCGAAGCCAATAAACGATTTGACGAATTCGGCAACGAACAAAAATTAGGCACTAACGGATTCCACTCATTCTTTGCACACTGGGCTGAACATCCGGATCGTGATGAAGAGTGGGCTAAAGTAGAACGCAGCAAGATTGGCGACGAGAGATTCCGCCGAGAATTTGATTGCGAATTCTTGATTTTTGACGAAACATTAATCAACGCAGTACGTCTTGCAGAACTCAAAGGCACAGAACCCACAATGACAATGGGTCAGACACGATGGTACAAAGACATTAATCCACAGGCAACATATCTTGTAGCATTAGATCCTAGTTTAGGAACTGGCGGAGACAACGGTGCTATTCAGGTATATGAAATGCCAAGCATGGAACAAGTTGCCGAATGGTTTCACAATATGACTCCTGTACAAAGCCAGGTAAAACACATGCGTGAAATTTGTAAGTACATTCAAGATAGAGGTCAAGAAAAAGGTGGAACTCCTCAGATTTATTATAGTGTAGAAAACAATACACTAGGTGAAGCTGCCTTGATTGTCATCAATAACATCGGTGAAGAGCAATTTCCTGGATTATTTTTAAGCGAACCTATTAGGAAAGGACATGTACGTAAGTTCCGCAAAGGATTTAATACTACACATAAAACAAAGATTTCTGCGTGTAGTCAATTAAAACACATGTTAGAACAACAAAAGATGAAAATACGTTCTAAGCCTTTAATTTCAGAGCTTAAAACATTTGTAGCACACGGGGTAGGATTTGGTGCTAAAACCGGAGAGCACGACGATTTAGTATCCGCTACATTGCTTATTATACGCATGGCCGCGGTGCTAGCAGACTGGGATCCTAAGATTTACGAAAAAATGACAGATAGAATTACTGAAGATCAGATGCCCATGCCAATCTTTGTATCTAGCAGTATGTGATAAATACAACTATGGACGCAACAAACAATATCGCTACGGATTTATTTTATAAAATTAGAAGCCGCTTCACGGGTCTTAAATTAGGCGCTGAAACGGGCCAAGTAACCATTAATCCTGAAGATGCAAGGTTCTTTGATTTTGATTATGTAGAAGAAGGTAATACCATTGGACATGTTAGCATAAGTCTAGCAGAAGTTAATTCTATGAAAGTATACTTCTCTACAGGTATTACAGAATCAATGGATCCTAGAGAAAAGAAAAACTGGTACAATTTTTTAAGAGAATTGCGTATGTTTGCTAAACGTAGACTAATGAGTTTTGATACTAGAGATATCACTAAAGACAATTTAGATAAACGTGATTACTCATTTTTAAGTCAACACAGCAAACCTGCAACACCCCCAAATACGGTAACAACACAAGTCGGAGAAAGTGTAATGAACGAAAGCTCACTATATGGCTCAAAAACAATGAGCTATCAGAAATTAGAAGATACTCGCTTAATTATTAAACATAGTCAAGCATTAGCAGATGATATGCAACCAGGAGCAAGATCAAGAAATATTTCTGGACTATTTGTTGAAAACGGTGAAGGCGAACGTTTTAAATACCCGTTTATTCACTTAGCAGGTGCCCGTGCAATGCAACGTCACGTGGCCAACGGTGGTATGCCGTATGATGACGTTGGTAAAAGTATTATTGGAATGAGTGAAGAAATTGCTCAACTAAAGAGCTTTGGCAACTATGTTGTTCGAAACGACCTAATGAATTCAGACACAAACGGCATTGTAGAAAAAAGTTCAAATCAATTAAATTCTTTAAGAGAGATGATCGCTAAACTTGCAAAACAAAGTCATTACGAGGCTTACAAAAATTCTTTTCAGGCACACAGCCCAATGGAAGTACCGCAAGATGTTGTAGAAGATTTTACAGAAAAATTTACAGTTAAAAACTTTAAAGAAGATATCAAATCTGTATTTCCGGTATTGTACAGATTAATGCAAGAAGATAATACCATAGGCTATGACGACATAGTCGCAATGACCACACAAGAAGATTTCTCAAACGACGATGATGAAATTAATACAACTCCAGAGGCATTTGATCCGTTTGCACGTTTTGAAAACTGGGCAATGGCCCTAGGCGAAGAAAGTGGCATCCAGAGTGATGATCAAGAAACCAAGGCCACTGCAATTAAAGAGTTACAAGAATTAGTAGGACAACATTTTCCAGCAGGTGACAATGGCATGAACGCTATTCAAAGTCTAAAAGGAATTGTTGACGATTCAAGATTATATCAAGAAATTAAACAACAGGCAAAAGAAGAAGGCGACGATTCGTGTGTAAGAGGTCTAGTAAAAGATTGGCTAGAACAAAATGCACCCGATGTAGTTAATGAATTAGACTTTGGCGATTATCAAGAAGAAGAACCTGCAGGCGAAGAGCCGGTGACAGCCCAAGGGGGTGAAGAAACTGCACCAGAAGAAGTCCCGCGAGAATCTGATGATAAGCAAGATGATACCCCGCCATGGGATAATGACGACGAAGAATCAAATTTTAAAAAGCCCAACAATCCAAATCGTACAGGCCAAGATAGTGCTAGAGCATTAGCTCAAAAAGGCATGAAGCAACAAATGAATGTGAAAGAGATTGCTGAATTTGTTCATAGTTTTTATGATAGAGATTCAGGAACTTTTCCTAAAGGGCCAGAAGGAGTCGCTACAATGGTAGGCAAGAAATTTGGCGAGCAAGCAGAAGCCGTTGCTCGAAAGTTTGTTGAAAGAATGGCTCCACAACAACAATCACCAGAGATAGCAGAACTAGCTCGTATTAAAGAACTAGCTAGTTGGTAACAATTGTTCGTAGCAGTTAGAGTCTAGTTAACTCTATTAGATTGAGCACTTAGGTGCTCTTTCTTTTGGCTTTATAAATATGTGTATGAGAAATCTCAATATCTTTTTTAGTCTAGCACCAGCACCTGCATTTCTGTTAGGAGCAGCGATCAGCTATGCATACTCACATCACAACATATGCGGCGCATTTACTCTAGAAATGCCTATCATGTGGTTAATTATGGCAGCGGCACACATCAGTCCTTGGCTCATGTGGTGGCAGCAAAGAAAGTTTCAAAAATTCCAAACTCGTCCTGATAAACAGCAGTGATAGTGTCCATCCAGCACTGACAATATATCTTTATATAAATTCCACAATCTATCCGGATATTGCTCATAGTAGCCCGAGTCAATATAGCCTATGTCATAGGCCTTTACTATACCGTACGGACCACGTATGTACATGTTTGTAATAATACCGTGATCTGATTCGCCCAGTAGTTCCTGAGCAAACAGTAGTTGGGAGTCAATGTGTTGCCAATCCATATAGTATATAGTCGCTTTTTATTTTGGCTAGATTGATTGTCAACTAATCACCGACCTGCCGCGTTATATATATATGCAAGAAGAAAAACACCTTAACTGTTACAGTGATTTAAAATCGGATAAAAACGATCACGAACCACAGTCATTGCCAATCTTGCCTACATCATATGATTGGAAATATTCAAACTGTGATGAAAAGCGAACAGGGCCGTGTCAAAGAACAGATGTTATAACTTTGAGCATATTTCATTAATCTAAAAGGAACTCAAAATGAAAACTATCGCAACTTTAATCGCAACAATGTTTGCCGCAACTGTGTTTGCCGCTGAGCCAGCTAAGGCGCCAGCAACTCCTGCAGCCGCACCAGCTAAGGTAGAAGCCAAGAAGGAAGAGAAAAAGCCTGCAAAAAGTGACGGTGCAAAGAAGGACGCACCTAAAGCAGACGCAAAGCCAGCTGCTACTCCAGCAAAGTAAGTTCGATTTAGAAGATAGTGATCTCGTTGTTGACGATGAGGTTACTTTTGGTCGTAATCGACGCAGTGAAGAGTTTGGTAAAATAGTTCAGGATGATGAACTATCAGACTATGTGAAGTTTAGATTATGGCTGGCTAGACAAAGAGCAATGGCAAAGTATAGGGAAAAGTGGGCATGACCCACTTTTTCTTTTGGTGAAACAAGTCAAAAACATAGTAGATAATCGTTGACTTCGCTAAATAAAAAGCGCATAATAATACATGTGCATAAGGCATATAAAACATTTTAGGCATATCATAGGAGGCATTTAAAATGGCATCACTCGCAGAAATCCGTGCTAAACTTCAAGAAGCACAATCAAAGTCCACAGGACAATCCACCGGCGGTGGAGACAACGCAATTTACCCACATTGGAATATGGCCGAGGGCAAGGAAGCAGTAATTCGCTTACTACCTGATGGTAATCCCAACAACACATTCTTCTGGGTAGAACGTGCAATGATCAAATTGCCATTCGCAGGCATCAAAGGTGAAACAGATTCCAAACCAGTCCAAGTACAAGTCCCATGTGTGGAAATGTACAATGATGGTTCTGTTTGCCCAATCCTTAGCGAAGTGCGTGGTTGGTTTAAAGATAAATCACTAGAAGAAATGGGTCGTAAGTATTGGAAGAAACGTTCATACATTTTCCAAGGCTTCATTGTTGAAGATCCGCTCAAAGAGGAAAAGACTCCAGAGAACCCAATCCGTAGATTTATCATTGGTCCTCAAATCTATCAAATTATCCGTTCAGCATTGATGGATCCGGAGTTGGAAGAACTGCCAACTGACTATCTTAAAGGTGTCGACTTCCGCATTGCCAAGACATCAAAAGGCGGATTTGCTGACTACTCTACTAGTAAGTGGAGCCGTCGTGAACGTGCATTAACTGAGATCGAAGCAGGCGCATTGAACGCTAACGAACTGTTTAACTTATCAGACTTTTTACCTAAGAAGCCAACTGATGTTGAATTAAAAGTTATGAAAGAAATGTTTGAAGCATCAGTTGATGGTGAAGCATATGATATGGACCGTTGGGGACAATACTTCAAACCGGCAGGTATGGGTCAGGCAACTGGCGACCCGCATCGTGCAACTGCCAACACAGCCACACCAGCTGCCAAAGCAAATGACGACTATGCAGATAACGAACCTGTTTCTGTAGCAAGTGCGCCAGCAGCCGCAGCGGCTCCTGCAGGTGGTGACGGTGCTAGTCGTGCGCAAGATATTCTTGCCATGATTCGTAATCGTCAGAAGTAATTAGACTAAACATAGAGTGTGGGGCAACTCACACTCTATTTCTCAACAGGGCAAAAATAATATGGCAAAAGCATTTGATATTTCTAAATTTAGAAAGTCAATTACTAAATCTATCGACGGTTTAAGTATTGGCTTTAACGACCCAACCGATTGGGTTAGTACAAACAACTACGCATTAAATTATCTTATCAGCGGATACTTTGATCGTGGTATTCCACTAGGCAAGGTTACTGTGTTTGCAGGTGAAAGTGGCGCAGGTAAAAGTTTTATCTGTTCAGGTAATCTAGTCAAGAACGCACAAGCACAAGGTATCTATCCTATCTTGATCGATACAGAAAATGCACTTGACGAAAAATGGTTACATGCTCTTGGAGTTGATACAAGTCCAGACAAGTTGTTGAAACTTAACATGGCCATGATTGACGATGTAGCAAAGACTATCACAGAGTTCATTGCAGAATACAAAACAATGGATGAAGCAGATCGTCCTAAGATCCTGTTTATTATTGACAGCTTAGGTATGCTTTTGACACCCACAGACGTTAATCAATTCCAAGCAGGTGATATGAAAGGCGACATGGGTCGTAAGCCTAAAGCATTAACTGCACTGGTTCGTAACTGCGTTAACATGTTTGGCTCTTACAACATTGGTATGGTTTGTACCAATCACACCTACGCAAGTCAAGACATGTTTGATCCAGATGACAAGATCAGTGGCGGTCAAGGTTTTATCTATGCTAGCTCTATTGTAGTTGCCATGCGTAAATTGAAATTAAAACTTGATGCAGACGGCAACAAGACTACAACTGTTCAAGGTATTCGTGCAGCCTGTAAGATTATGAAAACTCGTTATGCAAAACCGTTTGAAAGTGTACAGGTTGAGATTCCTTATGAAACAGGTATGAGTCCATATAGTGGATTAGTCGACCTGTTCGAAGCCAAAGGCATGCTCAAGAAAGAAGGTAACAGCCTAGTATACACAACATCAGACGGTGAGATTATTAAACAGTTCCGCAAGGCTTGGGAACGCAATGAGAAAGACGGCCTAGACATTGCAATGGCAGACATTTCAAAACATGGCGAAAAAACCGATTCCGGGATAACTACTACAGTTGAACCTGAAACGGAGAGCGTAGAATGAAAGACGATGTAATTGCCGATATCTGGACATTAGTCATTGAACATATCCCGGAAAAAAGTCGTAAAGACGTAGCAGCGGATTTTGTTAATACTTTGTTAGATCATGGTGTTAAAGAAAGTGTACTAGATAGTCTATTAGGTGTAGATCCTTATCTCGATACAGCTATAGAATATGCCACCGACGGCGAAGACTATAGTGAAGAGGAAGATGAATACAACGAAGATTTTGAGGATTAAATGAATTGGTATGACAAGGTTAGTAAAGATATAAGCAACATTCCAGATGCTGCGGCCTATTATGAAGCTGAATTAATTCAAGCAAAACAAGATGTCCGCATAGCGGGTAACATCGAGAAGGCAAGTTCGCAAATGCCCGGCATTGTGGAAGAACGCTTTAATCAACTTCAAGAAATTGAAGGTATCCTTGAGTACTTAAACATTGAACTTCGTAGACTTCGTAGTCAACACTTTCGCAAGTATCTTGAAAACTATCAACGAGCTTTATCTTCAAGGGACTGTGAAAAGTTCGTTGAAGGTGAAGCTGACGTTGTAGATTTTGAAAAGATTATCAACGACTTTGCTCTATTACGTAACAAGTGGTTGGGTATTATTAAAGCACTCGATCAGAAACAATGGCATTTAAGCAATATTGTTAAACTACGAGTGTCTGGATTAGAAGACGCATCGCTATGAACATCTTAGTAACAGGTGGATTAGGGCTTATTGGTCATAACGTAGTTCGACGACTGCAGACACAGGGCCACACAGTAAGTATCATTGATACAAAAACCAATTACGACATTATTCCTCAGGAAGAAATCGATTATCTTATAGCACAACGTTCACAGGGATTAGACTTGACAAAATACTATTGTCTTGACATTGTGAATAAATGGACCATGGAGTCATGCTTTAGTATCGATAAGCCCGAAATAGTCATACACATGGCCAGTTTCCCCCGACAGAAGGTAGTGAATGCTCACCCAGGCCGCGGCAGCCGAACCATGTCAGAAGGCTTGTTGAATCTCCTGGACCACAGCAACATGTATGAAGTTCGAAAATTTATCTATATTTCAAGTTCAATGGTCTACGGTGATTTCAAAGATGATGTCACAGAAGATGCAGAGTGCAGCCCGCAAGGACAATATGGTATTCTTAAACTAGCAGGGGAATGGTTGGTCAAAGATTATGCTCGTCGTACTAATCTTGCTTATACTATCATACGACCCAGTGCAGTCTACGGTCCCCTTGATGTAGAAGACCGTGTGATAAGCAAGTTTATTCTCAATGCCATGCGAGGCATTCCACTCAAAGTCAACGGTGCCAGCGAAACACTAGATTTTACCTATGTAGACGATGCTGCCGACGGAATTGTTGCTGCCGCTCTTTCTGATCGCACAGACAACAAGACCTATAACATTACCAAAAGCCACAGCCACAGCCTATTAGATGCTGCCAATCTAGCAGTCAAGGTTGCAGGTAAGGGTGACATCATTGTAGGCAATCGTGATTTGGATTTTCCCAGCAGAGGTGCTCTAAACATTGATGCTGCTCGCAGAGATTTTGGATTTGATCCAAAAGTTGATGTAGCCGAGGGTTTTGAGATATATTATAACTGGATTAAAAATTCAGAATATTGGAAGAACAATCTATGAAAGATACATTTGTAATTACTACTTTTAGTAAAACCAATTACGAAGAATATGCTGAAAAAACTGTTGCATCTTGGAAAAAGAATTGGCCTAGTAATTGGAAATTAGTTACTGTTGATGCCGAAGTTGATATTGGTGAAGATATAAAACTAGATTGTCCTGAAAAACATGCATGGATAGATTTGGTCAACACAACAGGAATAAAAAACACTCCACCCAAAGGGCATTTAAAACAATGGGAAAAGTTTTGTCATAAATCGTGGGCACAAATTACTGCGTTTGAAGAATTAAAATCCGGTTATGTTATTTGGCTAGATGCCGATGTTCAATTTTTAAGCATGCCGCCTGTTGATTTGGTAGAAAAAGAAATAGCTGGAATGTTCAGTGGATATTTAGGAAGAGATCAATATATTCATAAAAGCAAAGACGGTATGCATTCAGCTCCAGAAACTGGAATTATATTTTATGATTTAGACCATCAATATGCAAACACGCATTTTTCTAAATTAAAAGAAGTTTATTCAGATCTCAATCTATTCGAATATCCTGCATGGAGCGACGAAGTAATTTATGGGTTACTTAGAGATTTAAATCCAGCAGTATATAAATCAATGACTCCGATACATTCAAGATTTCCGCTACCTATTAGCCATTTATCAAAATATTTCGAACACTGGATGGGCACAGGTAAAATGTATTTTAAAGATGTTCAGGGACTAAAATATAAAAATAAAACCAAAACTTCTTAATTTTTAAATATATAGATTATTTGATATTCGTCAAATATTGGATATATTTTTTTATTTTGCAGGTACTGATATATTGCACGTCCTTTACCAGTTCTAGTTCCGTTAAGTAAAAAAGAATTGTCATCAATTGCAACAACACAATTTTTAAGATAAGGTTCGATTGCTAAAAACTCTTGTAAATGATGATTGGCGCTTGGTTTATCGTTTTGCCAATCAACATCGTAGCTATCTAAATAAAAAAGATCAACATTTTCCAAGTCACGTAACGATTTAAGCCAGTCCACGCTGTCACTACAAACAGATTTATAGTATCGATTATCTATAAACTGATTAGCAATATTGACTGCTTGTTGGGATATATCTACAGATCTTACAAACCCGTCGTGTTGTTTGACTAGCTCAGAAAATAAAAATCCGCTGTTGCCATCTCTCCAATTTCCTGGATCTCTAACAGTTCCTGTTTCAATAATTTGAAATTCTTTTTCTTTTATTTTAAAAAGTTCTTCAAAAATAATTGAAAACCCTTTACTTCGATCGTAAGGGTTTACTTTTAATCCTCGTTTTGGTCCGTTAATCTTTAAAGAAAGTTTTTCTTTGTATAATAAATTATAATTGTCTATCCAATTGGTCACATTCATTCCTTAATTATTAAAATCAATACGTTTCTTAGATTTTGCAGGAGATCCAGCGTACAGATATCCGCCTTCGTATACTCCCGGCAAAAGTACAGATCCGGCTCCTATTACAGCATAATCACCGATAGTGCATGGTCCCATTATAACCGAATGGCTGGATATCCATACACCTTTACCGATAACTATATCACCGCCTTCTTTAGGATGTTGTTTTCTAATTTGGTCTTTTTGAGTAATATCGTGGGTTCCAGTTAGTACCGATACATGATTTCCAAAAAAAGTATGATCGCCTATAACTACGGTTCCTGAAGAGAGGTTAAAAAAAGTATTAACTAACTCGACACTTGCCCCACAGCGTAATCGCTTTGTTGATCCCCAAAAGGATGGAGTTCTTAATAGTCGTTGACTAATTAAGGGAGTTAATAACTCGGCTAGTTTGTTCAAATCGTCATTTGAGAAATTATTTTGCATACTAGTCCGGGATTATTCCTTGTACCAAAGAAAGTCGACACCGTGTGTTAGTATACACGTATACCCCAATTCTGACATATAATTATGATATGTATTATCGCCTCGTTGATAAGCATTATCTTCAAGACAAATATAAGAAATCCTCTGCTCCGTCCAGTCGATACATTTTAATATAGGAAGCTCGGCTCCTTCTACATCGATCTGTAAATAATCAATGTGTAACGGAAGTTCTAAACTATTCCAAGATTTGCAGGAAAGTTTAATCACGTTGACCTGGGACGATGTATAGGTATCTACGGTCGATGAGCTACTTTCTAATAGTTTTCGATGTAACTCGTCGTATGATTCAACAATTCCGTTCCACTCTGGTTTGTCTGGAAAAAGAGCATAATCAACTTCTCCGTCATGGTCGTATACAGCAACATTTATACAACGACATTTTCTATTTTGAATTAGTTGTTCGTAACTTGGAGGAGACGCTTCGATGCAAACTCCGTCCCAACCTGCATTTTCTAAAATAATAGTGCTATTTTTCTTTCGACCATCCCATGCACCGATCTCTACATAAAATCCAGGGTTTTCTTTCCAAATGGTATCGAAAAATATACGACTGAGTCTAGGTTCTTTCATTGTGCCTTCCTTATAAAATATTTATCACTATAATATACCCAGATAAATATCTGCATGAAAACAATTGTAATTGCAACAGGTGGATTTGACCCCATTCATTCAGGTCATATTAATTACGTTAAAGAGGCTAAAAAACTAGGCGATGTTTTGATCGTGGGAGCAAACTCCGATACCTGGTTACGCCGTAAAAAGGGGCAAGAGTTTATGCCCTGGGACGAACGTGCTAGTATTCTAAGTGCTATTAAAGATGTAGACCGTGTTATCAACTTTGACGACTCAGACGGTAGTGCAAAAGACGCTATTAGAAAAGTAAGATCAATATATCCCAACGATAAAATTGTATTTGCCAACGGCGGCGATAGAACAGATAAAAATATTCCAGAGATGGATTTAGCCGACAATAATATTGAGTTTGCATTTGGTGTCGGCGGCTTTAATAAAGCAAATTCAAGTTCTTGGATTTTACAAGAATGGAAAGCTCCTAAGACTCTACGCCAGTGGGGCTACTATCGTGTGCTACATGAAGTGGCTGGTATGAAAGTTAAAGAGCTTACTGTGGAACCTGGTAAAAGTCTGAGTATGCAACGCCATCAATTACGTGCAGAGTACTGGATGGTTAGTGAAGGTGAGTGTGTAGTTAACTCTATGATGCCGAACGGGTATGCATTGCCATCAAAGCATTTAACTAAACATCAAGAATTTAAAATTCCTGTCACCGAATGGCACCAATTAACTAATCCATTTAAAGTTCCGTGCAAGATTGTAGAAATACAATACGGTGAACAATGCGTTGAAGAGGACATTGAACGAAAATGAAATTAAACGATTGGATCTTCCTTAGTAAGGAAGGCAAAGATGAGTATATTAATATGTTTGCTATTGGAAGTGGCGGACGTGTTGTTTCTTCGGACGAGTTTAACTATGAAGATACTCCTGACCACCCGATAGTAATGCGTGGTATTTTAAAACATAAAATTATGAAACGCTGCTGGTTAGGTGGCAGAGATTTTTATTATATGGATACCGGATATCTAGGAAATCAAAAAAGTCCGTTAAACCCCATGGGCTGGAAACACTGGCACCGCGTGGTGAAAAATGATTTGCAACACGGCAACATAGTTCCAAGACCGGGTGATAGATTTGAAAGATTACATATTCCAATAAGCAAGTGGAAGAAAGACGGAAGCAAAATTCTAATTGCTAAACCAGATGAAAAACCTTGTATTTTTTACGGAATCAATCTTGACGAGTGGGTCAGCGAAACTATTGAGACAATAAAAAAATATACCGATCGACCTATTGAAGTTAGAGAACGGGCTAAAGAAAGAATTGCACGGGTAGAACATAATACACTAAAAGATGCACTTGATAGAGATGTATTTGCATTAGTCACATTCAACAGTGTTGCAGCAACAGAAGCTGTTCTGCATGGCATTCCCTCATTTACACTGGCACCATCAAACGCTGCCAGTCCAGTATGCTTACAAGATTTAAGTAAAATAGAAACACCTTATTATCCTGACAAAGATAAAGTGTATGCATGGGCTTCCCATCTTGCCTATGGTCAATATCATATCGACGAATTAAAAAATGGTGACGCTTGGAGATTATTAAATGGATTATGATATGTTACCAATTTTTATTGGTTATGACAGCCGAGAGGATATTGCTTATCGAGTATGTGAATATTCTATATACAAACACACACCCGAAGCTGAAGTTAAACCCTTGAAACAAGATGTACTACGTAAAGAAGGGCACTATACTAGAGCCAAAGATGAATTAAGTTCTACAGAATTTACCTTTACTAGATTCATGGTTCCATACTTGATGGAGTACAAAGGGTGGGCATTATTTTGTGATTGTGATTTTGTTTGGACTGAAGATATTAAACAGTTGTTTCAAAAAACAGATCCTAAATATGCAGTAATGGTAGTAAAGCACAATCATACGCCAAGTAGTACTACTAAGATGGACGGAGCTCAACAAACGCAGTATCCTAGAAAAAATTGGTCAAGTATGGTGCTATGGAATTGTGCGCACCCGCAAAATCAAACTCTAACACTTGATAAAGTTAACTCGGCCTCCGGTCAGTTCTTACATAGATTTGAATGGCTCAATGACGATGAAATTGGCGAATTAGATATACGATATAATTTTTTAGTTGGGTGGAATAAAGAAAGTGCGGTCGGTAAACCAGTTGCGTATCATTGGACTGAAGGCGGCCCATGGTTTCCTGCCTACAAAGATTGTGAATATAAAGATGTCTGGTATCAATACCTAATAGATTATACACAAGAATTAGCATTAAACAATACACAAACCCATACCGCAATAACTTGGGTCACTTCTTTATCTAGATCTTACTATGAAGAAATTGCCAATCTAACAATGCCGTCGTGGGGAGACCTACCGGGCGATCTTGTTATTGTATGGGACGATAAACCTGTCGATTTAGGATTTGGAAAAGTATTTAATTTTTGGAAGGATGTAGTGACTCCGGAAGATCCGTGGATTAAAGAAGGCATGGGTGGCACAAAAGCAGATCGTTTCTGGAAAAAGAGTCGGGTTCAAATATGGGCTGCAAGAAAATATAGAGGTTTAGTAGTTTGGATTGATGCTGACATTATGCTAACCAAACGACTAACAAAATCAGAAGCTATTGAAAAATTGCATCCTAGACAGGATCTGTGGGGAACTTTAAACTGTGGCGATGACTTTCATGGAAAAGATTTTATCGATACCGGTATTGTAGCATTTAATACAAGACATGAACATTTTGAAGAATTTATTAGAGATTATTCGTTGATGTGGTACGATGGTAGGATTTACAACTTGCCACAGCCGTATGATCATTATGCTGTTACCGAGCTACGAAATAAATGGAAAATGAAAACATATGTCCCTCATTTTAGTACATGGACTACAACGCATTCTGATATTATAAATCGATATGCCATGGAAAATAGCTATCTCAAAGATAATTTTAAACATTATCTTGGAATTGATAATAAAAATCTCTTAAACGATTCTGCCGGTCGGCCAGTTAAAGAAAAGAAGAAAAAATGAAAATAGTTGCCTATCTAAGTTGTTTGCCTCCAAACAATAAAAATTCAGAGAAGGGAGAAATACTTTCTCGGTTTGCAACCGGAGTAGCAACTTCTGAAGATGAGGTAGTAATACATAACCAAATGACGTTAATAGAATGTGACGTTGCTGTCATGGTAGGCTGGGTGCATGAAAATTCAAAAAATACACCGCATTTGACATTTAGAAAAAATATTATAGACACACAACATGTTACAGGAAAGCGTATTTTACTAGCAGATAGTAATTTATTTTTGTATAAAAATACAACAAATCCCGGACACTATTTGCGTTACAGTTTTGATGGAGTCTTTCCAAACACCGGCAATTATTGTGACAAAGATATTGACCCCAGTCGCTGGACAAAACTTTCTCATAATTTAAATGTTCCTTTAAAAGAATACAGAAATACCGGCGGCCATATTTTATTATGTTTACAGCGTAATGGTGGATGGAGTATGGGGTCATATGATGTTGTGGACTGGACTGCAAAAATTGTCCGCGAATTAAAATTACATACTGACAGAGAAATTGTTATTCGTGCTCATCCTGGAGACAGGGGATCACGAGATTATCTAAGCCCTAACAACCTAATGAAAAAAATTGGATTGTTAAAAGGAGTTCGATTATCTAAACCAGAAACATCATTAGTTGATGATTTAAAAAACTGTTGGGCTGTGGTAAATCATAATTCAAGCCCAGGTGTTGGTGCTGCTATTGAAGGGTATCCTGTATTTGTTACAGATCCTGAAAGAAGTCAATGCGCAGAAATTGCAAATTTAGATCTTGCACAAATAGAAAATCCCAATCTTCCAGATAGACAAAAATGGGCCGAACGGTTAGCAATGTTCCATTGGAACTTTGAAGAAATAACAAATGGAGATGCCTGGCGGCATATGAGGAAGTACGTATGAAAATTGAAATCATTACAAGTTTTAATGAACGATATTATAATGGCATTGGTAAAGAATGTGTAGAAACATGGTTAAAATACTGGCCAACTAATTTAAAACTAACCTGTTACGTAGAAGAATTTCAATTGCCTGAACAAGATAGAATAAAACAAATATCTTTTACAGAACTAGGCGTCGACTACGAAAATTTTCAAAAAGACCCAAAGTACAAAAATCGAGTAAAGATTTTTTCTAAAAAAGCATACAGTATAATTCATGCTTTTAAAAATTCAACTGCTGACAGAATTATTTGGATAGATGCTGATGTACTAACGTTAAAAGACGTACCAATTGAGATTATAAAAAATTTATGTCCAACTGATACATTGTTGACATACATGAGAGTATGGCATCATCTAGACAAAGCAAATTTACAAAGTTCTTTAGTGCCTAGCGCCGAAAGTGGAGTTTTTGCAGTTAATACTGAACATCAAAGCTTTCATCAGTTTGCAGATAGATACGCAGAGTATTATAATAAAAGACTTGATAAGAATATTAGAAGATTTTACGACGGCGAAGTGTTAGGTGCAGTTGCAAAAGAATTTGAAACATCAAATAAAATTATAGATTTGTGCCAAGATTTCAAAAAACCCTATCGTACTCCTATAGGCCACACAATATTAGCACCATACCTTCACCATTATAAAGCAAAAGCTGCTAAGTCAGATTTTTTTAATGATGAGTAACCCAATAGCTTTCTCGTCTAGCTTTAATTAGATCGGAAGTTTTGCTCTTGCCGTAATCTTTGCGATTACCTTTAAGGTGGTCCAAATATGCCCCCCACGCACTATTAATTAATGGATGCCCTTCACCTTTAATTAATCCCTGACTCCAGTCGTACCATTGCCAACTAGGATTGCGGTGTTTCACTTCTTTGCGAACTTCGTCAAACACCCAACAATCATTCCATTCACTCATTTCAAATAGTCTACCAGTATCATACGCTTTTTGAAACTCAACTAAAAATTCTTGGGTAGCTGAATTGCGTAAATTCATAGAATATAAACCGCATTCGGTAAACTTCTTTTCACGTCCTAAGAATCCAAGCCCGATTGCAGGGCTAGCCATGCGTTGAATAAAGTCGTGTGCTATAGGAGTGTGGCACACCATATCAGCATCCATCCAAAATAATACATCAGCATCGGTATTTCGAGCAGCATGACATACTGCATAAATTTTATGACTAAATCTGATAGCATCCCACCTAAATCCCAATCCTGGTTGTTTTTTAATTCCTGGAATAATTGGCGGAATGGGTTCGAGGCCATTTGCTTTAGGTACATCTTTCCATTTATTTTTAAAGGCAACTAACTCTGGAATAGAACTATGTAAATCTCTAACAACTAGATTAGGTGCTATTTCTTCTACTTGATGATCTTCGGGATATACATATAGAGTTACGTCACTCGGCCATGTTTTAATAAAAGTTTGAATCATTTTACGAGCATACTGATCGTAACCCTTTTTGTGGAATGTACTAACGACAGCTATTTTCATTTGGTTTGTAATGTCCACTCTGGTTGAGTTGTCCCACCGTATCGATTGATATCAGCTTCTATCATCATCTTAACAAGCCCATCAAAATCTGTTTTACGTTTCCATCCTAATACAGTTTCTGCTTTAGTTGGATTACCACACAGACTATGTAATTCTGCTGGACGCACAAATGCTGGATTAGTCTCAATATAGTTTTTCCAGTTATCAATACCAGCATGTTTGAATGCACATTCTAATAGATCACCAATGGTATATTGTACTCCAGTGGCAATAACATAATCGCCTGGCTCTGGTTGCTGTAGCATTAGCCACATGGCTTCAACAAAGTCTCCTGCAAATCCCCAGTCACGTTTAGAATCTAGATTTCCTAGAATAATTTTGTCTTGTAGGCCAAGTTTAATACGAGCAACGCCGTCTGTAATTTTGCGTGTGACAAATTCTTTGCCTCTAATAGGACTTTCGTGATTAAACAAAATACCATTTGATGCATGTAGGCTATAACTTTCTCGGAAGTTTACAGTCATCCAGTATGCGTATAATTTGGCAACACCGTAAGGACTACGTGGGTGAAAAGGGGTCAGTTCATCTTGTTGACCGCCCCTACTATTGCCAAACATTTCGCTAGTACTGGCTTGATAGTAGCGTGTGTCTGGACTGTGTTGTTTGACAGCATTTAAAATATTCAACACGCCAACAGCATTTACTTCAGTGGTCATTTTGTTTAAATCCCAACTAGCTCCGACAAAACTTTGCGCAGCAAGATTATAAAACTCATTTGGTTTTAAACTTTTTACCAAATGATTCATACATCCGTCGTCTGTAATGTCTCCAGTAATGAGCTCAATATCGTTTTCAATGCCAAGAAATTTAATATTTTCAAGATTAGGATTTGAATACCTTTTTACAAGTCCGTATACTTTGTATCCTTTTTCTACAAGTAATTTTGCAAGATATGGTCCATCTTGTCCAGTCATCCCAGTAACAAATGCAATTTTTTTCATACTTTATCCTATTGTTTAAATTTCCATAATTGATGTCGCTTTGCTAAATCAACTAATTCGTAATGTGCTTGATCCACTATCCAGCGGGTAATTTTTTTATCAAGATGTTCGCCAGACCAAATCATGAGTGTTGGTTTGTGGTGTTGAAATATTGATCGAAATTCGGGCAAATGGCGCAGTCCAGCGGGTTCTACATATATTAGACCCGATTCAGGCATTAGACCAATGTCGCTTATTTGTTCTCGATAAACAATATTTTTTTTCTTAACTAAAGGCACGGTTACAGAAAATGCAAAAACCGTTCCAAACGCTGCCGACAACGGGATTAACATGTCGTCAGACGCTTCGACAGCAATAGCTGTTTGCGTAGACCTAGCAAATTTCTTAAGTTTTTTAGTAACGTCACTCATGTTTTCAATTAAATACTGTGTTATTTATAATCCATAAAATGCGACTAAAAATTTATCGACAATTCGGCGCTCTCAACAGCCAACCTGTATTTGATGCATTTTCTGCTGGAGTGCTTGCATTGGGTCACGAAATAGTCGATACTAACGAAGATGTTGCAGTTATATGGTCAGTCCTTTGGCAAGGGCGTATGTTAAAGAATCAAATTGTATATCGAAATTGTATAACTCAAAATGTTCCAATAATGATTATTGAAGTAGGAAATTTATTACGAGGAGTTACCTGGAGATTGAGCTTGGGAAATATCAACGGAAATGGTATTTTTGCCAATCAAGAAAATTTAGATAGAGATAGACCAGAAAAATTAAAAATTAAATTAAAACCCATCATTGAAAGTCGATCAAACGGTATTTTAATAGCTAGTCAGCATAAACATAGCCTGCAGTGGGAAGGAATGCCGACAATGGAAAAATGGATAGAAAAAACTGTTAAAAAAATTAGACAATATTCGGACAGAAAAATTATTGTAAGACCACATCCAAGATCTCCAATACAAATAACTTTGTTAGATGGAGTAGAAATAGAAACTCCAAAAAAATTGCCGGACAGCTATGACAATTTTGACATTGACTATAATTATCATTGTGTTATAAATCATAATAGTGGGCCTGCTGTTCAAGCAGCCATTCACGGTACCCCAATAATTTGCGGTGAAAGTAGTCTGGCTCATTCAATTAGTGGAACTATAGAGAATTTAGAAAATATTTGTCTACCTCCACGAGAAGAGTGGTTTTTAAAATTAACTCATACAGAGTGGACTCTACAAGAATTGAGATTAGGCATCCCACAATCGCGACTAATTGCAACTATATAGTTGTTGACATATAGAAGTTTATGTGTTATTATATAGTATGGACAAACCTACCTACATTGAAGATATTTTTCTAGAATTCCACAATAGGCTGGTTAGTGTCACAACAGTGTCACAACAAGATATATTAGCAAGTGCAAGTTTTTATAATTTAATTAGTGCGGGAAACAATGTAACTGAATCTCAAAGCCGGTTTATGTTAAAATTGTTAGAAAAATACAAAACATATGTCAGTTCGCTGGAATTTAATTACAAAGAAAATTTAGTTAAGCCTGAATGGCGGCAACCTTTTCGGATTCTCGATGACACAAAAAAGATTTATATAGAAATTGATAATGCTGGAAAACAGTGGATCTGTCTCAAGCATCCGTTTGCATTAAAAGACAAATTTAACAAGGAAGTTCAACCATCACTAACTGATGATCGTTCATTCTGGGACCCAGAACAACGAGTTCGTAAATTTTCCATATACGATATTAATCTAATATTACTGCAAAAATTTATTTCAGATAACGGATTTATTATTGATAACACGTTCTTGGATTATGCTGCTACTGTGGAAGAAATTTGGCAAGAATCTGTGAATTTTTTACCCTACTGCATGGTTTCTGATAACGAAGTTGTTTTAAAAAACTCAAACGAGTCTACACAAACATACTTTGAAAAAAATAAAAAAGAAAATATCTTTGATAATTTACTATTAGCAAAAAATCTTGGGTTCAGATTAGAAAAAATCACAAAACCTGAAAATTTGGTGGAAAAAATCGCCTCTGAACATGCAACGAAATTTTGGTTGAAAGATATTGAAAAATTTTTTACTATCTATAAAAACATATCAGGGGTGGTTTGTGTTATTGTCGATGACAATGCTGATCCACAAGCATGGATTGAAAAGTTTATCGATACTTCGAAGAAAAATGATGTAAACTCTGAAGAAATCCGAGTTTGTTTTAGAACACGAAACGATGAAAATCCCAAATTCAATGATTGGATTAAAAATAATAATCTGGGCGGACCAATCGATAATGCACGGCTACTAATTTTTAAAAATAAACCCCCTAAGTGGTTGTTTAAAGATAAGATAGATGTTAAAATTATAGTTGTGAATAAGCCGTTTCCACCTAGTAGCATAATTACGCAATCGTGGATTAGTAATCATCCTTGTGTAATTTATCTAGACAAACTGAGGCCATCTATCACTAAGGAAAAAAATATTGTCGACTTGTAAACTTACAATTAGAGATGAAGTAAACATTAAGATTGATGGGCTTAGTGTAGAAATACGGCGCAAGATTGTTAACAAATTAAAGTTCGATCTGCCATATGCAAGACATATGCCAGCATATAAATTAGGCCGATGGGATGGAACTAAAACTTATTTTGGTATTGGTGGTACTGGTTATCTTGCACACTTGGATGTCATATTACCCATCATAGAAGATGCAGGATATGAAATTGATGTGGAAGATTTACGCAATCATAATACATTTACATTTACTAACGTTACAGAAAACTATTGGTCGGATCAAGGAAAGACTTGGCCTAAAGGGCATCCTCAAGCAGGTCAGCCTATCATACTGCGTGATTACCAGTATGATGTTGTTAACAAGTTTTTAGAAAATCCTCAAGCATTACAGGAGGTAGCTACAGGTGCCGGCAAAACAATTACTACTGCTACGCTTAGTCATCTTTGTGAGCCTTATGGCCGTACAATGGTTATTGTTCCTAACAAATCACTAGTTGTACAAACTGAAGAAGATTATAAAAATCTTGGACTTGATGTTGGAGTATACTTTGGTGATCGCAAAGAATTAGGCAAGACCCATACCATTTGTACTTGGCAAAGTCTTAACGTATTAGACAAGAAAAGTTATGACACAGATGCGCTATCTTTAGCAGAATTTACTGAGGGTGTAACCGCCATAATCATTGATGAAGTGCATCAAGCTAAAGCCGAAGTGCTAACAAAATTGCTAACAATCAACTTTAGAAACTGTGCGATTCGTTGGGGACTTACCGGAACAGTACCTAAAGAAGCATTTGAATTTCAAGGTATTTTAGCCAGTATTGGTCCGGTAATTAATCAAGTGTCAGCACACGATTTACAGGAAAAAGGTGTTCTTGCACAACTGAATATTAATGTATTACAGACAAATGAGGTTCAAGTTTTTAGAAGCTTCCAAGACGAATACTCATTTTTAGTAACAGACGATGATCGACTAACTTGGATTGCAAACAAAATTAAAACATTATCACTAAGTGGAAATACTCTAGTATTAATTAATAGAATTGATACCGGCAATAAATTAATAGAACGATTGCCCGAGGCTGTATTCGTTAGTGGCGGAATGAAACTAGACGATAGGAAAGAAGAGTATGATGAAATTAAAACTAGTGATGACAAGATTATTGTGGCGACTTACGGTGTGGCCGCTGTGGGTATTAATATCCCTAGGATTTTTAATCTGGTTCTTCTTGAGCCCGGAAAGAGCTTTGTCAGAGTTATACAGAGTATTGGGCGAGGTATTAGAAAAGCAGAAGACAAGGATCATGTAGAGATCTGGGACATAACTAGTGCCTGCAAATATAGCAAGCGGCATCTAACAGAGCGCAAAAAGTTTTACAAGGATGCAAAGTATCCCTTTACAGTAACCAAGGTAACCATATGAGAATTTTAACACTGAACAATAGATCTTTTGATCTAAACGAATTACCGGATGAGGTAGATGAAGATACACGATTTAGTGTGTTAGATAATTCAAATCCTAATGAACCAGATTTTTTCTTTATGCCGCTAATTTTTCTTGAATCATTTAATAGTCCTGCTATTTTATTAAATGTTGGAGGCTATGCAGTCCAAATGCCTTTAGACTGGTGTATGGTAGTTGGTGACAAAGATTGCGGGCTCGATCCAGAAGTTTTACCATTAACTAGTATTAACGAACGTGGATTTGATGCAATGTGTTTTAATCCTATTAACGGATTTAAAGTTGAATTTCGACCAATTGAAATTGTAAATATCTATCAAGACGTTCGTTGGTATTTTCCAAAGATGAAAAATGGCCAACTACTAACAGTGCCTTTACACGACGGCGATAGCCCTCCGTGTGTTTACTTTGTTAAAGAAGTATCAAGACAATGTGAAGTAATTCAATTAGATAAAATATTATAAGGACTAATATGAAAGCAGGAAAAGTATGGGGACAGACTGAATTGCTAGAAGCTAATGGTGTACTAGAATTTCACCGCATTGAAGCCAAGGCCGGCGGAGTGTGTTCCAAGCACAAACACAAGTTTAAATGGAACGGATTTTTTGTTGAATCAGGTGAAATGATTATTCGAGTATGGAAGAATAATTATGATCTAGTAGACGAAACCTTGTTAAAGGCAGGTGATTATACCAAAGTTGCACCCGGAGAGTATCATCAGTTCGAAGCGGTTACCGATTGTGTTGCCTTTGAATTGTATTGGGCAGAATTTGACCATAACGACATTGAACGCGAAACAGTTGGACATGCAAAGAATGGGAAACCTTAAACCAGGAGCATCTTACGTGTACGAGCGAGAGCAAGGCACCGTGTATGCTCATGAAACGGGAACTGATCCTAGTACTAGACAACCAATTGGGTGGAATTACGATCCTGGAGAATCGCCCCGATTCGATGCTCGAACGGATGACAGAAGACCGTTGCACGAACACATAATGGAAAACAAGTTATGGGGTGATATTCGACAAGCTGCAAAAACAAATATCACTTTACAAGATGCCCTAGAACGTGTTAAAATATTGTATCACTTGAGCAAAGAAAATGGGACAAAATAAACACGTAGACCTTTTTAAGGATATGATTCCGGCAGTAGACTTGGGTCTTATGGACCTATGGGATGCTGTTACTGAGGAAGGTCGAAAAGAAATTAAAGGCGACTTTTGGAATCTTAATCGTTACATCAGTAATGTTAAATCTAATAATAAAGAGTTGCAAGAACACTTCCTGTTAACTACAAACGAATTTTATAACAAGCACTGGAATGACATTCAAAAACATCCCAAGTTAGTTTGGCAAACTTTATGTATGTGTAGTCATGAAAGTAAAAAAACTCAATTTCACGAATGGATTCCTTTAAAGAAACAAAAGAATAAAAAGGTTGAATTTTTGTCGGAACTATTTCCTAATATGAAAATAGCAGATGTTGAAACATTAGCTACTGTAACTACTGACAAAGAAATTAAGGAATACTGTGCGACACTTGGTTGGGATAAAAAGCAAGTCAATGCAATTAAATTTTAAATGCGAACATTGTGAAAAATTATTTGCTAAAGAAAAAACTTTAGTAGTTCACATCTGCGAACAAAAACGTAGACATTTAAGCAAAAATGAAAAGCATGTTCAAATGGGGCTGTTAACTTTCCAGCGGTTTTATGAGCTCACACAAAAAGCAAAGCAACCAAAAACTTTTGAGGAATTTGCATCAAGTAGTTTTTATACAGCGTTTGTTAAGTTTGGTAGCTTCATGGTTAATACCGCTCCGATCTATCCAGAAAGATTTATTGACTTTGTTGTTAAGAGTGGAGTTAAATTAGATCACTGGTGCAGAGACGAGTTATACGACAAATACATCAGCGAACTAATTAAAATAGAACCTGCAGATGGCGCTGTACAACGAACGATCCAGTCTATGATGAATTGGGCAGATAACAACTCTGCACCGTGGGAACACTATTTTGCTTATGTTAATTTAAACAGAGCTACACACGATATTAAAGAAGGTTTAATAAGTCCTTGGATCTTGTTAAATACCAAAGCAGGAAAAGAAATGCTTCAGCGCATGAATGACGAACAATTAGAAATTGTTGGTCCGGTAATTGACCCACAATTCTGGATGCGTAGATTTAAATCTTTACCGGCAGATATTGAACTTATTAAAGACGTCATCAAGGAGGCGAAAATATTATAATGGCCAAACGACCAGATCCTGAGATTCAAGAAGAAGAATTAAAAGACAACGAAGAATTTATTTCTAGAGATGACATTGATATTGAAGTAGTAGTTGCAGAAGATACTAACGATGTATATGTAAAATTTTCTGGTTTTGATGATGATGAAGATGCAGCAGAATATGCAGAATTTTTAGCAGAAACATTGCCATTACTGTTATTTGAAACTACGAGGTTACAATAATGCCAGACATCGATATTGACTTTGTTGATAGAGAAGCCGCACTTAAATTATTTAAATATACAACTGCAAGTCGTCTTGAAAATAATAATCTAGTGAAACACAATACCGGAGTCTATCTACACGATGTTCCAGTAGATCCGATCACTGGATTATGTTCTATCCCATATGACCAAGCAGAGGATAAGTTTTTTAAAATAGACTTTCTTAATGTTGGGATTTATAAAGGTGTTCGAGATGAGGCACACTTAACACAACTAATGGGGACTGAACCACTATGGGATCTACTAGAACAAGACGACTTTAGCAACTTGCTATTTCATGTGAATGGACATGGGTCTATCTTAAAACAAACAAAGCCGCAGAGTGTGGAACAATTAGCGGCAGTACTTGCAATGATTCGTCCCGCCAAGCGTTACTTGATAGGAAAAGGATGGAACGAAATCAATTCAGAGGTGTGGGTAAAGCCTATAAACGATGACTATTTCTTTAAGAAAAGTCATGCTACTGCATATGCTGTAGCCATTGTAGTACAAATGAATTTAATTTGCGAAAATATTAGTTATGGGTTTAGTTAAGTTGCTTTTCTAACTAGCGTAATAGATTTTCGTTTAATTCTTTTTGTTATAATATCATTTAAACTTGTGCATGGGCCTAATACAAGTCTAACATCTTTAGTTGAAAAATTCTTAATTGCGTATCTAAACTCAAAAATTTCTCTAGATAAAAATATATTAATGGGGATTTGCCTATTTGATTCCCACCACCAAGCTTCTCCTAATTCTAAAAACTTGGCTTTTTCTGGATCTGTTTTAATAGAAGCATAATCATAAAGGCTAGTTATTGCGGCATCTTGATTGATGATAATACCCACGTATTCTTGGCTAACGTGAGTGATAACGCTAATAAACGGAAAATTTTCTTGTAGGTTTTCTGTAATTCTCATACTAAATATATTAAAGGGTCGACAAATGTATGCAACTAATTCCAGTTTATTTATATCCAAACAAGGTCGACGTCTACACAAATGTCCCTGGGACATGGACCACGGAGAGGTATCGAAAAGTGTATAATCGAACTGTAAAGCTGTTTCGTGGTGCCGATAACCGTGTTGATATTCAGATAAGAAACTCTGACGAAAAAGCATTAAATGTAACCGGCTCCACAGTATCATTTAGCCTTATTAGGTACAGCAACCAAAGTTTAGTGGTTACAAAAACTTGCACACCTATTGATATAACCAAAGGTAGATTTTACGTAACTATTACCGAACAAGAACTGTATGATATCAACAATGGGTTTTATCAATACTCGGTCTACAAAGAAACTCCAACAGGAGTAAAAACTCCATTATATATTGATAGTCAGTATGGTGCTGTAGCTAACATCGAAGTTGTAGGCGACATAAAAGGTAATTTGCAACCGAGCCTTGATATAATCGAGTTTGCTGAATATAACCCCGGTGTGTTTGGAGAAATTGGTAATATATTTTTTACTAGCAGTCTAATAGATACAAATTATGAATCAGAAGTTAGTAACAGTACACATACATTTGCGTTTTATTCAACAGGATATACTGGATCGGTAAAAATACAAGCAAGTTTAGACGAAAGTGCTGCACCTAATAATTGGACAACAATTACTACAATTTCGATCAATAATGACCCGTTAATGTATTCAAACGTTATCGGCAAATGGAAATGGTTTCGAATTGTGCATACTCCGGTAACTAATTCTACCGGAAAGTTTGACAAAATAACGTATAGATAGTATACTAGTGCTATGGCCCTAGTCGTAGACACTTTTCGTAAACTAATACCTCCCCGTGCTAAGTCGAGCCCTAGCGGATGGATCAGTTTTAATGCCCCATGTTGCAGTCATCGTGGACATAGTTCAGATACTCGTAAACGTGGCGGGCTTATGGTTGGCGATTCAATTGTATTCAATTGCTTTAATTGTAAATTTTCTACAGGGTGGAAGCCTGGGTCGTCACTAACTACTAAATTTAAAAATTTGTGTAAGTGGTTAGGAGCATCAGACGACGATATCAAGCACATGATATTCGATGCTATGAAAACCGAATCCGTTGACTATGTGCCTACAGAATCAAAAGAACTTGTAATATTCACGAAAAAAGAATTGCCGCCAGACTCATTGCCTATTAAAGAATGGGCTAATCGATCATCATCATTATTAACTGAACTAGGTCCAGTATTAGAATATCTTGTTGATAGAGGGTTTGATCCAGCTGCCAATAATTTTTATTGGAGTCCTGAACCAGGATATTCTGATAGAGTTATCATTCCGTTTTTCTATAACGGAGAAATTGTTGGCAATACTGCAAGAAAAGTTCGTAACGGCAAACCAAAATATTTGTCAGATCAACATCCGTTTTTTGTGTTCAATGTTGACGAGCAAACAGAAGAAAAAAAATATGTATTTGTTTGTGAAGGCCCGTTTGATGCATTATCAATCGGAGGTGTTGCACTTCTCACTAATGAAATCTCTTCGCAGCAGGCCCGCATAATTAATAATATAGGATGTGAAGTTATTGTGATCCCAGATCAAGATATTCCAGGACTGGTATTGATTGATCAAGCAAAAGAATTAGGATGGAAGGTAGCATTCCCCACGTGGGACAATGATACTAAAGATTGTGCAGATGCTGTACAAAAATATGGAAAATTATTTGTTATTGTGGATGCTATAAAAACAGCCACTAACAATCCTGCTAAAATAGAAATTGAAAAAAGAAAACTTCGAGATAAGTTTGAATATATGGAGAATCAACATGGTTAAAAAAATACTAAATTTTATTTTATATCCCTGGCACAAGTATCAAGAACACAAGGCGTGGAAAAAACGTTTAGAAGAATTACGTAAACGTGATCCATTTATCTACAAATGATTGAGTGGGGGGTGAATGCCCTTAATCACGGTTCTAGTCTAGCTGTATTCAAGGACGGTAGTCTATGGTCCAACCAAGCGGGCTCTTCGGACGAGTTAGACAGCAAAATAATTACCGATGCCCTGCATGTTGGAGCACCGGATCGTATCTTTTGGTACGAACGTCCCTGGATAAAGAAGGCAAGACAACTACGTGCAGGCCAATGGCATCGTGTCTTAGACATGTCCGTACTTCCACGCAAATACATGAAAGCGCAACATTATGCTCCGATCACTTATACTCCGCATCATGCTAGCCATGCAGCCGCAGGCTACTATACCAGTCCTTTTAATCATTGTGCTATTGTGGTACTCGACGCCATAGGTGAGTTTGAATGTGCTACCATATGGGAAGGCAAGCAAGGAGAAATGCGCAAAGTGTGGAGTAGAAGCTATCCAAATAGTTTAGGATTATTTTACAGTGCATTTACACACGCTCTCGGAATGACTCCTATTCAAGATGAATATCAGTTACAACAAATGTCTGAAAAAGGCAATCCTAAAATTTTTTATTACAAAGTAAAGAAATATTTTACAGGTCTTTTAGAATTGAATTATAATTTTCACAAAGGTGTTAATGATCAAAAATTCTACATAGATAGCATAGAAGACGAATGCAATCTTGCTGCCGCTGTTCAATTAGTGTTTGAAGAACAAATTGCATTGATTATGAATAAGGCAAAAGAACTAACTAATTCAGATTGTTTAGTATACATGGGTGGATGTGCAATGAACAGCAAGGCAAATAAAAAAATTGTAGAGCCCATGTTTGAGTATCGTTGGTCATTGCCTAATCCAGGAGACCCTAGCAGTAGTATTGGAGCAGTATTGTATCACACTAAACAAAGAGAGCAAAAATACAACTTTGGTGTTGCAAAACATATAGAGATTCGTGTATAATAAAAGTATGCAGAATCACAAGCACAATAAAAAATATCAAGTAGGGGATCAGTGGTTAATTGACACGCAGTACACTAGATACAAAGAGTTTCTTCCATTCTTAGATCGTGATTCAAGTGAAGACTATGGTCGTGAAACTGTAGCCCAACATGCTAGTCAGTACCCGTTATGGCACGATCCGGATCAAAGTGTAATGTTGGCATACCCAAAGAAGTACGGTGGAGACTTTGAAGCACATCCGTTGTGGCATACAGTAGCAGATGGTGCTTATAAGTGGACTAACCGAAAATTAAAAGAGAATGGGATTGAATCTGAGATCCGACCAGTAATTAGTTGGTATATTGATTACAAAGAAGGTGGTTGGCAACCAATGCACACTCATTCTAAGAACTGTGTAACACAGATTATCTACATGGATGCACAGACTCATAGTGTTAAAGTTAACGAAGCCAATGTACCAGAATTTGATGGTAAGGAAGCACAATGGGGTTCAATGTTTGCATTAATGGCCAGTAAGGATGAAACAAAATACGTGTCTTTCATGAATTGGCCTGGAAGATGTGTTTTAATGAGAGGCGATATATTCCACGGTGTGTATCCTGTTAAATCAGTACCACGTAGAAGTATTATTATTGATTATATAATTTTAACATGATAAAAAATTACGATTACGAAGTACAGAAATTATATCTTGAACTTATGCTGGCAGACGCAGAAGTATTTGTTCGCTGTCAAGGTATTTTTGATCACACATTATTTGATCGCAAACTGCAAGATGCGGCAGAGTTTCTACATGAATATGCCAAAGGGTATAATGTATTGCCAGACTATGAAATGGTCAATGCCACCTGCAGAGTTGACCTCAAACGTCCAGAGGACCTCAAAGAAGGACACATGGATTGGTTCATGGATGAGTTTGAGAAGTTTACTCAACACAAGGCTCTTGAACGTGCAATTATACAATCAGCCGATCTATTAGAAAAACATGACTACGGTGCAGTAGAAGTATTGATCAAAGAAGCAGTACAGATTGGACTTGCTCGAGACATGGGCACAGATTACTTTGCTGATCCTCGTGGCCGATTGATGGGCATCAAGGACAAGAACGGACAGGTAAGTACAGGTTGGCCGACAATGGATAAAAGATTGTTCGGTGGATTCAATCGAGGAGAACTGAATATCTTTGCAGGTGGATCTGGTGCAGGTAAGAGTTTGTTCTTGGCTAACTTGGGTGTGAACTTTGCACTTGCAGGATTGAACGTGGTTTATCTAACACTGGAACTTTCAGAAGCACTAGTTAGTATGCGTATTGATGCAATGCTAACAGGAATAGCAACCAAAGACATCTTCAAGGACCTAGATGATGTTGAAATGAAAGTCAAAATCATTGGCAAGAAATCTGGACTGTTACAGGTCAAGTACATGCCAAGTGGCAAGACTGCCAATGATATCCGTGCATATCTAAAAGAATATGAAATCAAAGTAGGTAAGAAAGTAGATGTACTTCTAGTAGACTACTTAGACTTGTTGATGCCACTCAGCAAGAAGATTAGCCCAGCAGACTTGTTTATCAAAGACAAATATGTATCGGAAGAATTGCGTAACCTAGCAGTGGAAAAGAACTGTGTGTTCGTTACTGCGGCACAGTTAAATCGTGGTGCTGTGGAAGAAGTTGAGTTTGATCACAGTCATATCTCAGGTGGCTTGAGCAAGATTCAAACTGCAGATAATGTGTTTGGTATCTTTACCAGCAGGGCTATGCGTGAACGTGGACGCTATCAATTACAGTTGATGAAGACTCGTAGCTCAAGCGGAGTAGGCATGAAGATTGATCTTGAATTTAATCTTGAAAGTCTTAAGATTTCAGACTTGCCAGAGGACGAACAAGAACACAGTGGAGCAACATCTAGGGGTAGTAGTTCGATCATCGAATCTATTAAAAATAGATCAACAGTTGTAAAATCCGACGACCGGGCACAACCCAAAGAAGGATTTGACCCATTTAATCCAACGCCTAATGCAGGTAGAGGATTAGACCCATCGCAAGGCACAGGCGTTGGAAAAGTTCGTGCTAACGTAGAATCCACAAAATTACGTGAAATTTTAAATTCTATGGGTAATGATGAAGAGTAATAGACTTGAGCTGTATCATTGGCACACACGCATCGATGCACCGATTGAAGTCGATTGGCCCAACGTACACAAAACTGTAGGAGTTGATCTAATAAGTTGGATTAACAAACAGCCCAAGGAAAAATGCCAGTTAGTTGTAGATAAACTCAACGACGATTTCAAACTCATAGCAGAATTTTACGATCAACAAACACTACTAGCTTATCACTTAATGTGGGCTAAATAATGAATGCGCCTAAGAGAATTACAAGAACGATCAGATATAATTACAGTTAATCGCCGTCTTAATCCCAAGATATGGGACGGTGATTCGCTCGACCCAGCAGTTGCACAAAAGCTCAAAGAAATTGCTGACGCATTTCAAGAGTTTATAGGCATTGACCTAAATGTAATTGATTATACAATTACTGGATCAAACGCCAATTATACTTGGACTGATCACAGCGACCTAGATCTGCATCTTATTATTCAAGGAGAGGTAGGAGAAGCGGCTCGCGAACTGTTCAATGCCAAAAAGGCACTCTGGGCAGAGCAACACAATATTACTATCAAGGGATTGCCTGTTGAATGTTATGTTCAGGGCAAAGAAGAAGAACACCACAGTACCGGAGTGTATAGCATAGCTGACAATCGATGGCTGGTTGAACCTAAGAAAATAAAACCAGAAGTAGATGACAGTGCTGTGGAAGCTAAAAAAGATTCAGTCATCCATGATATCGAAACTGCCCTGTTAAGCAAGGATCTTAACAAGTTAAGAGCTGTTAAAGAAAAAATTACCAAGATGCGCAAAGCAGGATTGGAACGTGCAGGTGAGTGGTCGGTGGAAAACCTAGTTTTCAAAATACTAAGAAATTTGGGTCTTATTGATGAAATTGCAGATAAGATTCGCGAACTAGAAGATCAAGAACTGAGTCTAGAACAAACTCAAGTGTTAATTTAGTCTTTGTAAACAGTATTAAAACTAATAGTAATTCTGTTATCAGTTGAATTAACATCAGTGCTATGTTCTAACCAACTGGGAAATATTATTAACTTTCCGGGAACACAATCAATATCAAAATGGTTGGTACTATTAAAGTTTGGTTCTTGAACAAAATCAAACATCTTAAATGCTGCTATTGGACTGTGTAGAGTCAGTGGCACACTGCCCGGATCTGCATCAACATAAAATGCTCCAGACACAATGCTCATTTCGTGCCGGTGATTGTCAACTCGTTGACCCTTGCCCATCTTGTTAAACCAATTGCTAGAAATTGTAACTGGTTTAATCCCCATGTTTGTAATATAACTATCAACACAGTCTTGTATACGCTGTTTAAATCCAGCAAGTTCTGCAATGTCTAAAAATTGTCGTTCATACAGATTATAACTACTTTCTGCGCCGTGAAGCAGTCCGTGTGGTTTAGTTTTGTGAACTGCAATCAATTGTTTAATTAGGGGCAGGTCTGGATCTGTTGATAGATCGTATTCTTGTATCACAGTGGGAAATAAATTAGCTTGTCTCATTTAACGCCTTTAGTTATAGTTTTCGGCTTAATGCTGAAATCTTTGCTAATACCCATGCGCACAGCCCAACTGGTCATGCCTTTTTCGAATCGTTTCTGTTTGGCATTAGCATCTACTACAAACGGGTTAATCTCTCGTTCAATCCATGCTCTATCATTAATAGAGTCCGCTTGTATGATACCTTTCATATAACCGTCAACTAAATCCAATGTGGTATCATTGTGCAGTGCTTGACCTGCACGTGGCCCGAGAATGTTGTGATTGCTAAGACACATGTGATTGTATCTAGGATCAATGCCTTTCCAATAGACTTGATTTTCATCTAATAGTGGATCCCAAAACTCATGCACCTGTATGTGATCCATTAGATTGCCATTGGCCCAATTAAGCTCTTTAAATTGTCCAGCCTGTGCAACAGTTTGATCAAAGCATTTGATAACCAAGGGCCTGCGTAACTTTTGTCTGCGAGTTTGATAAGCCACATAGGCCATACGATTTTGTAAATGAAGTGTATCTAGCAAAGGTCGCTGTATGTATTGAATGAATCCCATGATAGCCTTGGCCTGATCCTTGGTTACAAATTCGTCTAGATCAGTTAGATGATGGTTGCTAACGTCTGGCTGTGTTTCAAAGTACCATTGACGATTGGGATGTGTCAATCCAATGATCAAATAATCGTCGGGTGTGATGCGCCCTGAATACAATTGATGTAATAAAAAACAACTAAAGTCTTGAGCACTGCCCATAACTGCTTTGGTATCAACTTCAACAGTCTTGCCTGATAGTCGTGACAGTTCATCAGCAGCCTGCTGAATCCACCAGGGTTTGATTTCTTCGTTCAACGGCGGAACCATAAAGCTATCGCCTACCACGAATAATTTAGGATTTCTCATTTGTTATTAGTGGTAATTCCACGACGGTTTTTCCAGGGCAACAAAGAATTTTTGTATTGCTTTCTATTGTCCAAGTTCCTAAGAGTAATTTCATAATCCAGTTCAGTCTGCTGGAATTCGATATTAGTTTCCCAATCATCGGGTATAATCTTTTCAACGAATCCAGATGTAATATCAAGAACAGAGTCAGTGATCAATGCTGTGGCAATCTTTTCAGCGAGTATTTTATGATTGCTAAGACACATGTGATTGAATCTGCCGTCTAGCCCTCGCCAAAAAACATCAGCAACTTCACGATCCTTATCGGAAAATTCGCCACGTTGGATATCTTCAAACAAATTGCCCTTGGCCCAATTTAGTTCTTCAAACTCTTCAGCATGCCCAATCATTTGATTAAAACAGTTGATCATCAACGGTCGATTGAGTTTTTGCTCGTTAACCATAAGAGCCAAATAGGCCATGCGATTGATCAACAGCATTGTGTCTAAGTTAGGACGTTGTATGTGCTTGATAAACAGCTCAATAGCTGTGGCTTCTTCTTTAGTAACATGTCGATCTAAATCAATAATGTTAACATTGGTCAGTTCGGGAAGTCTTTCTAGAAACCAATATCGACTGGGATGTGTTAGGGCAACAACAAGATAATCGTCAGGTCCTATAGCATTGTTAAAAAACCATTCCTGTAGTAGTCCCCAACAAAAGTCCTGTGCTGACCCAATCAATGATGAGTTGATTAACTGTACTGGTTCCCCGTGATGCTGACTCAACAGGTCGGCGGTAAGTCTATGCCAAGTGGGTGCGGATTCTGTTCCGGGCCTACAGGCAGCAAAGCTGTCGCCCAATATAAAAAGTTTACGTCCTGCGGGATATGTCATATTATTAATTATCTATTTTCTCATTCAGTGCGTATTTTATTGATTTATGATAAGTATTCATGTATACTAGTATACACGACTCACAAGGACACTGTCAACCATGCTGCACGAAATTAATGATCTAACCGACGAACTGCTTCGACTAATCAAGGACGATCCTGTGAGACCAGAAATTCCCCTAGATCAACGTGTCAATGGTAATAGTAAAATTTACGTGTTGCAAAATGACCAAGGTGATCCAATTGCAGTTACCTGTGTCAAGTTTCTCAGTGACATTCCCAAATCAGTTAACGAACTGACTGATCTTGCAGTTAATTCTAGTACTGCTGTGTTCTATACCATTTGGAGTTATGCTGCGGGTGCGGGTAGAGATCTTATCATGGCTGCTCAAAAGAACATTGAAGAAACCAAACCTGAAGTGAAAACTTTTGTTACGCTAAGTCCCAAGACAGAAATGGCCCGCAAGTTCCATCACAAGAACGGGGCCACTACATTTAGAGAAAACGAAGACTCGATCAACTACCTATACAAAGGTTAACGAGTTTGGTACAGTTCTACTTCACCAACCCACTGATCGCGACCCTGTAGGCCCATGCGTTCAGCAAATTCGCGAGCTTGTGCTTCTGCCAGTGCAAGTTCACGCACTTCAGTGCCGTCTAGGAACTGTTGTACAATACGCTGTTTTGTACGTGAATTACGAGCCATTATTTTGTAAGCCTGCATGATATCTCCTTGATGAATTATTTAGCTGGGCATGCTTGTGATGCCGAAGGCGCAGCGCAAATTTTTTTGTGCGTAGCACTAGCGCAAGATTTTTTAGTCGAATAAAGTGCGCACTATTCTTGTCTGTTCAGGGTACATGATGAGCCACTGTGCAGCCAGCATTTCAGCACTAAACAGGAGCCACCAATCTGTAGGAATTGCTGCGTTATACTGTTCTGTATGCGCATAACTGCGCGGCCAATACCGA